>Ga0073903_10000727_pt1 | contig 17066 bp, 16 predicted proteins | sample KloWWTKNB14_bulk_FD_66665 | JGI IMG/M metagenome (GOLD analysis project Ga0073903, IMG submission 66665) | Active sludge microbial communities from Klosterneuburg, Austria, studying microevolution and ecology of nitrifiers - Klosterneuburg... | ecosystem: Engineered > WWTP > Aerobic digester >... | reverse complement strand
ATGCCGAGACTGATCCAGCTTTCTGCATCAGGTACTAATTCGCCATGCAGGCGCATTTCGATACCGGTGGCATACGCTTTAGCATTGTTTTCGCCAAAATAACGGATACGGACATTGTCCACATCATAAGGCACTACATCCGTCATGCTTTTATAGTAAGCTTCGGTGGTCCACCGCATGGGCCGGCCACCAATGCCAATAAAATTATAATCAAACCCGGCTACGGTTTGCCAGCTTTTTTGTGATTGCAGGTTCGTATTCACCGTACCGTTATATCTTCTCAGTTCCCGGTAGAATGGTGGTTGATGATAAACCCCGGCAGCTGCCCGGAAAATAATATCCTTCTTTGACCGGGGTTTCCAACTGGCGCTAATACGGGGAGTGATTAAAAATTCCTGGTTGAGTGAATTATAATTGAAACGTACACCGCCGGTTAAGGTGACGGAGTTGCTGGAATCTCCCAGCAGAATATTATCCTGCAGGTAACCGGAAAATTTATTGATTGCAAGGTTGGCATTGGATTTTATCACTTTGCTTAATTGCAGCATGTTGGGTTGGTATGGCAATGCATACCCGGCAGAATCCTGGAACTCCCATTCATTTAATTTATCAGCAATGGTTGTTTTGTCATAGCCGATTCCCCATTGAAAAGCATGTTTGCCCTTGTCGTAATTTCCTTTATGTGATACATTCCAGTTTTCAATGTTCAGTTCGTTTCTTGCCCAGTTTTGATATACACCGGCGCCCAAAGGATTTACAATTAGTCCATACGTGGGATTTCGTTTATCAAAATCCCTGTCGCCAAATAAATACGCCCCGATGATGTCCACATTTTCTGCTTCATCATTTTCAAACCTGGATGCCATCCATTTTAGTTTCAGTTTTTTGGAAGGCTGGTTGATCAATGAAAAACCGAGCATATTGGTTTGATACCTGTCTTTCTCCCGGCCTTCAAAATAAATGTCGACACCAATAGTAGCGCTGTACAGCGGAGAGAATACGGAAGTGGTGAGCTGGCTGAATTCAGGGATCAGTGTAAATTTTGTCTGCGATATATTGCTGAGCAGCTCTGCCTGCCATTTAGGACTGAACTGGTAATTGAGCAAAGCCTGGAAATCGGCAGAGGATGGGACATAGTTACCCTTTGTATCCTGCCGGCTTAATAAATTTCTGTTGCTTCGGTTGCGAACCCCCAACAGGTAACTGAATTTTGAATTTTTGCTGGTGCCTTCCAGTTGTAAACCTTGTTCTAATATCCCAACATAAGCAGAACCCCCAAAGCGTTTCGGTTTTTTGTATTGAATATCCAGCACACTGCTCATCTTATCGCCATACTTTGCCTGGAAACCACCATTGTAAAAACTGATATTACGGACCATCTCCGGATTTATAAAACTCAATCCTTCCTGTTGCCCGCTTCTTACTAAATAAGGACGGAACACTTCAAAGTCGTTTACATAGATGAGGTTCTCATCATAACTGCCGCCACGGACGGAGTATTGAGAGGTGAGTTCGTTATTGGAGCCTACAAATATTTTGATCAGGCTTTCCACGCCAGTCACCGCCGAAGGAAGATTGAGTATAGTTTTAGGATTAGGTCTTATTAAACCCACTTCCCGCCTGTCCCGCTGATCGGTAATGATCACTTCCTGCAGGGTGTTCTCACTTTTTTCTAATCGTATCGTGATGGTTTCTTCTTCTTCTTCGCTCAGCAGGAAATTTTTTTGTTCTGCACGGCGGCCGGTGTAAGTGAAAATTAATGCGAAAGCTTTATTGGCTGCAACTTTTATGCGGAAATAACCAGAGTCATTGGTGGTAATGCCTTTGGACTGGCCCAGCACCACCACAGAAACTTTCGGTAGCGGATTCTCATTTTCATCCACCACTTTGCCGGAAACGTAAGCTGCTTTTTTTTGAGAGAAGGAAAGTATCGAAAGCAATAAGCAGGTGGCTGTTAGTAGTATTTGGCGGAGGCTGATTTTCATAAGAAATGATAAGCCAAGATACGAATTGTTTGATGCTGGTAAAACACTTTATTTCGACAGATAAAAATAATTATACCGGGGAGGATAACTTACCAGGTTGTTGATGGTAAAACTGGTGATCTTATTTACACAACCTACTTTTACATTGTTCCAGAAAGCATGTCTGATTTCGCCGGCCTCTTCTTCAATAGCAGAAAGTCTGTATAGTTTTATGGCTCCCGGAAAATATAATTCATAGTCATATTGACTGGTGATGAGCCCGGTTGATGTTGTGTAAGCAAGATCAAGGGTATCGTTGGTCCTTGTAAATCCCATATCCAGTAAAAAGCTGTCTTTTAACGTTGAAAAATTACTGCCCTTTTCGTAGCGGCGAAGAATAATCGTATCGCTTTCCTGGTCAGAAAAGGAGATAAGCCCAAATGACAGGGAAGCATTCATACAGGGAGTCCTGCTACAGTTATAAAAAAGGATAGTAACCAGGATAAGTAAAGCCGAAGCAAGAAGATGCTTAAACATACAATGATGACAAATAGGAATTGCTTAAAGCTGCTTCAATTGCCTGATGGTCGCTTTTGGATCAGTTGATTTGAAAACAGTATTACCCGCCACCAGTACATCAGCCCCGGCTGCAATAATAGAAGGTGCATTTTCCAGTGTAACGCCACCATCAATTTCAATATGCACTTTTAATCCGCTGTCATCAATCATTTTGCGGAGTTGCTTTATTTTATCTAATGTGTAAGGAATGAATTTCTGTCCACCAAAACCCGGGTTTACACTCATCAGGCATACAAGGTCAATATCATGGAGTATATCACTTAAGCCTGAAACAGGGGTGTGGGGATTTACAGCCACACCGGCTTTCATACCCAGTGCTTTAATCTGTTGAATATTGCGGTGCAGGTGCCGGCAGGCTTCCACATGTACTGTTAATATATCAGCACCGGCATTTTTGAATTGCTCTGCATATTTCTCCGGTTCTTCTATCATCAGGTGTACATCGCAGACCTTGGTGGTTGCCTTCCGGATAAACTCTATGATCATTGGTCCAAAACTGATATTGGGAACGAAACGGCCATCCATCACATCCAGGTGATACCAGTCTGCTTCACTTTCGTTCAGCATGGTACATTCCTGATCCAGTTTCAGAAAATCGGCTGCAAGCAATGAAGGGGCAATGATAGGCATGAGTTATTTATTTGCGCTGCAAGATACTTCTATTTGAGTTTATCTGCCGAGTCTTTAGCAGCAATAAAAGTATTGTCGAGGCCATATGCCCTTTGATAATTCAGTTTGGCTTCTTCACGTTGCCCCATAGCCTGCTGGCATTTGGCTATCCAGTAATAATTATCTGCAAACTTCGGTGAGATGGTAAGGGCCAGGTTGAATACTTTCAGGGCATCCGGGTATCTTTTCATTTCATATAGTAAAGAACCTTTTTCTATATATCCATCCAGGAAATAGTAATCATGCTTTACCGCTTCATCAAATAAGGAAAGTGCTTTTGTTTTATCATTGATATTGGAATAATAGATGCCTTTGTAATAATAAGGTTCTGCGTGAACACCTGATGAGTCAGCTCTTATCAGAGAATCGCATAAGGCGAGCACCCGGCTGTTTTTTGCTTCTGCATATTTTAAAGCAAGTATATAATTCAGCTCCACATCAAATGGGGTAAGTGTATAAGCTTTTTCCAGGATAGCCGTGGCTTCGTTCGTATTCCCTTTTTTAGCCAGCAGGTCCGCCTTCATTTTTAATACATCTACCTGTTCCGGATTTTTTTCCAAAATCATATCACCTATCTTCAATGCTTCCTCCGTTTTATTGGCCGCATCATAACCCCGGGCAAGACTAAGTTGTAATAAAAGACTGTTGGGAATATCTTTTATCGCCGTATTTAAAAATGTAATGGCCTCTTCCGGTTTTTTATCCAGCAGCAACGTAGCAACACCCAATGCGTATTGTTCTTCCTTTTTCAGGGACCATGCTTTCTGGAAATCGGCCAGGGCTGGTTCGGGTAAACTGTTTGTATTTAGTAAGATGGCCCGCCGGAAATAGAATTCAGCTTTTCCGGGTTCCTGTTTGATACTGTCTGTAAGATCAGCATAGGGAGGCCTGTTGAGGATTTCATCATAGGCAGTTACTGTTGTGTCACTATCATTACAGGCACTGATTAAAATCAGCATCCACAGAACCGGGGCCATTATTTTTGCAACCTTATTCATATTTCAAAACTAAATTATTATTAGTGGCGAGGTATGACAATAGTCTGACAAACCAACGTAATAACGAAAATACCTTTGCACCCGCCAGCCATCGGGCAGGTTTCAAAGAAACGACATTGTATGAAAAAACTTGTATTATCCCTGTTAATTATAACCGGAATTTCGTTTGCTAATTCTTCCTGTAAAAACTCCTCGAAAATAGCTACTACTGCTATACAGGTGGCAGATACATTACGTTACCCGGAAGAGTCTCATTTGAAAAATATTCAGCAACTCACTTTTGGAGGTGATAATGCAGAAGCATATTGGAGTTATGATGGGAAATACCTTGTTTTCCAGAAAACCAACCCGAAAGAAGGGATCAATTGTGACCAGATATTTGTAGGTAAAGTACCCACCAAAGCCGGTGAGAAATTTACTTATAAAATGGTAAGCACCGGTAAAGGACGTACCACTTGTGCCTATTTTACTAAGGATGGCAAGCATATCATTTATGCATCCACTCACCTGGGAAGTGATGATTGCCCGCCGGTACCCGACAGGTCAAAGTATGGTAATAAATATATATGGCCGCTCTACAGCAGCTATGATATTTTCATGGCTGACCTTGATGGTAAGATCGTTAAGCAGCTTACTAATTCTAAACAGTACGATGCAGAAGCTACTTTATCACCGGATGGTAAGAAGATGATCTATACCAGCACCAAGGATGGAGATATTGAATTATACATTATGGATCTGAAAACAGGAGCAGAAAAACGGATCACTAATACGCTGGGATATGATGGTGGTGCCTGGTTCAGCCCGGATGGTAAAAAATTGATCTGGAGAGCCTCCAGACCAAAAACGGAAGCGGAAATAAAAGAGTATAAAGAACTGCTGGCTGAAAATATGGTAGCTCCCACCAATATGGAAGTGTGGGTGGCCAATGCAGATGGCAGTAATGCAAGACAGGTAACATCTTATGGCCAGGCTAATTGGGCGCCAACTTATATGCCGGATAGTAAACGTATCATCTTCGCCTCCAATCATGAATATAAAAGAGGGTTCCCCTTCAATCTATATACTATCAATGAAGATGGTACCAACCTGCAAAAGGTAAGTCGTGACAAAGGCTTTGATGCATTCCCGATGTTTTCGCCCAATGGAAAGAAGATTGTTTTCTCCAGCAACCGTAATAACGGGGGCAACAGGGACACCAATGTATTCATCGCAGACTGGGTGGAATAAGATTTCGGGGTTTAAAAATTAGCCTTTAGATTTGTTTCAAATCTTTCATCATGGAAACAGGAATGTTGCATTTGCATAATGTGCTTCGTTGGGTTATTTTAATTTTGTTACTGGTAACATTATACCAGGCATTTGCAAAAAAAGAAAGTATACGCAGCAGCAGCTTGTGGCTGATGATCGCTGCACATACTATGTTGCTGATAGGTTTGTACCAGGTTATTGCCGGAAGGTTCGGCATATTAAAAGGCTTACCCGAAAGTGTACCATCATTAATGAAAGACTCCTTTTACCGGTTTTATTGGGTAGAGCATCCCATTTTAATGGTGGTGGCAATTGTATTGATCACACTGGCCCGTGGCAAAGTAAAAGCGCTGAATTATAAAACAGCCGGCTGGTTATTACTCATAGCCCTTATTTTCATACTGGTAGCTATTCCATGGCCTTTCCGTGAAGTCGGTGTAAACCGGGCATGGTTTCCGGGTATGTAAAAAATTAAGAAGCTGTCACAAAAAATATGTTAGCCTCAGTTTGATATATGTCAGCCTGAGCTTGTCGAAGGCTATCCGTTTGATTGCCAATATTTCGATATCCCGATAGCTATCGGGACAATATGACAATCAAACATACCTTATACGACAGTCTCTGCAAGTAAGATGATTTTTCAAATTCGGAATTCTTAATTATCCTTTTAAGGGAATTTTAAAGAGGTTTATTTTTTCCCCAACTCAATCACTTCGCAGCCTTTCATATCATTTCCATCAATTACAAAACGAATAAGGGTCCTTACTTTATGCCAGCCCTGTTTGCCCGCAGCGCCGGGATTCATGTGCAGGCAATTAATTTTATCGTCATAGATCACTTTTAAAATATGGGAATGACCACTAATGAATAATTGCGGTTGGTGAATTAATAATTCTTTTTTTGTGTCCGGGTTGTACCGGGGAGGATAGCCACCAATATGCCGCATCATTACTTTTACGTCTTCACAGTTAAAAACAAGTTGTTCCGGGTATATAGTTCGTATATCATTTCCGTCAATATTTCCATACACAGCCTTAAGAGGCTTGAATGAAGCAAGTTGATTGGCTAATTCAATAGTGCCAAAATCACCGGCATGCCATATCTCATCACAAGCTGCAAAATTTTTAAAAATTGCTTCATCCAAAAAGCTATGGGTATCTGCTATAAGTCCGATTCTTGTCATTTCAGGATTGAAATTAGTTGTAAATTTGAATATGCCTTTTAAGCGCAACTTCACCTATTATATTGATAAAAGAAAATGGAAGTATATCTTCCTGCTTGCTACTTTAGAACTTTCCCAAAAAAAGTTTTTGCTAACTGCTAAAACCTAAAAGCTATCAGCTTAAAGTTAACTTTCAACTCTAAACTCTAAATTATTCCCATGCCTCATTATTATACACTTGGAACCATTCCGCACAAGCGCCACACACAGTTCCGCAAACCTGACGGAGGTTTGTACAGCGAACAATTATTTTCGACTGAAGGCTTCAGTGATGATTATGCATTGCTGTATCACTGTCATCCGCCTACCCAGATCATTAAGACAGAACCACAGGTTGATGTATCACCACAGGTGGCTGAAGAGAAAATGCTCAAACACCGCAGCCTCGAAGGCTTTAAGGTAAAACCGGTAAAAGATTACCTGCAAAGCAGGGTGCCTGTACTGGTAAACAGTGATTGCCATATTGTATTGGCAGCACCGCAGGAGAGCATGACAGATTATTATTATAAGAACACCGATGCCGATGAAATGATCTTTGTGCATGAAGGCAGCGGTATCGTTCATACACAGTATGGCGAACTGCCTTTTTCTTACGGCGATTATATTGTGTTGCCAAGGGGAACGATCTACCAGGTCAGTTTTAATACACCGGATAACCGGCTCTTTATTGTGGAATCCTTCTCACCACTCCGTTATCCCAAACGATACATGAGTAAGTACGGGCAACTGATGGAACACTCACCCTATTGTGAAAGGGATATCCGTCCGCCGCAGGACCTGAAGACGTTTGATGAGAAAGGCGATTTTTTAATTAAGGCAAAGAAGAAAGGAATGCTATACGGCCTGCATTATGGTACACATCCCTTCGATGTCATCGGCTGGGATGGTTGTTGTTATCCCTACATTTTTTCTATTCATGATTTTGAACCCATCACAGGAAGGGTGCATATGCCGCCGCCCATTCACCAGACCTTTGAGACCAGTTCGTTTGTGGTTTGTTCTTTTGTACCGCGGTTATATGATTATCATCCTGATGCCATCCCGGCGCCATACAACCACAGTAATATAGATAGTGATGAAGTGTTGTATTATGTGGCCGGTGAATTTATGAGCCGTAAGCATGTTACCAAAGGCATGATCACTTTGCACCCGGCAGGCATACCGCATGGTCCGCATCCGGGAGCGGTAGAAAAAAGCATCGGTGCTAAAGAAACAAAAGAACTGGCGGTTATGGTCGATACGTTCCGGCCGCTGATGCTCACCAAACAGGCATTGGAGATAGAGAACCAGGACTATGTTATGTCGTGGGCGGAATAAACGTAATGTCACCCCGGGCTTGACCCGGGGTCTTTTTATTATCTGAGCAGCGTATTTTTTTAAACCGCTAACCCTTTGTTCAAAGCTATTACCGCCAGTCCTGTGCGGGTGCAAACTTCAAATCGGTCAAAGAGGTTATTCCTTAAATATTCTATTTGCCTACCGGTCAGTTTCATTTCTCTGGCAATTTCTTTATAGGTCTTTTCGCTGCATACCAGTTTTAAAAATCGAACATCAGTTTCGCTCAGGTCATTCTGTATCGTGAGGGTTCCTGTCTGCATGGCTTTTTTCACCATCTTGGAGGCAGTATGGTCGCTGAAGAAGTAACCGTTACGGATCATTTCTGCTATAGCTTTCTTTAAACGGGCTATATCATCATTTTTATTTACAAAGCCCTGTGCTCCAAATTTTATTATGCGCCATACCAGTTCTTCGCTATAGTGTAAGGATATGACAAGGAGCCTGATCTCCGGGTATTTTTCTTTAATGGCTTTTAGTGTTTCATAGCCATTCATTTCCGGCATTTCAAGATCTACCAGCACCAGGTCGGGAAGATTTTTTGGGTGTAGCTTCTCCAATAATTGTCTTCCATTTGCGGCCTGTATGACTACTTTACAATTTTCCCAGGTATCTATAAGGGCACAAAGTGATTCCCTGAAAAGGTGGTGATCATCGGCAACTGCAATTTTCACCAGGCTGTTTTCATTAAGAAACGGCATAGGTAAGGGTAATTAATAGTGAAATAATCAATACGGAAGAAGTATACCGGCAAAGGCGGCGGGGTAAAAATCATAGTATAAGGTTTGGTTAATACTTCAAGGTATATTAATAGGGTGAAATTTCACATACCACTTTGTGGTAATTCTCACACGATTTTGTGAAAATTCACAATTTTATTCCGGCTCTTTTCTTAAATTTTGTGTTGTTGAGGTTCTTTGACAGGCAGGCAAAGCTGCTAAGGGTAAACTCTTGCAAGACGGAAAAGATAACTAATGTGAAAGTTCACAACCGGTAAGGAGAGAAAAAGCATTACTAATTGTGAGAACACACTTGTTTCAGGCTTTATGGGTACGGTACATTCGGTCATCATTGGGCTACCAGGCCGGCGGTAACCCCAATGCTACGGGGAAGCCGAAAACCGGGTATTGAAGAGAGTAGGTGCAAATAAATAATTTTATGAAAAAGATACTAGGAGTATTGATTATCAACCTGATTTTTTTCTGTGGAGCTTTGAAGTCGCAAGTAACAGCAGAAGCTTTCCCTATGAATCCGCAATCCGGTTCTCATAATTATTTTGGAGTAAGAGTAACACTTGCCCAAACCTACACTGAAGACATAACAGTTACTGGCTATATTTATGACATGGGGGGAGGTGCAAATACTAATAACCCCTTTTCATTGACTGTAACAGCCGGTAACCTGACAGCAGAAACAGCAGCTAATTTCTATCAGACTGATCCCACAGCAACAGCTGAAGCCACATTGGGTACTATTGCAACTGTTTATGCAGGAGTGACAATTACTTATGAGGCTGATGGATGTATTTTGAAGTTTAATAGCCTGGCCGATGCAGATGCGGTTTTAAACCATTTGGAGGCAGATGATGATAATTATAATGATGATTATGACAGCCAATACCCAAACGCTACAGAAGATGAACTGGACGATTTGGATGAGCAAAATAACTTCGATAACATGAAAGTATACAGAGATTTTGAAGCACTGTTCGGTGGATTTTGTTCAAAAAGAGCTGAATTGGAATCGATAGAAAATACATGGCTTTCAAATAATTTCAATGGCACGGATCCTGATGATGTTGATCTCACTTTTGATGATGCAGAAAACACAATTTTTAATAGCAGCTATTCATTTAAAATTGGAACAGATGTATACCAATTAACGAGCACAGGAATGTATAAAAATGGCATTTTACAGGATGAAGGCGGAAACTCTATTAACCGCAAACCGGATAATTTCATTGAGCTACCCGAATATGGTGTATTGTCAGGCCCTTCATCCTTCCCCAACTATAATGGGTCATTTCCTAACTTTTCAACAGCAAATGCGCTAGTATATGATTTTTTTACAGTTTGTAAATCGAACAAAAAAGATAAGATATTTCAAGAGTATGACAATGGCAATAAACGAGTAAAAGCTACAGTTTCAATTACATCGACAGTAGTACGAAACGGAGTACATGGTAAAATCAAAAACTATAAAAGCAAAAACGGAAATTGGAAAAGAAGCCGGGCACAATTGGCAGTATACTGTTTTGGAACTTACTATACCAATCTTTGCGCAGATTCTCATCAATTTACCGATAGAAAGCCATCATCAGGAACTAAAAAAAGAGCGAAAATATCCACAAGAAGGCACTCCCCCGGACACATACCAGTACAAGGTACGGTTTGGAAAGCTTTTACAGGTGAAGTCGCAATGTATGGAGAAGTTGGTGGTTCCGTACGGGGGCAGTTAACATTAACTTTTTAAAATGTTGTAATGACAATTCAAACAACATTAGGCAAACAAGGAGGAATTATACGCATCATTCTTGTTTGCCTCTTTTTGCAATTTACAGCACAGGGGTACACCCAGGAAACGAATTATGAAATCAAGGATCATCTATCTCAGAAAAATAATATCAAATTACAAATTGGCTATGGGGTAATTCCAAACGGAGTTATTGAAGTGAAAGAGGGGATTTATGACCTTTATACAAAACCACACAGTATTTACTCTGTTGACTTAATTTATCAAGTAAACCTAAATCCATCCTGGTCAGTAAACACTGGTATTGGCTTTATGATTATTAAAAGTAATTTTTTTGAGAAAATTCCGATCAACGACCTAATTGGCACGGGAATATCACGACAGGAGGACTCGCCGCCAATCATTTATTATAAGGGAGCTTATCCGAGATTTAGTCTACCGATTTTACTACAAAAACGTTCAAAAATTATTAATAGAAGCTTCTTTGAATTCAACGGTGGTTTCAATATCAATTACAACGGATTTTCAAAAGATGAAAGAATAATTATGAATGTAGCAGACAGTAATAATCAGTCTATAAATATTTTTAATGCTAATTATAAAAGTAACAACAATCACAAACCTTGGTTTGGCTTGTTACTTGGTTGCGGCAAGGGCTTTTTTTTAAGAGACTTAAACGTAGTAACAGTTTCCTTGTCTGCAGAGGTAAACACTACAAAATTTTTATCCGCTGATTATGAAATTATTATACCTAATAAACCAATTAGCACAGGCAGATATTCAGTCAAAGGACCACTTCTGCAACTATCTCTTGGATATGTATTCAGAGGGACACATAAGAATAATGATTGAAATATTTGAAAAATGACCTTACTACTTTGTAAATAAATTGATCACTTCTTTAAAATTGGCTGGCTGACTAGTTCAAAAAAACATATTAGAGAACAAGAAAGTGAAAATCTTTTTGCCAATATTATTCTGGCTATGGCCGGTGTTTGCCTTAACCCAGGCAAAAGACAGTTTGCAAAAGCTGCAAAGCAAACCGATGCTGTCAAAGCCTGTTACTAATATTACGAAAGATTACAAACCCGAAATCTTCACTTCCGGCTTTATTGACATCGTAAACAACGGCCAGGTAAATGCTTCAGCACGGTTTATAAGATTGTACATTGGTGAACCAGGTAAATTTGCCATTCCCGTTTCTTTTTATGGAGGCGTAAGTAATAATACTTTTCAGAATAATTCACCCGGCACGGTGTTTTCCAAAAGCAACAGCCACCTGGTAAACCAGTACATTAACCCACTAAGCGGCCTGATTAATATCAGCATTGAAGGGGTACAGTTTTTCAATAAAAAAGAAAAACTCACTAAAGCTGGTTTGTTATACCAGGTTGGCGAAAGAGTATTAAGCGGCGTCCGCAGTGGCGAGATAAGCAATCCGCTTACAGGCAAGCCGGTTAATTTTCTCAACAGCTTTGCGGCAACAGGTATTTACTTTCAAACCGGCGCCTGGGAGCGGAACAATACTAAAAATGTGGGGGTGTTCTGGTTAGCTTTTCGCTACCATACCTGTAAGAGTAATGTGAAGCAGATCAAAGAGTTTTTACCTGCAATTGAAACCAACGGATGGTACCACGGGTGGTCTGGCGGGTTTGGTATTGAGATCAACAAACTCGTCAATATCAAAGCCATATATTACAAATACAGCAAAGCACCGGAGATAGAATACGGATTGCCTATTTACCAGTTTTCGTTTCAGTATTCGATGAAGTAGTTGTTTTATAGTCTGTAACAGTTGAGTATTTTTCAACTGCAACACGACTTCTTTTCCTGTTAGACAACCTGCCTTTCATACACTCAATCGTATGTTCCAAATATTTTTTTGGAGGTGATCCGTAAAATCTTATTTTTGTTAACCATTTGGTTAAATCGTATGGTTAAAAAGCAAAAAGATCAGACTACGGAGCAGGTAATCCTGGCAGCTGCCAAAAAAGTTTTTGTGCAAAAAGGAATGGCCGGTGCCCGGATGCAGGATATTGCGGATGAAGCCGGTATCAATAAAGCGTTATTACACTATTATTTCCGTAACAAGGAGAAGTTATTTGAGGTAATCTTCCTGGAGGCGGCTGAAAAACTTTTTCCAAAGATCAATGCCATTTTTGAAGCAGATCGGCCTTTATTCGAAAAGATTGAGAACTTCTGTGATGAATATATTTCTATAGTAATGGATAATCCTTACCTGCCGTTATTTGTGTTAAATGAAATAAACCAGGACCCGGAGTATTTCTTAAAAAAGGTCTGGGCAGGTAAGGCAAAACCCAACCCGGTAAAATTCCTGGAACAAATGGAGAAGGAAGTTAAGAAGGGAACGATCAAAAAGATCAATCCCATGCACTTGCTGATGAACCTGCTTTCCATGACGATATTTCCTTTCATAGCGAAACCAATGTTTCAGAAAAACCTGGGCATGGGTGAAGCGCAGTTCAGAATTGCAATGGAAGAACGGAAAAAAGAGATACCCCGTTTTATCATTGACTCAATAAAGAAATAATTTTTTTACCCGCTAATTTATTACCGGGTTTATTCTAATACATGATCATGAAAAAACATTTCTTACTTGCTGTATTATTACTGCCGGCAGGGTTATTTGCGCAGTCTCTGCAAAAGATAACGCTTACAGAAGCGTATGAGCTGTCACAGAAAAATTATCCTGCGGTAAAGCAAAAGGATCTTGTAAAGCAAACTGCTGCCATTAGTTTGGAAAATTTGCAAAAGGGATTTCTGCCCCAATTTTCTTTGAGCGGGCAGGCAACTTATCAATCTGATGTAACAAAAGTTCCGTTTTCACTGCCCGGTCTTACCATTGAATCGCCTTCGAAGGACCAGTATAAGTTAGTGGCAGATGTAAGCCAGATGATCTATGATGGCGGAATGACGAAAGAACAAAAGGCGTTGCAGCAACTCAATGCCACCGTGGAAGATCAGAAAGTAGAAGTGGAGTTGTATAAACTCAAAGAAAGGATCAACCAGCTCTATTTAAGTATTCTCTATCTCGATGAACAGTTAAAGCAGGTTGATTTAGTAAAAACTGATATTCAAATCGGTATTAAAAGAGTAGAGGCGCAGGTGCAGAATGGTGTAGCATTTAAGTCGAACCTGAATATGCTGAAAGCAGAGTTATTGAAAACTGAACAAAGAGCTATAGAAGTAAAATCTTCTAAAAAAGGATTGCTGGATGCATTGTCATTATTTATTGGCCGGGAACTGGCTGCGCAGGTACAATTGGAAAAACCTGTTTCTGCTGGAATCGTTGCCAATGAAATTGCCCGGCCCGAATTAAAATTATATAGTGAGCAGCAAAAATTCATTGGTCAGCAGGAAAAACTGATCACGGCTAAAAATTTACCAAGGGCAAGTTTGTTTGCACAGGGTGGTTATGGCCGTCCGGGTTTGAATATGCTGTTAAATGAATTTGATTTTTTCTACATCGGTGGTTTACGGCTCAACTGGTCTCTTGGCGGATTGTACACAAAGAAGAAAGAAAAAGAACAGGTGACTATCAATAAAAAAATGGTGGAAGTGCAGAAAGAAACTTTTCTGCTCAATACCAGCTCACAGTTGAAGCAGCAGCAGGCAGAGATTGACAAGCTGCAGCAACTGCTGGTATCAGACAATGAGATTATCAGTTTGCGAAAAAGTGTAACAGAAGCCGCCAAAGCACAACTGGAGAACGGAGTGATAACAGCCAATGATTTTTTGAAAGAAGTAAATGCAGAGGACCAGGCAAGGCAAACGCTTATCACTCACCAGGTACAATTATTACAAGCGCAAATCAACTATCAAACCATTTTAGGTAAATAATAAATATACTATGCAACATATTTTTAAATTAGCCCCGATTGTACTGATTCTTTTCCTTAGTGCCTGCAAGAGCGGGAACGGAAACTTTGATGCAAGTGGCACTTTTGAAGCGGATGAAGTGATCGTTTCTTCAGAATTGTCAGGTAAGATCATAAGCTTTTCTGCGGAAGAAGGACAATCCATTCCAAAGGATAGTATTGTGGCGGTAGTGGATGCAGCAAATATTTCCCTGCAGAAGGAACAGGTTGAAGCCAATATTCAGGCATTGAGTGAGAAGACAGCTGATGTTACACCGCAGGTCCGGTTACTGGAAAACCAGCTGGCAGTACAGCAATCATTGCTCAATAACCTGTTGCATGAACAAACAAGGATACAGAACCTGCTGAAGCAGGATGCTGCCACCGGTAAACAACTGGATGATATTATGGCACAGGTGGATGTCGCCAAAAAGAGTCTTGCGCTTACGCAGCAACAGATCAATGTGCAGCGCAGTAATGTGGCGACACAGAACCGTGGTATACTCAGTGAAGGTAAACCGCTTGAAAAAAGGGTGGCACAATTGGATGATCAATTGAAAAGAGCTACGATTCTAAATCCTGTCAGTGGAACTGTCATTACCAAATATGCAGAGCAGGGTGAGATCACTGCAGCCGGTAAAGCTTTATATAAAATCGCAGATCTCAGTACAATGACATTAAGGGCTTATATCACGGGCACGCAAATTTCGCAGGTAAAACTGGGACAGGGGGTAAAAGTCTTCGTTGATGATGGTCCTGATAAATACAAAGAACTGCCGGGTATGATCAGCTGGATTGCCGATAAGGCTGAGTTCACCCCGAAGACGATCCAGACAAAAGATGAAAGGGCGAACCTGGTGTATGCCATTAAAGTGAAGGTAAAGAACGATGGGTATCTGAAGATCGGAATGTACGGAGAGGTAAAATTTAGCCAATAGCTGTTAGCCATTAGCCATTAAACCAAACACTATATGAAAAATTTCAAGGAGCTTCTTATTTGGAAAAAGGGAATTGAAGTTGTCAAGCTGGTATATAAGATAACAAAAATAGTTCCGGCACAGGAAAAATTTGGCATTATATCTCAAATGACCCGTGCAGCTGTTTCTATTGCTGCAAATATTGCTGAGGGAAGTAGCAGAAACAGTGATAAAGATTATGCCAGGTTTCTTCAAATTGCTCTTGGTTCAGCTTTTGAGTTGCAAACTTACCTTGTCATTGTGAAAGAAATGAACTGGGCCGATGTGAATGAAGTTGCGCAGGTTGAATTAATGCTTGAGGAGGAAATAAAAATGATTCATTCTTTTATTAAAAGACTATCAGCTAAAAGCTAACAGCCAAATGCCAAAAATCTGTATATGTCAGCTGTAATCGTAAACAATATCATTAAACGGTATGGATCTAAAAAAGCTGTGATCACTGCGTTGCAGGGTGTCAGCTTTGATGTGAAGCAGGGTGAACTATTTGGAATCATCGGTCCCGATGGTGCAGGTAAAACATCTTTGTTCAGGATACTGACTACGCTGTTACTGGCAGATGAAGGAACTGCCACTGTGGATGGTTTTGATGTGGTTAAAGATTACAAGTCGATCCGTCAGCGGGTTGGATATATGCCCGGAAAATTTTCGCTGTACCAGGACCTGACCGTAAAAGAGAACCTTGATTTTTTTGCTACAATTTTTAATACGACTGTAGAAGAAAATTATGCCTTGATAAAAGATATTTACTCTCAGATAGAACCCTTTAAAGAAAGGAAAGCCGGGAAGCTCTCGGGTGGTATGAAACAAAAACTGGCATTAAGTTGTGCATTGATACATCGCCCGTCCGTTTTATTCCTGGATGAACCCACCACCGGTGTGGATGCCGTGTCCAGGAAAGAGTTTTGGGAAATGCTGACAAGGCTGAAAGAACAGGGCATCACCATAATTGTTTCCACACCTTACATGGATGAAGCAAGTCTATGTGACAGGGTGGCCCTGATCCAGTCCGGAAAAATATTATCAATCAATACGCCCCAGGGTATTGTTGATTCATTTGGCAAGAAATTACTGGCCGTTAAAAGTAATGATATGCTCCACCTGTTAAAAGACCTGAAGCAATGTAAAGAAGTGGAAGATGCTTATCCATTTGGCGAATATCATCATGTTGTACTAAAGAAGGACGGTGAAGAACTATTGAAGAGTTACCTGGAGCAAAAAGGGTATCTATTTAAATTAAAAGAAGCGAAGCCCAATATTGAGGATTGCTTTATGGCGTTAATGAAAACAAGCTAATAGCAGATTGCAACTATGAATGAAAAAGTAATTATAGTAGAAAATCTGACCAAGAAGTTTGGCGACTTTACAGCAGTCGATCATATCAGCTTTGATGTGCATAAGGGGGAGATCTTTGGTTTCCTTGGTGCCAATGGTGCCGGTAAGACTACTGCGATGCGGATGTTGTCGGGATTATCATTGCCTACTTCCGGCCATGCAAGGGTAGCAGGTTTTGATGTGTATAAAGAGAATGAGAAGATCAAGCAGAATATCGGGTACATGAGCCAGAAATTTTCTTTGTATGAGGACCTGACAGTGAAGGAGAATATACGTTTTTATGCGGGTATATATGGCATGAGTAACCGCTTTATCAGGGAAAAAACAGCCATGGTACTTGAGAAACTTCATCTTGCTGCTGAAGGTGATAAACTGGTAAAGTCATTACC
>Ga0073903_10000725_pt1 | contig 17078 bp, 8 predicted proteins | sample KloWWTKNB14_bulk_FD_66665 | JGI IMG/M metagenome (GOLD analysis project Ga0073903, IMG submission 66665) | Active sludge microbial communities from Klosterneuburg, Austria, studying microevolution and ecology of nitrifiers - Klosterneuburg... | ecosystem: Engineered > WWTP > Aerobic digester >... | reverse complement strand
GCCATTGGCGGGGTCAGGCTGGGCGACCTGGCGCTTGGCGCCTGGCGGCAGGTGCCTGTGGCGGAGGTATTTTTGTCAAAACCTCGCGGGTAGGCGCTATAGGCCCTATGCGGACGCAGTTCGCTGGCGCCTACCCGCAAGGTTTGTTCATGACGGTCCCTTGCAATCCGCTCCCCCCTTGACGAATTTGCGCCCTTGAAATACAATCTCCCCATGATTACGACCATAACGGGGAAGAACCAGGTGACGCTACCGGCTGAGATCGTCAAAGCGCTGGCGCTCACCCCCGGCACGAGGCTGGAGTGGCGCATTGGACCCGATGGCAGCATCGTCGCCCAACCACGCCCGTCGCGCGCGCGATTGGCCGTCGCGTTTCTGGGCAGCGGGCGGCGACTGCTCAAACCGGGCGATGATCCGGTTGCGGAACTGATTGCTGCACGCGAGGCCGAGGATGCCGAAGCAGATCCGGCTCGGCCATGAATACGCTGCTTGATACATCGGCGCTCCTGGCGCTCTATTTTGGGGAGTCAGGCGGCGCCCGAGTCGCCGCGATGTTTGGCGATCCCGGTGTTCGCGTGAGCATATCGGCATTGTCCGTTGGTGAGTTCTGGGGCCGGTTGCGCGCGCGAAGCATCCCGACGGATTTCGATGACGCCTGGGCGAGTCTGCGGGAGTTGATTGATGATGTCATCCCAGTCTCGACCGACATCGTGCTGGCCTCTTGCGCCCTGCGCCAGGCAACTCCAGCGCGCCTGCCCTATATCGATGCGTTGATCGCGGCGACTGCAGCGGCGCGAAATGCTGTGCTTATCCATCGGGATGCCCACTTTGCCGCAATCCCGGCGGGCATTCTCAAACAGGAGATGCTTACGGAGCCCTCATGACCACGATCAAACTGCCCGGCCTGGTTGACACCCACGTCCATCTGCGCGAACCCGGCGCCATCCACAAGGAAGACTTTGACAGCGGCACCCGCGCGGCGTTGGCTGGCGGCTTTACCTACGTCGCCGCCATGCCCAACACCAGCCCGTCGGTCACCGACGCCGCCAGCCTTGCCCTCGCCCGCGCGGCGGCCCGGGCCAAGGCCCGCTGCGACTTCGGCCTCTACCTCGGGGCGACGGTCGACAACGTCGCGAGCGCAGCGGACCTGGCGAACGATTGCGCCGGGCTGAAGATGTATTTGGATAATACGTTTGGCACGCTCAAGATGGACAGCCTGGGCGCGCTGCTCGCCCACGCCCGGGCCTGGCCGGCCGATCGCCCGCTGCTGTGCCACGCCGAGCAGCGCACCGCCGCGGCCGCGATCATGGCCGCCCACCTGGCCGGCCGCTCGATCCACATCTGCCACGTCAGCCGGATCGACGAGCTCGAGCTCATCCGGCGGGCCAGAGCGGCCGGGATTGCGGTGACTTGCGAAGTGTGCCCGCACCACCTGTGGCTGTGCGATGAGGACATCCCCCGCCTTGGCCCGGGCCGGGCCGAGGTCCGACCCATGCTGGCGACCCGGGCCGATATGCTGGCCCTGCGGGCCAACCTCGATCTGATCGACATGTTCGCCACCGACCACGCCCCGCATCTGCTCGCCGAAAAGGACAGCCCGGCTGCGCCCCCCGGCTACCCCGGGCTCGAGACGGCGTTGCCGCTGTATCTGCGTCTGGTCGATGAAGGCCTGCTCAGCCTGGAGGGCGTGATTGCCCGGATGAGCGCCAACCCGCGCCGCATCTTCGCCCTGCCCGAGCAGCCCGAGACCTGGATCGAAGTCGACCTCGACGCGGTCTGGACCGCCCGCGGCGCGCAGATGCAGACCCGCGCGGGTTGGACGCCTTTCGAGGGCTGGCCGATGAAGGGCCGGGTCGAGCGGGTGGTCCTGCGCGGACGGGAAGCGTATGTGGATGGGCGGGTGACCGTCGAGCCGGGCTATGGGCGGGAGATAGGATTGGGGCGTGCCTGACGAAAAACCCCGAGCGGCCGCGATCTCGCGCCAGGGCTGGCTGCTGGTTATCGGTCTGGGCATCTGGTTCATCGGGACCGGCGTCCCGTCCGTGCTGTTTGAGCTCTACCTGGCCGCGCTCGGCCTCAACCGGACCTCGATCGGATGGATGACGCTGGCCCACAACCTGGGCGGCGCGCTGATGGCGCCCCTGGCCGCCTGGCTGATGGACCGGCTCGGCCAGCGCCGGGCCATCCTGACCGGGGCCGCGATCGGGATTGCGGCCTGGGCGGGCACGCTCCTGATTCCCCAGCTCGAAGCCATGCTCGTCCTGTATGCGATCAGCGGGTTTGGGCTGGTGATGTATGCCCTGACCGTTGTGCCGCTCGCGGCGATGCTGAGCACGCCAGCCAACCGCACCCGTCTGTTCAGCGTGAGTGAGGGGGTAAGCACAATCGCGGCTGTTGTTGGCAACCTGCTCGCCGGCGTGCTGCCGGCCGCCCTGGCGCTTGGATTGGCCGCCCGGGCCGACTCGGCCGAGGCTTATCGGGCCGCCATCCTGGTTTCGCTGGGGATCCGCGTGATGGCCCTGATCCCGCTTGCGCGCCTGCATCCGCCCGAGCTGCCGCATGAGGCCGGCCCGGATGGCGCGCTCGCGCCGGTCCGCCGGATGGCCGCCCTGCGCTATTTCGACCCGCGGGTGCTGCTCAAACTTCGCACGCCGGTCTTCCGTTATGCGCTCCCCCTGGCCATCATCTTCTTCGGCGGGAGCATGGTGGCCCGCTTTCTCACCCTGATCCTGCGCGATCGCTTTGGCGTGTCGGACCAGTTCCTCAGCATGCTGCTGGCGGCGATGAATCTGAGCATGGGCGTGGCGACCTTTGCCGGGCCGTGGTTTGCCCAGCGCCTGGGGCGGGTCGAATCGCTGGTTACCGGCGCGGCGCTCTCGGTGATCGCTTACGGTGTCGTGGGCTTCAGCCCGGCCCTGGCCTGGGTGGTGGCAGCCCTGATTGCCCGGGCCGCGATCTTCAACCTGGCTCTGCCGCTGTATCGGGCCCACATCATCGACCGCACCCCGCCGGTCGAGTACGCGGTGGTGAATCTGATTCTGACCACGGCCATCAACGTCGGCGCGCTCGCCCCGCCCCTCAGCGGATGGCTGCAGGACCGGGTCGGGCTCGCCCCGATCTTCCTGATCGCCATGGGCGCGTATGCCGTCGGGGCGGCGCTGTTATGGGCAATCGCGGTTCGGGACCGCCGACCGCAATCCGCATGAACATTCTTCCGGAATCACTATCTCCCGGCGAAGCCGGGAGATAGTGATTCCGGAGATTGTTCTGCAGCAATTTCACCTGTGGTAACGTCCCTTTTCGGCATGAATGAGTTTGGCGCACTGGCGCTTGGCGCGGTTGGCCTGCTGAATCGCATTGTCGTCACGGGCATCCTGATCACCGCGTTTGCGCTGATCATCTACATCGGGTTGTACAACCGGCGCAGCCGGATTGCGCGCTCGTTCGCCATTCTGCTCGGCTGCATCATCGGCACGTTTCTGATGGAGCTGTTTTCCCAGCTTTCGGTTGGAGATGTGACCTTTGCCTGGCAGCGTCTGCAGTGGATCGGGATCGCCCTGGTCCCGGCGGCGTCGCTCGACCTGTCGGACACGCTGTTGCGCGCCACAGGCGATATCTCGCCGACCCGCCGGATCGGGGCCAAGCTGGGCTATGTGGGCGGCTGTCTGGTCTTTCTACTGGTCCTGCTGACCGATCTCATCGCCGAGCCCGGGGTGAGCGTCGACCGGCTACCCCACCTGACTCCCGGCCCGTTCTTCTTCCCCTTCACCCTGCTGTACTTTGCCTGCGCCGCCTGGGCGACCTTCAACGTCATCGAGGCCCGCCGGCGCTCGCTCACCAGCACCAGCAAGCGCCGGATGACCTACTTCGCGATCGCCTTTGCCGCGCCGATGCTGTCGATGTTCCCGTATCTGCTCCCGATTGGCTGGCCGGATGCCTTCCCGCTGATCGTGCCCTGGCTGGCCGTGCTGTTTGTGAACATGGGGGTTGGCGCGTCGATGACGTTCATGGGCTACACGGTCGCCTACTTTGGCGCGGGGGCGCCCGATCGGGTTATCAAGCGGCGGTTGGTCAAGTATCTGATCCGCGGGCCGCTCCTGGCCGCCCTGGTCATCGCCGCCATCGTCATCAGCAGCCGCTTCGAGCGCTGGCTCGGGCTGCCGGGCGCCTTTATCGGGTTGACCACCGCGGCCTCGATCGTGCTGCTCACCCAGCTCTTCATCGTCACCCTGCAACCGGCGCTTGACCGTTTCATCGCCGGCGAGGACAGCGCCGAAGTTGCCCGCCTGCAGCAGTTTGGCGAGCGGCTGATGACGACCTCGGACCTCAACCAGTATCTCGAGAATATTCTCGCTGCGTTGTGCGATCTGCTGCGGGCGCGCACCGCGTTCGTCGCCATGTGGTCGATAACGGGCGAGGAGCGCCTGGGCGCGCTCAAGGCCCCGGTCGTGGTCACTGTCGGGAATGTCGATCCGGCGGATCTGCCGGTGACAACCGAAGCCATCCGCAAGGTGGCGGGCGCGGCGAATGGCACTGGCGGGCTCACGTCCGAGGGCGCCATCATCGTCCCCGACTCGGGCGAGGCGCCGCCGCCCAGCCTCGAGGGCGAATTCACCCAGTGGAAGGGTTATTGGCTGATTCCGTTGCGCGCGCGGGAGAACCCCGACACCCTGCTCGGGGTGATCGGCCTGGTCGCCCGCGCCTCGGCCCTCGAGCTCACCCGCGAGGAGCGGACCGGCATGGGCGTGCTGGTCACTCAGGCTGCCCGCGCGCTCGAGGACGCGGCCAAACAGCAGCGCGCTTTCGACGCCCTCACCCGGATCATCCCCGAAGCCGAGGACATGCAGCGCCGCTTCTCGGCGACCCGCAACCCGGCCGCGCCGACCCTGGCTGACTTCGAGATGACGCCCAAGGGTTATGACGACTTCACCCAGCTCGTCCGCGACGCGCTCAGCCAGTTTTGGGGCGGCCCGAAGCTGGCCAACTCGCCGCTCACGAATCTCAAGATCGTCAGCGACGCCATGGCGGCCAACAACGGCAACGCCACCAAGGCCCTGCGCTCGGTGCTCGAAGTGGCCATCGAGCGCCTGAAACCCGACGGCCAGCGCAGCATGACCGCCGCCGAGTGGCTGCTCTACAACATTCTGGACATGAAGATCGTCCAGAGCCAGCGCGTTCGGGATGTGGCCCGCAAGCTGGTCATGAGCGAGAGCGACCTGTATCGCAAGCAGCGAGCCGCCTTCGAGGAAGTCGCCCGGGTGGTCATGGAGATGGAGCGTGAGGCGCATGGATCGTAGCGCGCCACAGGTCGTATTCTTAACAGAAGAAGGGAAGAAAGAAGGAAACCATGTTCTCTTCCTTCTTCCTTTCTTCTGTTGAAAAGGATCGCACCCGGCACGACGCGACGGATGACGCATGAAAACGATTACCCCGGACATCCATGAGCTCTCGCTTGGCATCGTCAACGTCTGGCTGATCCGGGATGGCGACGGCTGGGTGTTGATCGACACCGGGTCGCCCAACAGCGCCGGTGAGATCCTGAATGCCGCGGGGATTCTGGGTTTCCCGCCCGAGCAACTGCGCCATGTCGTCCTCACCCATCACCATGCCGACCACGCCGGGAGCCTGGCTGCCCTCCGCCTGCGCACCCCGGCTGACGCGACCGCCCACCCGCTGGACGCCGACCTGATCCGGCGCGGAACGGCGGTCCGACCAACGCTCAAACCCGGCCCAAGCGCCTTCAGCCGGGTGTTGGTCCGCCTGTTTGGCGCCTCGGGCTCGGCGCCGTATGAGCCCGGCATTGTTGAGGGCGAGGCCAGCGACGGCGACGTGCTGCCGATCGCGGGCGGGCTGCGGGTGATCCATACGCCTGGGCACAGCGCCGGCCACATTGCCCTGTTCGCCGAGCGGCAGGGCGTGCTGTTTGCCGGCGACACCTGCGCGAACATGTTTGGGCTGGGCCCGTCGATCATGTATGAGGATGCGGCCGAGGGGATGGGCAGCCTGGCCCGCCTCGCGACGCTCGATTTTGAGGCGGTGTGTTTCGGGCACGGGCGGGCGATTACGCGCGATGCGGCCGGGCGCTTCCGCCGGCGCTGGGCGGGCGGCATATAGGTCTGCGGATACGCGCCCGGATCGGGCACCCATCCGCCTGGGTCAGTCTGGGGTAATGCTGACACCCATCTACTGCCTGTTTCGCACGCTGGAGTCAGAAGGCAATCGCGCATTATTCGGGCCACTCTGGCCAGTTTCTCCAGCTTGTATTCGCGCCTCGCTTCAGGGCATCTAGCTCTACAGTCGAATTTGCTTCAATCGCTCGACCAATCGCCATAAAGAACGGACTCTGGGAGGCTCTCTCGCCTTGCGCCACGACGGGATGCCGCCATTCGTACGTTTCATAAAGCAGTTCCAGTTTAGGATCGACCGAGAGCAAATGTAAGAGCGTCTTGTCACGCATGAATAGGTCTTCGCGATGCGCCATTGCCAAGTACCTTAATAGTGCGACGGGTCGCGATATCTCATTCTCCGGTGTATCCGGACCACGTATGTGGTGCTCAAGATACACCAATTCGGTCGATGGTAGCGCCAATTGCACGGAATTAACCCACAGCGGCGCGCCAACAAGTCGGCAAATAGTCGTGCCATCTGGCTGCTCAGTGAGGGCCGGAGTCCTATCCGTCTCCGCGATGGCAATTGGAACAATCACCGTCTGGTTTATCGGTCCGAAACCCGCTGTGGCCTCAACCCAGTTTTCGCATTCACCGGATTCACTGTTGTATCCAATACGCTGAATGGCGATTAGCCACTGTGTTGGGGATCGATAGACTGAGAGCTTTGCGCCTGCAAAACCAAAGTCCGCGGGCACCAGCACGGACATACTGATGTCCGATTGCGCTAATCGTGCTTGAACAAACGACGCTGCGTGAACCCCACCAAACCATAGTCGGGCACGTAACCTGGAGAAAAACGCTCCGAAACTCCTACTCACGATCCCGCAAGTCATAGTAATATCTCCTGGGTCTCACAGAGTCGCCGGGATACTTGCAATACTCACTGACAACCTGGGGCCACCGTAGACTCTCGGACTGCTGTGCCATGCAACCCTTACATTGTCGAAGTAGCAACTGAGGCGCACCGTTGGAGATCGATGAGGGTGGAATATGATCGGCAATTCCTAGTCCGGCCTCGAGCGACCGTCCGCATTGATGACACCTTCGGGCACTGTCGTTCAAAGCTGCGCGCTGAGCTGCGGTGGACTTGATGCCAGTTGCGGGTATTCCTTTTGTTGCATACGGTCCTGCCGAATACAGGCTTACTGGAGCAATCTCTCGAAATGCGCCCCCGGTCGCTTTGAACATAATCGGAGCAAGCACCGCATCTCTCACCATGTCTGCGGGATCCCAAAATCCATCTCTCGCATGATCAACTCCTTTTCTTGAGGACGTTCTCAGTCGCGCGTGAGGCCTGACCAGCCGCGCCACCCGCTACGATTACCGATCCAGCGCCCAATGCCGAGTTGCCGTTGTGTAGTTCATATACGCCAGCGAGAAATTGTAGACGTTTCCCGGCGTCATCACAACACCCGATGACGTTTCGGTCGTAATCGGGGCCCGTGTCGTTCCACTGCTCAGCGACAGGCCATTGCCATTGAACGAGAAACCGTCGTCGGCGAACACGGCAAACGTGTAGGTATCGGTCACCGGCACGGACAGCCAGAGTTGCCATCGCACTGCCCAGGCCTGCCCTGAGCGCAGTCGAAGGGGCGTGCCGCCCATCCCCGCCAGCGGCGTGTCGGTGAAGGACCGGGTGAGCCCGGCCTCCACGACCTCGGCGCGCGCGGTGTAGAAGCTGGCCAGGGTCGTGCCGCTGGCGTCGTCGAAGTATTCGGCCGTCGCCGTCCCGCCCGGGCCGATCGTCTGCTCCACGGGCCCGGCATACAGCGTCGTCCCGTCGGAGTCGTCTTTGCGCACACGCACACCATCGGCGTCAAATGAGATCGCCGTCACGGCCAACGCCGTACCCCTCAGGTCCGACTCCGTCACGCTCGCCAAACGGTAGTTGACGGGCAAGTGCCAGAATGGCGCAAACGGCGGCTTTGCCGATCCGCCGCTGCGCAGTGTCGTGATCCCGCGGGCAGGTCCATGCGTTCAGCCTGAGTAGAGGTCTCCCTTCCCGCCGTGGTCAATCTCCTTTCCGAGACGATCAAAACGGAAGTTCTTGAGCCCAGAGGCAAGACAGATGTCCGCCAGGCGCCGGGTGCAGAAAGTCACTCTGGGAAAGTGAATCGGGTCTCTGAACAGTTCGGATCCATCCCACGATCCGGGAACAAGTTGCATTGCCGGCCACAACACGACTTGCTTAACGCGTACGCAATGATGGCGATCACACACGGCTTCAGCAACGAAACCACTGGCTTCCACATCGACACGGCACGATCCTCTCAGTTCGACTCTGAAGTATTCGGGTGGTTTCTCGGATTGCAGACGTTTAGGCCGGACCTCCACGATCGTCACGGGGTAGATGTCGAATCCCCCTATCCCGTGAGCCCTCCAGGTGAGAACCGTTCGCCCTGACACGATCAGGTATGGAAAGGCCCCACAGCCAATAATGTCTGGGTACTTGCTGCCCTTTGTGATGACCACGTCGAGGCTTCGGGGCACCTCTTCCGGTCCTTGACCACAGATATCACAACTTGGCTCATTCTCCCAGCCCTCGCGTATTACGGTTCCCGCCCATGCATACCTGGGAAAGTGGCTTGTATTGTTGCTCAGACGGTAGAAATCTTCCATCAGTCAATCAATCAGCGCGAGGGAAACTCCCCACTGCTGCGAAGCTGGTCCAGATAATGAAGTATATCGTCCACCGACGCCGTAGGTTTGCGTTCGATGAATGCTCTCCAAGCATCGCTGTATTTCGGCGTCCATACCTGATGCGGACCGTCAGGCGAACCTTCGACCCAGCGACCGAACTGCGGATCGTTTGGGTCGAGGCCGCGTTCATTGAACCAGGGTTTGAACTCCCACGGAAGATCATGATGCGCTTCCGGACGCTTCATGTCGGCAGGCTTTGCTCCTGCTCTCTCCATGCGATCCCGAAGGGTAGAACGGTGTCGCGTGAAGCTGGTATTGCTGCCGTTCTTCGCATGCTGGGGGCCATTTCCGATTTTGGCCAGCATTGCAGTGCCATGCATCGCGGCCGCTCCCCCGGCCGCCACAGCCGCCGGGACGCCGGGCGCGACGACGACCACGCAGCCACCCGCGGTGAGGCCCACACACGCAACCCCGCCTGCGATAGCCCCGGCTGCGCCGCCCAACCCTCCTCCGATTTCGGCCGCTCCCTGGACGATGCTGATGATATCGGCTACGCTTTCGCCGTTTCGATATGCGTCAGAATCCGCAGGCGAGGGATAGGCGTCACGCGCCACCTCGAGCGCCGTTACTGCGCCAAGTGACGAGTTGTCTGATAGACGATGACCGAAACCATCGAAGAACGAAGCAATGGCCTGCAAGAAGTCGAGATATACGCATCCCTGGCACCCCGCGTGACCGCTTGGGTCGCGCAGCCCAAGCGGATTTCCAAGGACATACATGTATCTGTTGAACGCCTGCGGATTCCCCGCCCCTGGCACAATCGTGTCCGCGCTGATGAATCTGCCCAACGCAGGGGAATAACCTCTGGCCACATAGTCCATCAGCGAGCCAACGTAGTTCGCCGGCCCCGCCCGCTGCGATGTGAACGTGAAGTCAGTCGGCATGCTGCCGCTGCTCCAGCGCACTTCGCCGTAGGGCTTGTAGCGCTGTTGCGATACGACCGCGCCAGTCATGCTCGTCGCCAGCGTGGCGCTCCCCAATTGGTCGCCGTGCAGATACACCAGCGCCGCGCCCGCCCCGTCGCGCATCGCCACCCGCGCCCCGCCAAACGTGTAGTAGGTCCGGATTACGCTGACCGCGCCCGTTGAACCGGTCACGAACCGGATGTCCTTCAGCGTCGACCCAAGAGTCAGGAACGCCGTGTCGAGATACAGCGGCGCGGTCACCGGCAGCGTGCTCGTGTATAGCGTCTGCCACCCGCCGCCGCCCGGCTGGATCTTGTAGCGCACGTAGCCGCCCTCCACCTCGATCCTGATCTGGTCGTTGACCCCATACGTGATGGTGGGCGTGTAGACCGCCGCGCAGTTCTCATACACCCACAGCCCGCCCCCCTTTGCCAGGAACCAGGCGTGCCGCAGCGAGCAGAATGACACGTCCCCGTCGACGTTCGACAGGCCGAACATCCGATGGCCGCTGTTGCGCGTGTCCACCCGGGTCTGGACGAAGCCCGTCTGGGTGATCGCATGCGCGCCGTCAAAGGCGCCCGCGTCCCACACATAGGTCGTCGCTGCCTTGCGCAGATCAAAGCCGTCGGCGCTCACCCCGGTGTTGCCGGTCAAGATGGGCGGGGTATAGGCCAGCGTTACCTCCGTCGCGCCGAGATAGAGCGTCGTCCCATCCGGATCGGTCTTGCGGATGCGGACCCCGTCCCCGTCGTAGGCATATTGGGATACGGCCAGCACCGTGCCAGTGAGGCTGGCCTTGACAACAGAACCCAGGCGGTTGTCGACCGTCCAAGTCTGGGTGTAGATGAACGTTCCCGATATCGACGCCTCGCGCCGAACGGTCATGTTGCCGTTTGCGTCGTAGGTGTAACTGTTTCCACTCGCCGTCGCGATTGCCGCGTGCGGGCGCGCGCTCCCCGCCGCCGGATACGTGATCTGGGCCGTCGCGCTCACGCCGTAGCGCCCGGTCAGGTTGCCGATGGCGTTGTAACGATACGACTCCTGGGTTGCCGTCACAAGTGGCGACCAATTGATCACCTTCTGCCATTCGGTTAGGCGGTCGAGCGCGTCATACTGATACCAGTTGATCTCGCCCAGGTTTGGCGTGCGCTCGTCGATCGTGGTGATGTTGCCAACCGCGTCATAGCCATACACGGCGTTGAACAGGGTCGTCCACGTTCCACCCCGCCCCGGCGCAGCGTCATCGGCGCACTCGCCCAGGCTCGTCTGCGCAACGCACAACTGGCGCATCTTCCCCCACTGCACATAGAGGGTCGTGTCCAGCCCGCCGTAGTAGCGGCGCTGGCTCAGCCCGTTGCTGAAGTTGACCGTTCTTGGCTGCCCCAGCGCGTTGTAGGTCGCGCTGTACACAATCGGGCTGCCCGCCGCGTACAGGCTGAACGGCTGCCCCGCCGCATCATACGTAGTCGTCACGACTTCGTTGCCGGGGAGGGTTGTCGTGATCAACCGGTTCGCCGCGTCGTAGCCAAAGCTCGTCGTGTAGGTGTAGTTCGCCGGCCGGACGATTCTGCTTTCAGAGGCCACTCGTCCCCGACCGTCATAGCCCCACCAGGCCAGTCCCGTCGTGTCCGTCATCCGGCTGCGCCGGCCAATCCCGTTCGTTCCCTGATCGTAAAGATATTGCCCAAGCGGCTGCTGCCACAGGATGGTCGTGCGATCGTGGGCGATCGTCTCGTTGTTCTTCAGCCACACCCGATATTCGAGTTGATGGTCATCGCGCCCGGTCGTGTCGAAGCCCAGCTCGAAGTCGCGATACGTGTCGATCCCGCCCCCAAACTCGCTGCGTTTGAGGTCGCGGGAGGCAAAGACCTGATTCGCCGTCGCGTCGTTGACGTCGAGGGTCGCAATGAAGGTTGCATCATTGACGTTCTGGGTGGACGTCATCGCCAGCCGGAAGATGGCCGTCTGGCCGGGTCCGGTGTAGCGCGGGGCGAGATACGGCGCATAGGCGATCGCGCCCCCACACGAACCGACCCGCGCGACCGCCGTTGTCGACGTCACAATCGTGCCGCAGCCTGCGTTGGAGGCAACGTACTTCCCCTCCGCCTCGAGGACCATCGGCTCGGCGTCTCGCGCGGTCTTCGACGTCATTCGGCCCAGCGCGTCGTAGCCGAAGGCCATCGTCTGGCCCTTGGCGTCGGTCTGGCTTATCAACTGCCCCTGTGCGTTGTATCCGTAGGTCCACGCGCCCATGTCCGGATCGATCATCCCGATCTTGCGGCCCAGGCCATCGTAGGTGATCGTCGTCACATTCCCTAGTGTGTCCGTCACCGTGGTCAGCCGGTCGCCCGCGTCGTAGGCGTAGCGCGTCTCGCCATACAGCGTCAGGCTGCCGCCAGTCCCCGTGAACTCGCGCACACGGACCATCCGCGCCAGCCCGTCACTCACCTGCTGGGTCTGGTGCCCATTCGGGTCGAACATCGTCTTCAACGCCAGATTCGTGCCCGCGTAGCCCGGCCCGTTCGCGTCCACCCCGTAGCGGGCGACGCTGAGCGTGCCATCCGGGGCAGTCACCGTGATAGGCCGCCCCAGCCCGTCGTAGTCCGTCCGCGCATACGGCACGGTCAGCGTTGCCGGGATATATGGCTGAACCCGATACAGGTTCGCCGCCGGGATGATCCGCTTCGATACGGTCGGGCTCGCCCACTTCAGATACGCCTCGGCCCCATCGGTGTTCTCAAAGTAATCGAACTGGATTGGGTAGAAGCCGCCCGCCTGAAATGTCACTGTCGTCGAATACTCGGTCAGGCCCTGGTTGTGCCATTGGTCGACCCGGAGCTGGCCATTGACCCACAACCGAATCCCATCATCGGCGGCCACGTAGATCGTATACGTCTCGCTCGTATCCGCCCGCACGTAGCCCGTCCAATGGGCCGAGAACTCGTTGTCGTGGACGACGTTCTGGGCGGGCGACCCTCCGTACCAGTTGAAATTGATCGTCGCGTCCGTGCGTTCCAGCACCTGGGTTTCGAAACTCTTGCCGTTGAAGTACGCCCCGGTCAGACCCGTCCCGCTGGGCATCGGCTGCGGGGCCAGCGCCGTCACGTACGGCCGAACGCGATACAGGTTCGCCGTCGGGATGATCCGCTTCGATACGGTCGGGCTCGCCCACTTCAAATAGACCTCGGCCCCATCATTGTTCTCAAAGTAGTCAAACCGGAGTTCGTAGAAGGCGCCAGCCTGAAATGTCATCGTCGCCGAATACTCGGTCGCGCCCTGGAGGTGCCACTGGTCGACCACGAGCTGGCCGTTAATCCACAACCTAATCCCGTCGTCACCCGTCGCGTATACCGTATAGGTCTCGCTCGTACTTGCCCGCACGAAACCTGTCCAACGGGCCGAGAATTGGTTGTCGTTGACGATTCCCGGGTTAGGCGACCCCCCATACCAGTTGAAATTGATCGTTGCGTCAGTTCTTTCCAGGATCAGCGTATCGAAATTCGTGCCGTTGTAATACGCCGCGGCCAAACCCGTCCCGTTGGGCACCGTTTGCGTCTGCGGCACGGCCACATACGGCGTGTTCACCCGGCCCGCGGTGGTGCAGTACTGGTATTGGGTCTGGGTATACGGCACGGTCTGGATGGCCGCCCGGCCCAGCGCGTCGTAGAGCGTGCTTTGGATGACCTCCGCCCCCAGCGGTTGGGGGACGCTGCAACTCGACCCCGCCCAGCCCTGGCCCGCCGGGGTCTGGGTCTGGATCACCCGTCCCAGCCCGTCATAGATCGTCCGGTCGAATGTCGCCAGTGTGGCGGAGGTCCAGCCCTCGCCTGATACGCCCCGGACCAGATGGTCGCTCAAATACGGCCCCGTGCCGAACCCGGCCGCGGTGGTCGTCCAGGCCGTCTCGATCCCGTCGTAGTAGCGCCACTCTTCGCTTGGATTGGCCAGGCTGTCGCCCGGCTGGGCGATCTTGCGCAGGCGGCCCAGCCCGTCATACGCATACATGACCACCGCCCCGTTCGGGTCGGTCGTTGACTTGAGCGCGCCGTAGGGTTGGGATGCGCCGAGCGCGTTTGTTGCGCTCTCGCCGTTCACGCCGTAGTAAGCGTAGCTCGTCACCTGCCCCAGCGCGTTTCGCGACTCGAGCACGAACTGTCCCGAGCCGTCGTAGCTCACCGAGGAGACGTTCAGCCCGGCGTCGGTCAGGACGGCCAAGTTCCGCAGTGCATCGTAGCCGTATGTGCTCATCGCCCAGACAGAGGGCTGCCCACCCAATCCACTAAGCCCATGCTCCACTGCCGTCAGACGCCCGCGCGTGGGCGTCTGGCTGAACACATTGAAGCCGCTCAGGGCGGTGTTGGCCCGGCCCGCCTCGGCGTAGTCGTAATACAAACGGGTCGAGGAGAGCCGCTCGGGCGTCTCGCTCTCGGCCGTCTGGATCCCGCTGTAGACCGCCTCCCACACCGGGACTTCGCCGGCGACCGGGCCTTTGACGTAGCCGATGAAGGTCGTCCGCTCGTCGCCCGCCGCCTCAAAGCCGTACTCCTGGATTGTTCTGGGCGACCCGAGCGCCGTAAACGCATCCGTCCGAGACCGCTTCACCGGCGCGCTGCCAATATCGCCATGCGGATACTCGCGCGTCTCGGTGGTCCGGACCTGCCAGGTCGTAGTCGGGTAGCCGCTCAAGGTCACCGTCACGATGTCGCTCTGCTTCGCGCTAAGCACCGTGCCCGACCCGTCCCGATACCGGGTCTCATACTCGCGCCCCAAACGCCGCACATCGGTGTAGAACCGATGCGCCACGATGGCCAGTGGCACGCCCGCCTCATCCATCACCGTCCGGGTCACCTGCCCGTAGCCCATCGCCCAGTTGGTGTAGCCACTCGCCCAACTCCGGCTCGGGTCGCTGCACGGCTGATCCGGCCAGTTGTAACAGCCGCCGCTGTAGGTGTAGCTCTCGATCGTGGCCGGACCCGCCCCCGCCGGCACGATGCTGCGACCCGCGACCCGGAAACTGGCGTGGTAGCCGCTGGTGTCCGGCTGGTAGGTAAAGTTCCATCGCGCCCCCAGCCCGTTCTCGACCCGGCTGAGCAGCCGCTTTGGGTCCGGGCCATAGCCATTCCCGTTGTAGATGTTGCTCACCTGACTCGCCGCAAACGTCGTCGCTGGCAGACCGACCCAGGCCGTCCCGGTGTAGTTCTCGCTGGCCAGCGCGCTCAGTTCATCGCACACGCTGTAGAAGCACACCCAATCGTAGGTCAGCCTCGCCCGCGCCGCCGGCCGGTTGCCCGGCCCGAAGGCGGTCACGCTGGTCAGCATGTCCCGGCTGCTCCCATACTCAAACGTCACTGTGTAGCGCTCGCTCGCTCCAAGCAGCGAGTTGCCATACACGATGCGATACGGCCGGATCCGCGGATCGTCCTGATTCCCGCAGATCTGGGTGTTCCAGTTGGCCATCGCGCAGCGCGAGCCGGTCTCGATCGTCTTGGTGTATTGATACTCCGCTCCCCAGCGGTCTACACTCGCGCTGAGCAGATCCCGATCCGGCGCGTAGACCCGCCGCAGCATCCAGACCATCCCGATCATCTTGCCGTTCCACGTTGAGCCGCAGCCGGGCGCGGTCGTCCCGTTCCAGCACCAGTTGTAGTCCCAGTCCTGGACGGCCGCCCGCGCGCTGGTCTCGCTTCCGAACACGTGGCGCGTGCCATCCGGCGTCCAGACCTGCCAGTACTCGAGCTCGCCGCTGTCCCAATCCGTCCCGCTGTGGGAGATCCCCGGCAATTGGTCGGCGCCCGCGCAGGGGCTGGCCTTGGCGCAACGCACAATCCTGAGCGCCTGCGAATCGTCGGTCACGTACTCGCCGTTCACGCTGGTCGGCTTCAAGCCCACGCTCATCCCATTCATCACCAGGGTGAAGTTGCCCCGCGCCTCGGTCTCGAACCCCTTTCGCCAGCCCTCCTCGGGCGGATTGCCGAGAAAGAAGTCGCGCTTGACGAGCTGGGCGATGTGGGGGAGCTCCATGCTCCAGCCCCGCCCGAGCTGGTATTTCATGGCGGGCTCGCTGGTCTGCAGGAAGTTCGACTCCGCGCTCGCGCTGGAATACGAGGCCGCCAGTTTGGGCTCCAGCCCGAAGCTGGGCAGGGCCGGGAGGGGCTGCTGATACGTCGCCGCGCCTCGGAACAGGGCCACATTCGGCGCGTTCGCGCTGGGCGTCCACGGCTTGGGCGCGGCCGGCTGGGCGAGCGCCAGGTCGTAGGTCGAGAAATGCCACAGCCGGGCCGTCACCTCACCGGTTGCCTCATCCAGCGTGACCGGCATCTGCTCGGTTTGATACTCGATCCGCGAGAACACCTCGCCGGTATCCGTCGTCCGGGTCACCCACGCGGTGTAGACGTAACGCATCTCGAGCACGGCGTCGCGAGCCGCGAAGACCTCCAGCGGCACCAGGCCGCTGATGTTGGTCGTCAGCGTCACCGGGGTGTCAAAGGCCAGGTCGGGTGAGAGCGTGATTGACCAGATCGGTTGTTGAGCCTCGGCGCTGTTGTCCTCTTCATCGGATGCCGCCAAGTCCGTCCGTTTCGTGGACACACTCGGCAAGGCGGAGACGGTCAGGCTCGCCTCGACCATCTGGGGCGCGCGCAGGGCGCCCGGGCCGAAGTCCAGGCGGGCGGCCCCACCCGCGACCGATACTGAGCCGCCTTTGGCATCGAGGCGGGTCTTCTCCCCGCCGCCCGGGACCAGCAGCGTGGCGGTCTTGATGCGGAAGGCTTGTCCGTCCGCGCGGGTGAGCACCCGCACCTGGGAAGTGAGGGTCGTCAGGGGAGCGACAACACCCACAACCACCGTGAACGTCCGCCCGCGCTGGCTGGCTCGGCTCGTGTCCAGGCCGGTCATCATCACCGTCCGTTGAGCCGGGTCGTAGGAAACGCCCTTGTCGCCGGACGCGACGAAGTCCAGCCCGGGCGGCAGGTCGATTGCGACATCAAAGGACTTGCCCGCGTCGCCGTCCGCGGGAGGAGTGACCGACAGGGTGCCCGTCAGCACACGGCCCTGCGGCGCGCGGCGATCGTTGAAGTAAAGGCTCAGCCCGGTCTTGCCAGGCTTGCCAGCAGCGGGGTTTTCGGCGATTGGTTTGAGCGCTGGCGCCGACTCAGGCAGTTGCGCGGCAAGCTTGCTGTCAAGCGGCACGGCGCTGAGGGGGAGGATGGTTTCGTCAGCGCTCGTGATCACCAGCGGCGCGAGCGCCGCGATCTGCGACAGCGGGAGGTGCTCAGCCGGCGCTGACGCTGCGCTTACCCCCCCC
>Ga0073903_10000722_pt1 | contig 17099 bp, 15 predicted proteins | sample KloWWTKNB14_bulk_FD_66665 | JGI IMG/M metagenome (GOLD analysis project Ga0073903, IMG submission 66665) | Active sludge microbial communities from Klosterneuburg, Austria, studying microevolution and ecology of nitrifiers - Klosterneuburg... | ecosystem: Engineered > WWTP > Aerobic digester >... | reverse complement strand
TTTCAAGGTGAATCTAAAACGGCTGTTTTTTCAGGTTTTTTTTCCTTAACGGCGTTGGGTGAGGGGGACAAGATGCAGGTCAATTTCGGCACACGGCGTTCGAGCATGGTCAACCCCCTCATCCGGCCTGTCGGCCACCTTCTCCCCCGATCTCGGGGGAGAAGGGACATGCGAATTACTTGTGGAAGCCTCATTCCCGAATGCGTGAAGTATAAACATCTCAATCGAGACCGCGCGAGGTATAGTTTTTCCTCTCACAACTCGTCCGCCGTCGATCGTTTTGGGAGAATGAACGGCGGCCGGAAGACCCAGAAGTCTCCGTCGCGAACGCCCGTCACCGTTCGCTGATGAGTCCCCGCGTAATCAATTCCGCTGCACGTATAACTTGCCGAAAACGAAAGTTGATACGTCACAGTTACCGCATCGCCGTGCATATCAACCGCGTCGATTTGGATGCTGTCAATCTGCGCTTTCTTATCAAACTCAGCCACGATAAGATCCAGCGCCGCAGACAATGCGTCAACATGAACCCGGAACCATGCGACCAGATCGAGTGATCGAACGCTGCCCGCTGCCGGGACGGGGATTCGAATTTCTGCGGACACGCGGATACCTTATTTGAGAGGACGGCGTTCAGGATACTCGATGCCGGCGGAGCGACGGGCGTACAGTACACCCGTCGCTCCGCCGACGGGAGAGCCCAGCGTCCCGAACTTGCCAGCATTCGGGATCGGGAAGTTGATCCTGGACAGGTTCTAACGAGCTGTTACGCATCGAAACTTGCGGACAGCAGATTCAGAATTTCCAGATACTGCACTCGTCGCAGCGTTGAGTCTTCCAGTTGCCTCGGTTTGCGAATCGCTTTTGTGGAGAGTTCTATCATGGCGAACGGATCGAAACGACCATCAGCGTTCACCTGCTCACTGACAAGTTTGCACTCGGCATCGGATGCACCGGTCTCTTTCATCCAGCGATCCAGATGACTCGACAGAGACGCAAACGCCGGATGTACACCCAGACGTCGAAACCAATACGAAGCATTCCCGGCGTCTGGTTCGCGGCGGTGCATGATGCCGTGCCAGTAGTCGCCCGTTCTGGGTGTGCCACGACCTTCCATTGTTTGGGAGATCTCGTGGCTTGCATCCAGAAAGTCCCACAGCAGCAGGACTCCGGCCGTCACGCATTTTCGATCCGATGCAGCAAGTTGGACGTCGGCGAGTGCATGATCCACCGCCTTTGAAAGGAGATCTGACGACAGGCCGCAATCTGCGCCAAAGGCGGCAGGTCCAGCGGCCGGAAAACGATCGATGGAAGGTGAAGTCTCAACGACCGATGATTTCACATCACCGCGAAGAAGGGCTGCAGGCATCGATGCAGTCGGCACGCTGTCCTGAATGGCCGCCGTCGATAATTCGATCAGATCGCATGGCAGTACTCGCTGCAGGATCGGCAGTAAAGCAGCCGGAAACGTTTTCCGGAGATCGACTGGAATCCCGGCGTCTGCGAAGACGATCTGCTTGGCGACATCAGGAGTCGATCCACTCCGCGCAGCCACCAATCGTTGCACGGCATCCGCATTCGGCTCAAACGTGACTGCGACTGCGGTGCATGCATATTCCTCGATCAGCCGACGTAGATCGCTGACTGGCGGCCAGGGATTGTGGACGTGATTTCCGGCTGCAAGGCTACGATTTGAAACAACTACGTAACCATCGAACGATTCGTTCGCCAGTGAATCCGGTACAATCAGCAATTGCTTTTCCATTTGGATCCGTCTTGTCTAAGTCTGAACTGAGGAAAGATGAGTCTGGGCAATCAAAGCGTCCAGCAGCGCCAGCGATTTTCCTTCCCTGATGGCATCGGTTGCGATGCGCACACCGTCGGGCAGAGCTTCGACACTCCCAGAGACCAGCAAGGCGGCGGCCGTGTTGGCTATCACGATGTCGGCTGCAGGACCCGGTTTGCCAATGAGTACGCCACGAATCATCTGAGCACTTTCCGCCGCAGAACTGACACGCAGTGCTGCAACATCACACGGCATCAGGCCAAAGTCACCAGCCGTCCATTCGCAGCGATTGACCTTCTCCTCGCGAACATCGAAAACCGTGGTCGTGCCCCACAACGCGACCTCGTCAAGTTCATTATTCCCACACACCACGAAGGCTCGCCTGATGTGTAACTGTGACAAAGCGTGAGCCAACAATTCCGCGCGAACGATCGAGTTCGCTCCCAGCAATTGAAATTCGGCAGCGGCCGGGTTTGTCAGCGGCCCCAGCAGATTAAAAATCGTCGGGAATCCCAGTTGTCGACGGACCGGAGCGGCATATTTCATCGCGCCGTGAATCAGCGGCGCAAAACAAAAAGCGAGCCCGACTTTGTCCAGACATTCGCTGGCAACCTGGGCAGTCAGTGAGATGTTGACCCCAAGTTCTTCCAGTACGTCCGCCGATCCACTGGAACTGGACACACTGCGATTTCCGTGCTTGGCGACTGCGATGCCGCATGATGCGGCGACTAAAGCCGCCGCCGTACTGATGTTGAATGTGTGCAGTCGATCGCCGCCCGTGCCGCAGGTATCAAGCAATGGCCTGCGCTGAGAGTGGATCGTGGTGGCCCGCTGCCGCATTGCTCTGGCCGCTCCGACAAGTTCAGCGGCAACCGGTCCCTTCGCCGCCATCGCGGTCAGAAACGCAGCGATATCGACGGGATCACACGCTCCGTCCATAATGACACCAATCGCGTCACAGCATTCCAGTTCGCTGAGATCGCGATTCCGCAGGAGTGTGTCCAGAATTGGTTTCAGGGTGTCATGCATAGAAACTACTCACCGGCCCGTTTTGCCAGCCCTCGTGTCACTTAATTCAATTAAATTTGATGGCAATTGCGGACGGCATGGTAGAAACCTGGGCGCGGTGTTCCAACAATGCCGCAGGATCGTGTCAGAAAACAGCAAGGGTACAACGGATTCCAGACAGATGACACACGGTGCATCGTTTACGGAACTGGAAATTGAAGGTTCAGAGAATCCATGCTCGTATCTGCCCGGTCGGACAGCGAAAATGGTCTACCGGATCGCGTACGGACTTTCCGAAGACAGATATGAGCAGCTGTTGTCTCGCGGCTGGCGACGATTTGGGCGCACGCTGTTTCGTCCCGTTTGCGCAGCCTGCCATGAATGCCGCAGTCTCCGTGTCAGCATTCCGGAGTTCAAACCGAACAAGAATCAGCGACGCAGTGTGTCTCGCAATGCCAGGCTGCTGATGTCCATTCAGAAGCCATCCGTGAGCGACGAGCATATCTCGCTGTACAATCGCTTTCACAACGACATGCATAATCGTCGTCAATGGCCGACTCGTGAAATCACAGAGGAGCAGTATTATGAGTCGTTTCTGGAAGGAAACTTTTCGTTTTCCCGCGAGTTTCAATACCGCGACAACGGCAGACTCGTCGGCCTTGGGCTGGTTGATGTCACTTCGTCCGTGATGTCAAGCATCTACTTTTTTCATGACCCGGATTACCGCGATGACGCACTGGGAACGTTTTCGATTCAAAAAGAGATCGAGGATGGAGTCAACCACCGGCGTTCCTGGTTGTACATGGGATATTACATCCGCGACTGCGGTTCCATGAATTACAAGAACCGGTTTCGTCCATTCGAAACCCTGCGGAACTACGTCGCTGACGAGGAACCTCCGGTGTGGCAGCGGGCACCAGTTTCAGACGAACCGGAAATTTGTCGCGATTGATTTCTGGGCGACGCTGGAAATTGGCGGGCCGTGGCGGTATCGGCGTTTCGGACATTTGGGATTCGCCGTCATCTTTCACTGTTTTATCGGGTTTCGCCATATGTAACGAAAAGCACCCCAAGAAATCGCTTCTTGGGGTGCTTTGTTTTGGACTTCAAATCAGCGGTCACCCGCTGGTTTGTTTAGCTCGACTAGTTGCAGCAAGGTGCTGCACCACAAGCGTTGCATCCGCCGCAAGCTGATCCGCCACCGCAGGCTGGTGCTGCTGCATGATAAACCTGCTGTGAAACAGTCTGTTCAACCATCTTGCAAACCTGGACCTGAACTTCTTTGGTCTCTGGCTTGTTCACGCAAACAGTGTAGGTGTAAGGAACCTGCTCTGTAACCTGACGAGAGACGTTGATCGTTCGTGTCCGAGGTTCCGCATGGCAAACCGTCACGTCGTACGTGTAAGGAACCTGCTCTGAAACCTGACGGCAGACGTTGACCGTACGCGTCTTGGTTTCTGGATGGCAGACAGTCACGTTGTACGTGTAAGGAACCTGTTCTGAAACCTGACGGCAAACGTTGATCGTTCGTGTCCGAGGTTCCGCATGGCAGACCGTTACGCTGTACGTGTAAGGAACCTGTTCTGAAACTCGACGGCAAACGTTGACCGTTCGTGTCCGAGGTTCCGCATGGCAAACCGTCACGTTATACGTGTAGTTTTCCTGAGTCTGCTGAGTTTCGTAAGCAGTGTACTCAACAGTCGTCTGCACAGGGTTTGATATCCAAACTCGTCGGGTTTGTGGACCACAACCTGAAGCCACTACGCCACAGGCACCAGCAACACCGCAACCACCGCAGCATGAAGCGACAGCACCGCAGCAGTTACCACATGAATGGCAACCACCACATGAACCACACCCACCACATGCCGTGCCACAACCAGCACCGCCGTCAACAGCCTGGTCTTCCCAGTGGCCCTGATCCTGGCACACTGTACGAGTCTTGGTGACTGGGACCGTGTGGCAAACCGTGCGCGTGCCAGTCTTCTGCTCGCAAACTGGAACCATAACCGTATAGGTCTGTTCCTGAGGCTCAACAACGGTCTTGCAAACCGTGCGCGTGCCAGTCTTCTGCTCGCAGACTGGAACCATAACCGTGTAGGTTTGCTCCTGAGGCTCAACAACGGTCCTGCAAACCGTACGAGTGCCAGTCTTCTGCTCGCAGACTGGAACCATAACCGTGTAGGTTTGTTCCTGAGGCTCAACAACGGTCTTGCACACCGTACGAGTGCCAGTCTTCTGCTCGCAGACTGGAACCATGACCGTGTAGGTCTGTTCCTGAGGCTCAACAACAGTCTTGCAAACCGTTCGCATTCCCTGTCGTTCTTCCTGGACTGGAACATTGACAGTGATCGTTCGGTTTTCAGTTACCATCGTGGGAACCATGACCGTTCGCTGAACGGTTTCCCAAGTGCCGCACGCTGCACCACCAGCTGCACCTGAATTACAACCGTCTCCGCACGCACTCGCGCCGCATGGGCTACAGGTTGCAGCACATGGAGCTGAGCAGCAATGGCTGACTCGGTGACGACAATGACCAGCGTCCGCTGACGCTGTCATGGCAACTACTGCTGCCAAAGACAAAAAGAAACGCATTCTGTTTTACTCCTCCCAAAGGAATCAAGAAATTTACCAAACCACCAAAAGCCCTGACACCCGTCAGGAGTTGAATTCATGAGCGATTACGGGACGCCGAGAACGCTCAACCGACAAATGCAAAACTTGCGCAGTTGCCAATAGGTGCTCAAACTACCTAAAGCTCCATAAAAAGCTAGCAATAATTGCTAAAAGATCCACAAAATTACCCAATCATGCCAGTTTATGCAGCTGCTGCGCTTTGTCTGGAGCTTTTCGGCGGCATAACACTAAGCCCCGCTCGCAGTTCACGACGTACGGGGGACTTTGGCTGAGCGTACTTTGGGAGACATGGGGATTCAAAGGATTCCGTGCGAATTTAGCGAAACATTACTGAATTTGCCGTCTTGGCAATTGGCATTCCCGACGCTAGGTACAAGTTGTCTGATTCCCAAATTCTTTAACAAAAAATGCCTGACTTTTAATGTTCACGGTTGACGACTTACACTGCGTGCTTTCACCGGGAGCCTCGGCGGGCCTTCGGACTAATTTTATGCGGGTGAACGTTTCATGAAATTCTGTCTCGTTGATCGAATCACATCGCTTGTGCCGAGTCAAAGCATCACCACCATCAAGCATGTCTCATTGGCGGAAGAGTATTTGCAGGATCACTTTCCCGGATTCTCGGTCTTGCCGGGGGTCATGATGGTGGAATGTCTGGTGCAATCGTGTGCTTGGCTGTCCCGTGTCACCGATGATTTTCGCTACAGTGCAATTCTGCTGAAACAGGCAAAAGCCGTAAAATTCAATAGCTTTCTGAAGCCAGGACAAACACTGGAAGTCACTGCGATAATGAAATCCGCAAATGATGATTCTGCGGAGTTTCAGGCATCAGGCACAGTCGATGGAAAGTCCGCAGTGAGTGCAAAACTCACTCTTTCCAAACAGAACCTGGCCGCGCACAATGTTCGAATGACCGACAACGATGCACGCATGGTTACCGCGATGAAGGAACTTTACGAACAGATCAAAGTGGTCCAGTAACCGTGCGCTGCAATGCGTGCCGTTGCCTGGCAGCAATTTGTTTCATCTCGATGAAAAAGGACTAGATTTATGACAGTTCAGGGCAGAATTGCTCTCGTGACCGGTGGCAGCCGCGGCATCGGACGTGCGATAGTGGAAGCCTTGGCTCGGAATGGAGCCAAGGTTGCCTTCGTCTACAATTCCAATGCGGCGGCAGCAGAACAAGTTGTTCAATCTCTGGCAGCGGAGGGACATGAAGCATGGGCGATTCAGGCGGATGTGCGTTCCAAGCCAGCCGCTGATCAAGTCGTTGCGGACGTTGTTGAGAAATGGGGCAAACTCGAAATTCTGGTCAACAATGCGGGCATCATCCGAGACGGCTTGCTGGCGACGATGGGTGCCCAGCAGTGGCAGGACGTGATCGATACGAATCTAACCAGCGTATTCAATTTCTGTCAGGCCGCGACCCGGCAAATGATGTCTCAGCGGTATGGCCGGATCATTAATATGTCGAGTGTCGCAGCCGACGTCTCCAATCCAGGTCAGGCAAATTACGCAGCCAGCAAGGGCGGTGTGGAGGGATTCACGCGCTGCGTCGCAACGGAGTTGGCGCGGCGCGGTGTGACGGCAAACGCAGTTGCGCCGGGATTTATTGAAACTGACATGACCGTCGCCGTAGTCAACGCGGCGGGGGATGAGATCAAAAAGAAAATCCCGGTCCGACGGCTGGGGCGACCGGACGACATTTCTAACGCTGTCCTGTTTTTTGCAGCGGACGAGTCGTCGTACGTTACAGGACAGATCCTGAAGGTGGATGGTGGGTTGACACTGGGAGGAATTTAGAGAATCGCGTGCGTATTCCCAATTGTGAAAACAGGTTGTGGCCTGATTTATAGATTCAATCCAACCTCGCTGAAGAAAACCCGTTTCTTTTTGAGTGTGGCTGAATTTCGGCCTTTAGCGGTCCGGCAGGTCGCAGCCGTTGTCGCAACAATAAAGACGCTTGCCTAATTGGACAGCGCCGCGTTTGTCGCAAAGACCGAGGCAGGTCGTTTGTAGTTCCGCCTTTAGGCGGCATGTCTCCAGGCCGCCTAAAGGCGGAACTATGAGCAAAAGTGGCGCTGTCCAACTTAGTGACCGCTGGTTTCTGAGGAATGCGTTCACGAAGTAGGAAATTTGAAGAAAGCGATGTTCGAAAACTGGGTTACGGACATTTCCGTTTGTGGTGTTTCAGGGCCGGTCGCCAGCCTGAAGCATGTCACTGGGTTTTCTGGTGATCGATGTCTCTGCCATCTTTCAGGTTGTGCGAGACAAGGAGATTTTGTTCAATGCCGTCTGCTGATGAAATTTTCACTAAAGTACAAGCAACTCTCGTGGATGCTTTGGGTGTCGATGACGACGACGTCAAACCGGAGGCAACCCTGATCGGGGATCTGGGTGCCGAATCGATCGACTTTCTGGACATCGTGTTCCGTCTCGAAAAGAACTTTGGAATCACCATTCCCCGCGGGGAACTCTTCCCCGAGAACCTGGCCGAATCAAAAGTTAAAAAAGGCGATGTCGAAGTGCCGGTGGTGGCCGATGGCGTCGTCACCGAAGCGGGAATAGAGTTGCTCCGAAGCAAGATGCCTCACGCTGATATTGACAGCTTTGCAGGTGACCCAAAAGTCGCAAATCTCCCCAATCTATTTACGGTTGAAATGATTTGCAAATTCATCACGGCTCGGGTGCCGTAGAGATCACTCAAACGCAACAACAGTTCACAGCTGAATTCGGCAGTTGTCTACAAAAGCAGATGGCCGCTGCTGGATTCGGGCGAATTTTTGACGGTTTTGAAGTCGGTCGGCTGGCAGAAACGCACGCTGAATTCGCCTTGCAGCGCCGTGGGCGATTCAGTTGCGAAATTGTGCTCACCTCGCTTCGTGTTCGACTCCGTGGATTATTGATGGTGACTCATGCGGTGGTATTGGATCGACCGGTTTATTGAATTTGAATCTGGCAAGCGGGCAAAGTCCGTCAAGAACGTGTCGCTGGCGGAAGAACACCTTCACGACCACTTTCCCGGATTTCCGGTGATGCCGGGATCGCTGATGATCGAGGGCATGGCGCAGACCGGTGGGATTCTGCTTGGCGAACATTTCAAGTTTGAATACAACGTCATTCTTGCAAAAGTCCCCAAAGTGACATTTCACAGCTGGGCGTGCCCAGGCGACCAGCTCATCTACACGGCGGATCTGCAGGACGCTCGGGTGGAGGGCGGTAGTGTGACAGTGACCGCAAAGGTTGGAGAACGACTTGTGGCCGACGCGGAAATTGTCTTTGTCCATTTGAATTCGGATGACCCACAACTGAGCCGGATTGATCAAAAGAATTTTGTATTTCGCATGAATTTGCTTGATATACTTACGGTCGGCAAAGTCGGCATCGACGAATAGCTCGCTGGTGGTGCCCGGAAAAGTTTGTGTTACGAAATTGGTGGCAGGACGTACTGACATGATGAAGCGTCGAGTTGTAGTGACGGGGGTCGGCTGTATTACTCCACTTGGCAACGATGTCGAGTCGATGTGGCGGAGTCAAAAGGAATGTCGCAACGGCGTTGGTCCAATTACGCATTTTGACGCATCTCACTTCCCCACGCGATTTGCCGCTGAAGTGCGAAATTATGATTTTGAATCACAGGTCGATAACCCGGCGCGGTTTGCAGACGCCGGACGCAATATCCGATTTGCGATCGGAGCGGCGAATCAGGCCGTTCACGATTCCGGAATCTACGACGATACAGAATTTGATCCGGCTCGATTCGGTGTTTACCTTGGAGCGGGCGAAGGTCAGCAGGACTTTCTGCAGTTTATGAACCTTGTGGCCGACTCTAACAATAATGGCGAACCGGACCTGCAGCGATTCACCCATGACTTTATCGAGAAAATGAATCCGCGATTTGAGCTGGAGCTGGAGCCAAACATGCCAGCCGCTCATCTGTCCAGCCTGTTCAACGCTCAGGGACCAAATTTGAATTGCCTGACCGCTTGCGCCGCATCGAGCCAGGCGATCGGAGAAGCCACAGAAATTATCCGTCGCGGCGACGCCGAATTGATGCTGTCCGGCGGTGCCCACAGCATGATCCATCCTTTTGGTGTCACTGGTTTCAATCTGCTGACGGCCCTGTCGGAACGAAATGATTCACCTACAACTGCGTCGCGACCATTCGATCTGAATCGGGACGGTTTTGTGCTCGGCGAAGGAGCTGGAATGCTCATTCTCGAAGAGCTGGAACATGCTCGCGCTCGCGGAGCGAAGATCTACGGCGAAATTCGCGGGTATGGATCAACTGCGGACGCCTACCGCATAACTGATATTCATCCCGAAGGTCGTGGTGCGATCAGTTGTATCAAAATGGCGATCCGGGATGCGGAGATCAATCCGACAGAAATCGGCTACGTGAACGCTCACGGAACCAGCACGAAGGTCAACGATCACGTTGAAACGCTGGCCATCAAAGGGGGACTTGGCGAGCATGCTCGGAATACGCCAATCTCCAGTATTAAGAGTATGATGGGACATCTGATTGCCGCCGCTGGCGCGGTTGAAGCGATCACATGTTTGCTGGCAATTCGCGACGGCGTGTTACCACCAACGATCAACTACGAAACTCCGGATCCCGAATGCGATCTGGACTACATCCCGAATCAGCCGCGTGAGAAGAAGATCAAAGCGGCACTTTCGAACAGTTTTGGTTTTGGCGGCCAGAACGTGGCATTGATCGTCTCTGAGTTCAAAGCCTGAAACGATCTACTACCAACCTGACCGTCTAATGATGTCAACTCCTTAAAGAGTTTTCAGAAGTACGGAGTCGTGATGTGATTTGGGCATGGATTGCACTCATCCTGCTTGCCGCATTGGTCGCCACAGATCGATGCTTTCGCCGTTGGGTGACGCCCAGAATTCAGAATATCTTCGAGAACGTACCTCCCTTCAACGTTGCCACCGAAAAACCTCTGGTTGACGCGGAATGCGTTTCCATTGTGACCTCGGACGGCGTGACGCTGCAGGGCAGTCTGATCAACGGACACCTGCCAGACCCTCGAGGCCTGTTGCTGTTTCTCCCGGAACTACGTGGCAATCACTGGATGGCGAGGCGCTATTGCGAGGCTCTGATTCATTTCGGATATGTTGTGCTGGCTTTTGACTTTCGCAACCAGGGCGAAAGCGATTCCATGCCAGGCTATTCCCCCATTCACTGGGTGACGGAATATGAAATGACCGATGTGGCGAGCATGATGGAGTTTGTTGCATCAAGGCCGGAACTGAATTCTCTGCCGTTGCTTGTCTGCGGCGTTAGTCGCGGCGGGTCCGCCGCGCTCCTGGCTGCATGCCGCTTCCCCAAAATTTGCGGAGTCATCGCCGACAGCGCTTTTGGCACGATGTCTATGACGAAACATTTCGTCGATCGTTTTGTCAGTCACGTGATTCCCTCATGGTTCTATCGATTGCTGCCCACATGGCATATCGAACTCACTCTGCGAGAAGCGATGCAGTTGAGCGAGAAAAGTCGTGGCTGCAGATATGTGCATCTGGAACGGGAACGTGACAGGCTCAAGAGTGGCTCCGTGCTCCTGATTTCCGGTGAGCGGGATTCCTACGTGACTCCGGAGATTGCAACCCGCCTGCAGGAGATCATCGGCAATCAGTGTCAACTCTGGATCGCGCCAGGAGCCAAGCACAACATGTCGCGCAGCGCCTGCCAGGAAGATTATGATCGCCTCGTGCTCAAACACGCGGCTGACTGTTTGGGCCTGGAGGCTGATGCGATTCCCGCCAGAGATATCTGTGCTCTGGTCGGCACGGTCAACTGAAACTTACTCCATGATGCAGAAGTAATTCAACACGGCCGCATCAAATGCTTCGCAGCTCAATTCCAGCGGTTGCGAATGGAACTGGCAGTAGTTTCGCACCTGGAGCAGCAGGTCGCGCGGCTGACACAACCGGAATGGGCGATTGATCGACTTGTAGTGCGTCTCAACCAGGTATTTGATCGCTTCCGGGCGATGTTCAAACCCCAGACTTTTGCACATGATCCCAAACAGTTGCACAAACTCTGCTTCTGACGGGTCAGGCACTTCAATCTTGTACGGAATTCGTCGCAGGAACGCCCCATCGACAAGATCTTTCGGCTCAAGGTTTGTCGAGAACACGATCAGCTGATCGAAGGGAATCTGAATCTTCTTTCCATTGGGCATATTCAGAAAGTCGTATCGTTTTTCGAGCGGCACGATCCAGCGATTCAGCAGCATATCGACCGGCATTTTCTGACGACCAAAGTCATCAATGACCAGCGTTCCGCAATTACTTTTCACCTGCAGCGGAGATTCACAGATCCGCGACGTGGGATTGAGAGAAATCTCCAGTTCGTCCATCGTCAATTCACCGCCAGCGATTACAGTTGGGCGTTTAATCTGCACCCAGCGGCGGTCGATGTCCATCGAATCCAGTAGCCCACCATTCTGACTTTCCTCTTCGACCGCTTCATGCACCCCCGGATCGTAGATTCGCATGATCTCACCTTCGATCGTGATCGCGCGTGGAATCCACACGGTTGTCCCGAAAGCACCCGTCACTCGTTCGGCGATACTGGTCTTTCCATTTCCAGGTTCACCAAACAGAAACATGCCGCGTCCGGAATTGATGGCGGGACCGAGACGATTGAGCATCGCTTCATTGATGATCAGTCCCTTAAACGCCCGATTCAAATCCTCCTTCGTCACGATCTGCCCGGCAATTGTCTGAGCGGACACTGACGCGACATAGTCTTCCAAAGAAACCGGTGCGGCCCCGAAATATGTACACTCTTCTGAATAACGTCGGGCACGGTCTCGTCCGGAGTCGGTGATGCAGAATTCTGAGTCTCCGGTTGATGTTGTCCCTGCAAGATCAATATGTTTATCCGATCGAAGCTGCTTGAACATTGGCTCAAGCACCTTGAACGGCAGACGCAGCTGCGCGGCGATACGGCGGCTGGTTTCCGCTCCAATCTGAAACAAAAATCGCATGATGATCTTTTCGATCATCGCGGCGTTGATGCCGGTCTCACGCATGTTGCGTGGCTGTCGAGGGACGAACGTGTCAGAGTTGCCCTTCGCGCTGCGTGTCGAAGCGCTGGGTTCGCCGAGAAGCATGTTGACACGATTAAATAAGTCATCCAGATTGGAGGCGCTGGATTCGTTGCCGGTTGCCGCTGAAAGTGTCACGCAGATTTTCCTTAAACTCAGAGGCTGTGAAAAATGGGTCTGGCTCCGAACTTCGCTACTGTTTTCGTCGGAGATTCGATTGGTTGTGAGGTGCCTGACCCAATTCTTTCACAGCCTCTCAGTGAGCCAAAGACGTTTCCGGCAATTCCGAGATTCTCGGAAGGAAACGAATGCATCGCAAACCGGGCTGTCACCACACAACAGGATGTATGTCGCAATTTGGCAGCGGTCAATCGCTGTTGAGGCCGGATGGCTTTTCGGCAGACTGCAGACCGCCGCCCCGAACGGTCGTGTGACTTCTGCGCTCTGTTACCGACAACTCGTTAGAATCGCGTTTTTCCAAATCATTCGCGTCACCGCGATCTTTGGAACATACGGCCCAAACTTAGTCAAGGAATCGAAAGTCCACCGACGCGAACAAACTGTGAAAGAGCGAACTCCAGGCGTCTTCAGATCCGGCCCACTGATTGACGACGTGGATTGCGGCTGCGGCCTCAGCGTCCGAAGGAATGCGTCCGAGGCAAATCCTCCAGGCGTTATCCACACTCAGCGAGATGTCATCAACATGAAACGCTGAGGACTTCAGGAACATCGCGGTCGCCTGCTGAGCCTGGTCCATCACAAACGGGCTGTTGAGCATATACAGTGACTGGGCCGGGCGCGTGCTGCGTGTTCGCTTGCCGGTCACGATGTTTGGGTTCGCCACGTCGAACACTTCAAAAAGATCCAGCATTGTGTTGCGAAATGACGGCACGTAAACACTGCGGCAAAATGCCGGATGTTCAGCATGATGATATTCATTGTCGTACGTCGAAAGTTTTCCAATCGTGCGACCGGACTGAACCGACAGATCCAGTCGGCCACTGATCTGCAACAGCGCGTCACGCACTGCCTCAGCTTCCAGCCTTCGACGAAAGGCGCGGGCCAGCAGAATGTTTTCCGGATCGCCAATGCCCGTTTCGCCTTGTCCTTCCGACGCCATCCGAAACGCTGAAGTCAGACACAGACGACGAATCAGTTTTTGTGTCGACCAGCCATCGTTTCGAACGAATGAATCCGCCAGATAGTCCAGCAATTCCGGGTGCGTTGGACGCAGGCCGGTTTCCCCAAAGTTGTCGGGCGTCCGCACCAAACCCTCGCCCATCACATTTTGCCACACGCGATTGACGTAGACCCGCGCCGTCAGCGGATTAGCGGGCGATGCAATCCAGTTCGCCAGTTCAAGCCGTCCGCTGGATGTCACATTCCGGATGGCTGCGCTCTGCCTGGAATTAGTGGCAACCGTGATAAATCCCCGAGGCACAACGGCACCGAGATTCCGAATTTCTCCCCGAACATGAACATGCCAGTCGGCGGGCTGCTCGTCATCCCGAACACACATCGCGATGGGGATTTCTGGTTTCTGCCTCTTGTGTGCCGCGCGCTCCGCTTCAAGTGTCTTCAGCCGTTTTTCAAGATTCGCCGCATGGTCGTCCAGTGCTTCGGATTTTTCGGCATCCGGCTCGACGGTTTTCGGTCGCGACGCGACTTTTGTCCCCGCACCGTCCAATGCCACCGATTCCACAAACTGAATCGCATCCACAATCACATATCCCGGCGTGGCCTCAGCAGCCCTGACGGTGACTTTCGCCGACATAGCAGATTCAAAACGAAACCGTCCGAGTTCCGCAAAGACTCCGTCACCAGGAGGAGCAGTCTTCTGACTGACCGTCACGATCGATTCGCCGTCGGCGTGAACAATCAGCACGGGAACACTGCCGGAACGACTTTCGCCGGGATTGATCACCATCCGCACGACATACTCGCCGTCGTTTGGCAGCTTCGTTTCGTAATGCGCCGCCAGACCGCTGCGCGGCTGGCCATGGCCACTGTGCTGGTAACCATCGCCCACAAACGGCTGCTGAAATTTAGATTCCGTCCACTCACCTTCAAACGTCGCCTCAGAATCATCAATGATCACGCCCGCAAGGTCATCTCGATTTGGCATCTTCGAAACACCGCGACTGACCGATGTTCCTGGCTGAACAATTTTCTTCAGTGCCGCGATCTGTTGTTCCAGTTCCTTGTCCCGAGCGGTCCAGGCATCCAAAGCAAACTTGTCATAGCCCACCCGCAGTGGTGCCGTGACGAACTCGCTGACGTTGCCCGGCAACAGGGACTTCGTGCTGCGAAAAATCCCAGCCAGCGCGTAGTAATCCGTTGTTGGGATCGGATCAAATTTATGATCGTGGCAGCGGCAGCATCCCAGCGTCATCCCCAGAAACGAACGTCCCATTGATTCAATCTGTTCGTCCACAACATCCATTCGCAGTTGTTCTTTGTCCTGCTCTTCATAGTTGATCGCCCCCAGCATCAGATATCCGACGCCAGTCAGTTGATCATCATGCTGCTCGTCAGAGGAGAACGGCAACAGATCTCCGGCAATGTGCTCTCGCGCTAATTGGTCGAACGGCTTGTCGCTGTTGAATGAGCGAATCACATAGTCCCGGAATCTCCAGGCATCTGGCAGCATCAGACTGCGACCGCCACCCGTTGATTCAGAAAATCTCGCCACGTCCAGCCAGTGACGTCCCCAGTGCTCCCCAAATCGCGGCGACGCCAGAAGTCGGTCAACGGTCGATTCCATTGCGGCATTGGAATCTTCGGTCCAGGCGAGAATAAACTCATCCTGCTCATCAAGTGTCGGCGGCAATCCGGTGAGTACAAACGTCAGACGTCGAATCAGGGCTTCCGGAGTTGCCTCCGCAGCACGGACGACACTTTGCCCGTTGATCGCCGATTTCATTTGCTGCGCTACGATGAAACGATCAACATCCGTCGTCGCCCAGGCGGAATCGACTTCTGGAATTTGCACGTGAGGCACCGGGCGAAAACACCAAAATTGGCGCCCCTGTTCCACGTCAATCTCACGTTTAGCGTGAGTCACCTCGGCGATGCGCGGATCAGCGGCCCCGTCGCGAATCCACTGCGAGAAATCGGCAATGACTTCGTCGGCAAGTTTCTGATCCGGTGGCATTTCGAGAGATTCATGCCGCAGCGCCTGGATCAGCAGACTTTCATCCGGCTCGCCCGGAACGATTGCCGCACCCGAGTCTCCGCCAACAATCAGTCCGTTTCGCGAATCCACCAGGAGTCCGCCTTTGATCTCCTTTGCACCAGCGGAATGACATTCATAGCAGTGCTTGACGAGCACCGGTCGAATTCGATTCTCGAAGAATCCGACCTTTGCTCCGTCGGCCGCGATCTGCTCATCGGCGACAACCATCGACATCGCCGCAATCAGAAATACGATCGCACACGGGAGTCGAATGGGATAATTCATACGTCAGGAATCCATTGTTCAGTCAGTCGTCAAACTTCTGAGTGTGAATGTAGCAGAAGTCGCGACACTTCTGTCCTGCACTCTGACGAGTTCGGCGACCACGTCAATCCCGCAGCCCCGCCTTCCGCATCAACGCCGCAGTCGCCGTAAACGCTTCACGAACCCAGTCTTCCACGCGGTCAGGTTCCGGAGAATACTCAAGTTCGATCGACATCGTACCACCCATGTTGAGCTTTGCAATTTCTTTCAGATATCCGTCAAAATTCACAACACCCCGCCCCGGTGGCAAATCGCCATGCTTCTTTCCGTCGCAGTCAGAAATATGAACATGGATCGCTTTGCCCTTCAGACGGCCGACCTCTTCGGGTTTCACGTGCGCCAATTCAAGATGCGAGACATCAATGTTCGCACCCAGAGCAGGATGCCCCGCATCGTCAAGGAATCGGACCATGTTGTCCACGTTGTTGACCAAAGACAGTTGAAAAGGCTCAAGTTCCAGAGCAATCTTCAGACCCAGACTGTCCGCATAATTTGCGAGGCGGCGACAGTTGTCGATCCCTGTTTTCCATTGCATTTCGGGTGGAATGACTTCCTGATTCCAAATGTATTCGCCAAGCACCAGCAGCAGATTTTCGGCCTCAAGTTCGTAGCATAGATCAAGAAATTTTTCGCAACGTTCGAGATGAAATCGCTGCACCGACGGATTGAAATCGATCAGCCCCGTCGCCACGCAGCAAACTGAAATGATCGGCAAGTTCGCCTTGGCGCACTCGCGACGAATCAGCTTCCGTTCGCGCACGTCGATATCCAGCGGATCCGTGAAGATATCGATTGTGTCGAATCCAATCTCTCGCGTCTTCTGAATCCCCCACGCCGTATCCCGCCCAGCCTGAGCCCACGCGCTGTTGATGAGTCCAAGTTTCATACGGCGGTGCTTTCTTCAAGAGCCATCATTTCGTGCGGCAAAACAGGGGGAGACGATAACGGATCCAGCCTTCAGCGTCGAACGAGCATTATTTTCGCTCGCCGGATTTCGACGTTACAGCAACCAACTGACCAAAAAGTGACAGCGTTTGATGGTGCTGCCAACCCGTCCAGTGGCGTGAAGTTTTCGGTGATTCAGAAATGTGAATACTGAATT
>Ga0073903_10000720_pt1 | contig 17129 bp, 12 predicted proteins | sample KloWWTKNB14_bulk_FD_66665 | JGI IMG/M metagenome (GOLD analysis project Ga0073903, IMG submission 66665) | Active sludge microbial communities from Klosterneuburg, Austria, studying microevolution and ecology of nitrifiers - Klosterneuburg... | ecosystem: Engineered > WWTP > Aerobic digester >... | reverse complement strand
CACGAACACGCCGCCGCCGTCGGCAGTGGCGTTCGCGTTCATCGACTTGATCCCGGGCATGGTGGCGAGGGCTTCCTCCACCGGCCGCACCAGGTTGCGCTCCACCTCTTCCGGTGTCGAACCCGGGTACGGCAACTGCACGAAGAAGAACGGCGGCGAGACTTCCGGCTGCGACTCCAGCGGCAGCCGGAACGCGGCGATCAGGCCGATCACCACCAGCGACACGAAGATCATGATCGTGGTGACCGGGCGGCGGATCGACAGCTCGGTGATGTTCATCGCCCGCTCACGCCTTCGCGCCGTCGTCGGCGCCGCCATGGCCGAGCGGATCGTGTTCGTGCGACAGCACCTCCGCCACCGCCTGCGCATCCCTGCGCGCGCTGCGGCCGCGTTCGGCATAGGCCTCGTCCGGCTTGCGGTCCAGCAGGTCGTACACGATCGGGATCACCACCAGGGTCAGCAGGGTCGACACCAGCAGGCCGCCGATCACCGTGATCGCCATCGGCGAACGCACCTCGGAACCTTCGCCGAACGCCAGCGCCAGCGGCATGAAGCCGAACAGCGCGGTCATCGTGGTCATGATGATCGGGCGCAGGCGCGAACGCGCGCCCTCGACCAGCGCGGCGCGCTTGGCCACGCCGGCCTCGCGCAGCTGGTTGACCTTGTCGATCAGGATGATCGCGTTCTTCACCACCAGCCCGACCAGCAGGATCAGGCCGATGAACACCACCACCGAGGCCGGCGAGCGGGTCAGCAACAGCGCGGCCACCGCGCCCACCAGCGCCAGCGGGATGGTGAACAGGATCACGAACGGGTGCAGCAGCGATTCGAACTGCGAGGCCATCACCAGGTACACCAGGAAGATCGCCAGCGCGAACGCGAACAGCAGCGAGCGGATCGATTCGTCCAGTTCCTGGCCCTGGCCGCCGATCCGCATGTCGATGTCGGCGCCCAATGGATTGGCGCCCACCATCGACTCCACTTCGCTGATCGCGGTGCCGAGGTCGACGTCGCGCAGGTTGGCGGAAACGATGGCGACCCGGCGCTGGTCGACGCGGTGGATCTCGCTGGGGCCGGTGGTGGAGACCACCTCCGCCACCGATGCCAGTTCCACCGGCGCGCCGCGGCCGGGGTTCACGATCAGGCGGCGGATGTCTTCGACCGATGCGCGATCGGACTCCTGCACGCGCACCAGCACGTCGATCTTGCGGTCGCGGAAGCTGTAGCGCGTGGCCACGTTGCCGCGCACCTTGTTGACCACCACGTCGGCGATCTGGCGGGTGGTCAGGCCCAGCGCGGCGGCGCGTTCCTGGTCGAAGCGGATCTGGATCTCCGGGAAGCCCTGCTCCACGGTCGACTTGACGTCGGCATAGTGCGGGTTGCCGCGCAGCATCCCGGCCAGCTTGGCGCCGGCGGCGCGGATCGACTCGAGGTCGTTGCCCTCCACCTCGATTTCCAGCGGCGGCGACAGGCTGAACAGTTCCGGCCGGCTGAAGTCGACCTGCGCCGATGGATTCGCCTGCATGGTCGCGCGCAGCGCATCGGTGAGCCGCGCTTCGGCGTCGTTGTCCGCCATCACCACCGACAGCTTGCCGATGTTCTCGCCGCTCTCGGTCGGGCTGGCGTCGAGCCGGGTGCCGGTGCCGGACACCCCGTACAGCACGCGCACGCCGTCGTCCTTGGCGTGCTTGCCCTGGACCTCGCGGATCAACGCGTCGGTCTGCGCCAGCGGAGTGCCGGGCGGCAGCTTGGCGGTCATCTCGAACCGATCCTGCGCCAGTTGCGGGATCAGGTCGGTGCCCAGCAGCGGCACCGCCGCCATCGTCAGCAGGAACGCCAGGCTGGCGACCAGCAGCACCGGGGTTGGCCGCGCCAGCGCATTCGGGAGGATCCGCAGGTAGGTGCGCTCGGCGCGCGCATACGGCGCCATCGCCAGGTCGCTGGCCTTGCGCATGACCGGGCCGACGAGCGCCGCGATCCCGCGCCAGAGGCGGGTGATCGCCCAGGCCACGGCGAAGAAGCCGTGCCGGAACAACCCGCCGAGGCCGCGCCCGGCGTACATCGCCGGCTTCTGCCAGGCCTTGCCGGGCACCCAGCGCGGATGCCCGGGCTCCTCCGGGAATCCCATCGGCGGACGCCCCTTGAGCGCGCTCAGCATCGGGATCAGGGTCATCGCCACCACCAGCGAGACGGCGATGGCGATCGCCACCGTCAGCGCCTGGTCGCGGAACAGCTGGCCGGCGATGCCCTGCACGAACACCAGCGGCAGGAACACCGCGATGGTGGTGAGGGTGGAGGCCACCACCGCCATGCTGACCTCGCGGGTGCCGGTAATCGCCGCCTCGAGGATGCCGAGCCCGCGCTCGCGCGCCTTGGCGATCGACTCCAGCACCACGATCGAATCATCCACCACCAGCCCGGTGGCCAGCGCCAGCCCGCCCAGCGACATCACGTTGAGGCTCAGCCCGAGCTGGCCCATGAAGAAGAAGGTGGCGACGATCGACACCGGCAACGACAGCGAGATCACGAACGTGCTCCAGCCGTCGCGCAGGAACAGGAAGATGATCAGGATCGACAGCACGCCGCCGATCACCGCGTCCAGCTTGACGTCGCTGATCGCATGGCGGATGAACTGCGACTGGTCCTCGATCACCGTCAGCTCGATGTCGCGCGGCAGTTGCGCGCGGATCGCCGCAAGCTTCGCCTCCAGCGCATCGGCGGTGGACACGGTGTTGGCGTCGCCTTCCTTGTAGATCGCCAGTTCCACCGCCTCGCGGCCGTCGAGGCGGATGATCGCCTCGCGTTCCTTGTAGCCCTGGCGCACCACCGCCACGTCCTTCAGCCGCAATGCCATGCCGCCGGCGACGGCGTTGTTGCCGCCACCGCCCTGTTGCGAAAGTGCCGCCATCACGCTGGCGTCGCCGCTTGCCGCCGCCACCCGCATCGCCTGGTCGGAGGCACCGCTGCCCGCCGCGGCCGCGCGCGTGGTGAGCAGCATGTTGCCGATCTCCTCCACGGTGGCGAACTGGTTGACGGTGCGCACCAGGTAACGCTGGGTGCCCTCCTCCAGGCGCCCGCCGGAGACGTTGATGTTCTCCTGCTGCAGGCGCTGCACCACGCTTTCCAGCGACAGCCCCAGCTGCGCCAGCTTGCGCTGGTCGATGTCGACCTGCACTTCGTCCTCGAGGCCGCCGCCCACCTTCACCGCGGCCACGCCATCGACCGGCTCCAGCTTGCGCTTGAGGTCGTCGTCGGCGAAGCGGCGCAATTCCATCAGCCTGCGGATTTCCTCCACGGCGCCGGTGTCCGTATCCTTCGGCGACAGCGCCAGGCGCATGATCGGCTGGGTCGACGGATTGAAGCGCAGCAACACCGGCGGCTCGGCTTCCAGCGGGAACTGCAGCGCTTCCATCTTGTCGCGCACGTCCAGGCTGGCCTGGTCCATGTCGGTGCCCCACGCGAACTCCAGCACAACGTCCGACTGCCCGGTACGGCTGACCGATTTCAGCTTGCGCAGGCCCTTGACCACCCCCAGCGCCTCTTCCGCGGGCTGCGAGATCAGGGTCTCGATTTCCGCCGGCGCGGCGCCGGTGTAGTCGGTGCGCACGGTCAGCGTGGGATAGCTGAGGTCGGGCAGCAGGTTGACCTTGAGGCTGCCCAGCGCGATCAGGCCGAACAGCACCAGGGTCAGCGTCATCATCGCGACGGTGACGCGGCGACGGGTGGCGAATTCGACCAGGCTGAAGCCGGCAGGCGCGGCCAGCGGATCGTGCGCGCCGCCCGGCCCGGGTTGCGCCGGATTCATTGCGCGGACGCCCGCGGCGTGGCCGGCGCGGCCGCAGCCTTGGCGCCGAGCACCTGCACGGCACTGCCCTCGCGCAGCGCGGCCTTGCCGGCGATCACCACCGCATCGCCCTCGCCCAGGCCTTCGCGGACCTCGACCCACCCGCCATCCACATAGCCAAGCTTGAGCGCGGTGCGCGCGGCCTTGCCGGCCTTGATGGTGTACACCGCGGGTGCGTTACCGTCCTCCAGCAGCGCCGTGCGCGGGATCACCAGCGCGTTCGCGCGCTGGTCGTATTCGATGCGGATGCGGCCGAACATGCCCGGCTGCAGCATGCCGCCGCCCTCGAACGTGCAGGTCACCCGGAAGGTGCCGCTGCCCGAATCCACGACCGGCGCCACCCGGTCGATGCGGCCCTCGAAGGTCTTGCCCGGCAGCGCATCGACGCTGAGCTGCACGGTCTGCCCGGCCTTCAGGGTCTCGATCTCGCGCTCGGGCGCGTTGAGGGTGGCTTCCAGCCGCGAAGTGTCGACGATGGTGAAGATCGGGGTGTTGATCTGCACCAGGTTGCCGGGCTTGATGTTGCGTGCGGCGACCACGCCCGAGATCGGCGCGGTCACGGTGCCGTAGGACTGCTCCAGGCGCGCCAGGCGCAGGCTGGCGCGGGCATTCTCGAGGTCGTAGCGCAGTTGGTCGACATCATTGACGCTGACCATCTTCTGCTCGACCAGCTGCGAGGCGCGGCGGTAGTTCGCCTCCAGCTTGCGCACCTGCGCGTCGGCCTGGGCAACCTGCAACGCGGCGCGGTCGCGGTCGATCTGCACCAGCGACTGGCCGGCGCGGACCTGCTGGCCGACATCGACGAAGACGCGCAGGGCGAGGCCGGAGGTCTTGGCGACCACCTGCGATTCAGCACGCGCCTCCAGCGGCGCGGTGCCCATGTAACTGGCGGCGATCGATCGACGCGCAGCCGTGGCCACCTCCACCGGCACCGCTTCCGGGCCCTTGTCGGCGGCATCCGCGCCGTCCTTGCCCGGGTCGGGCTTGCCGCCCTTGCACGCGGCCAGCGCCATCACCAGGGCAAGGAAGCCAGTGCGGGCGACCGGTCCGAAGCGGCCGCTGCGGGGAGACATGGCCGGGGTTGCGTCACGCATGGGAAATAACCTATCTGGTGTTGTAGTCAAGTATATCACCCGCCCTTCGGCGGTCGTCATGCGCCGAAGGTCATGCTCAGGGCGGCAAAAGCCGCGCAATCATCCCCAATGACGGCGTGCATACGGGGAAGGTCAGGAAATGGATTCAATGGCTATACTTGCGCGCTTGCGTGTCGCATCCGTGGCACGCGTCTGCAAACCGGACCCTGGATACTGCACACCATGAAGCGACTGTTGCCGATCGCCGCCAGCCTCGCCCTCGCGCTCGCCGCCACTGCCGTCACCGCACAGGATGCCGCCGCTCCCGCAACCGATGCCGCCGCCGGCGCCGAGGTTGCAGCACCGGCTGCCGAGGCGGCCGCCCCCGCAACGCCCGAACCCGCGGCGGTCACCGGCGACGCGACCCGCGGCAAGGGCCTGACCTACACCTGCCGCGGCTGCCATGGCGTGGTCGGCTACAAGAACGCGTACCCGAACTACCACGTGCCGAAGCTCGGCGGGCAGTCGCCGGCGTACCTCAACAACGCGCTGAAGGAATACCGCGAAGGCAAGCGCAAGCACCCGACGATGCAGGCACAGGCGGAGAGCTTCTCCGAACAGGACCTCGCCGACATCGCCGCCTACCTGTCGAGCATCAAGTGAGCCGCGCCATGACCAAGACTTCCATGACCCTGCTCGCGCTTGCCTGCGCGCTCGCCCTGTCGGCCTGCGGTGGCGGCGAACAACATCCCGCCGATGCCACGGCCGGCCACCAGGCCACGTCCTCTTCTGCCGGGCTGCCCACCGGTAACGCGGACAACGGCCGCAAGCTGGCCAACGAGGGCGTCGACGGTGGCGCGAGCTGCGTGTCCTGCCACGGCGTCGATGGCAACGCACCAATCATCGACACCTACCCGAAGCTCGGCGGCCAGTACGCCGACTACATCGCCCATTCGCTGCAGGCCTACCGTTCGGGCGACCGCAGCGGCAGCGCCACCACCGACCTGATGGCCGTCCAGGCCAAGGACCTCAGCGACCAGCAGATCGCCGACCTCGCCGCATACTTCGGCGGCGTTGCAGGCCAGCTCAAGGACCTGCACGGCGCCAACTGAGGGCACCGGGAGTCACACGTGAAAGGGGCCGCGAGGCCCCTTTTTCGTTGCCGGCGGATCGTCATTCCCGCGCAGGCGGGAATGACGCGCAAGAACGCAGCCAAGCCTACTTCGGCGGCTTCGCGCTGCCGTTGTCTTCCTGCAACGCCGGCTTGAACGGGATGTCCGGTGGCGGCCGCGCGCGCGCGGGCTGCTCGTTGACGTCGGGATCGACCGGGAAGCAACCGCCGCCGAACTGCAACAGCGACACCACGCACTCCAACCGCCGCTTGCTGCCGGGGATCGGGATCGACACCTTGCGGATGCCGCGGCGCACCCATTCCTGCAGCAGCGACCCCTGCGGCACCCAGTAGCGGTCGAAGCGGGTCCCGCGGTATTCCAGGCCCGGTCGCTTCAGCCAGGTGCCGGCGCGATCGACATCGATGCCGCTGGCCTGGGTCCACTCGTCCGGCAGCCGCGGCGCGCCATCATCGCCGAACAGGGCGGGACCGCCCGCGCCATCACCCTTGTTGCCGCTGCCAGTGCCGGTACCGGCGACATTGCGCCGCGACGCGCCCCAGTCATCGCTCTTCGCCGGGCCAGGCCAGCCACCCGGTGCCGGCGTGCTGGCGGGGCCGGCACCGCTGCCGGCTGCGGCCACCCCGCGGCCACCCTGCGCGGCCGGCTTCGCGCCGGCACCGGTGCCCGCCGGCGCCTGGCCCGCGGCGGGCGCGCTGCCGCGTTCGCCACCCGCACCGGGATTGCCCGCGTTCGCCTGCGCCGCAGTGCCGCGACCCGGTTGGGCCGACGGCGTGGGCGCGCCGCCGGGCGGCAGCGGGATGTCGCGCACTTCGCCGCGCAATTCGGGCACCTGCAGCTGCGCCGTGGTGGTGGCCCGGTCCGGCGCATTGCGCGCCTGCACGGTCGCCATCCGCTGCGGCAGCGGCACCTCGAGTTCCTGCGGCTGGTCGCGCAGTTCCGGGACCCGCACGTCCGCCGGCTGCAGGCGCGGTTGCAGGCTCCGCTGCGGCTGCGTGCGCAGGGTGGCGACTTCCTCCACCTGCTCGCGTGGCTGCACCTCGCGCACCTGCAATTGCGGCTGCGACACGTCGCGCAGTTTCGGCGGCGGCAACTGGAAGGCTTGCGGTTGCGGTTCGCGCACCTCGCTCACCGTCAGCGTTTGCGCCGCTTCGACGGCGACCGGCGGTGCGATTTCGCGCACGCGTTGCGGCGCTTCGCTGCTCGCCGCCACCTGCGGTTGCGGCGGCACCGCCATGGTTTCCAGCGGCGCATCGGGGCGACCGGTGGCGGGCGCAGGCGTGGTGGCGCGGGTTGCCGGCGCGGCAGCCGCGGCGGCGGACTCGGCACCGGCGTTGGCGAGCGCACCACCGCCTTCGGCAACGTTGCCACGGCCGATGAATTCCACCTGGATCGCCTCGTCCTCGGGCTGCTGCCGCGCCAGGGCGACGAACCCCAGGTACATCAGCCACAGCAACAGGCCGACCAGGACGATGTGCAGCAGCATGTCGACCGCCCCCACCCCGATCCGCAGGCCGCGCTCCTCGCGTTCGTCCGGCGCCCATTCCTGGCGCAGCAGGACGCCCAGCGACTGCCAGCGTCCCAATGGCTTGGGCGCGCGCGGGATGGCGCGCAACGGCCGCTGCACGAACGCTTCCACCCAGGATGGCGCGGGCGCACCAGGCGCCGGCGCATCGACTGGGGGCATCGCCTCGAACCAGTGCTGCCAGCCCGGCGGCATCTGGCCGGGCGCCTCGGGGCGAATGCTGAAACGGGTGCGCCGCTGGTTGAGCGCGGCGACAAGATCGGCGGCGGTCGTCACGCGCGCCGGGGTCCGTCAGGCCTGGTCGCGCGGCATGTAGGGCGCTTCGCCGGTCGCGTGGTCGGTGGCATCGCGCACCGCGGTCACGCCCGGGACCTTTTCCACCAGCGTCTTCTCGATGCCCTGCTTGAGGGTCACGTCGGCCATCCCGCAACCATGGCAGCCGCCGCCGAAACGCAACACCACCACGCCCTCCGCCGTCACTTCCTGCAGGCTGACGTGGCCACCGTGCTGCGCAAGCTGCGGATTGACCTCCTGCTCGATGGTCCAGCGCACGCGCTCGACCAGCGAGGCGGCATCGCCCGGCGCCACGCCCTTGATCTTCGGTGCGCGGATCTGCAACTGGCCGCCGGTCGCCTTCGCTTCGTAATCGATGGTGGCGCCATCGAGGAACGGCACGCTGGCCGCTTCCAGCCACAGGGTGAAGCCCTCGCAATCCACTGCCCACTCGTCGCCGGACAGCTCGCCGCTCTCGGCGAATTCCAGGCGCACGTCGGCGCGTGGCGTGCCGGCATCGCGCGCGGCCAGGCGCACGCCAAGGCCGGGGATGGCCTCGCGCTCGATCAACTTGCGGAAATGGGTCTGCGCGGATTCGGAAATCTGGATCATGGTCGTCTTGTGGGGGCTCGGGCGATCGCGCACTGCCGGCGCGCGGATTCGGAAATCCGGAGGGTGGCGGCTATTCTAGCCACGCGGCGGCGGCGAGCGTCGCCGCCCCCCCCCGATCCCGGTGCACGCGATGCCCGCGGTTCATGCGCCCACCGCAGGAGTACGCCGATGTCCGACCTGATTCCGCTGTCCCAGGCCCATTGCATGCCGCGACGCGGCAGCGAGCACCGGGTTACCGAGGCCAGCATCCGCGAATGGTTGCCGGAGATCCCGGGCTGGGAACTGGTCGAGAACGGCCACGCCCTGCGCAGGACGTTCACGTTCAAGGACTACTACCGGACGATGTCGTTCGTGAATGCGCTGGCGCACGTCGCCAACGCCGAAGACCACCATCCGGACCTGTCCGTGCACTACGACCGCTGCGTGGTTCGCTTCTCGACCCACGATGTCGGCGGCCTCAGCGAAAACGATTTCATCTGCGCAGCGAAGGCGGACGCGCTCTACGCCTGATCATCCTTCGCGGCGCACGCGATCACCCGATCCCTGTCGCTAGCCAAGCCGATCCAGCACTTCGACCAGTTCCGGCGCCAGCGGCGCGTTGAGCAGGTACGGCGCCTTGCCGCCATCCAGCGCGAATTCCAGCGTCGAGGCGTGCAGGAACAGCCGCTTCAGGCCGACCTGTTCGCGCAGGCGCTTGTTCGCCGCCTCATCGCCGTACTTGTCGTCGCCGGCGATCGGGTGGCCGATGTGCTGGGCATGCACGCGGATCTGGTGGGTGCGGCCGGTCTCGATGCGGACCTCGCAATAGCTCAGGCCACCGCGCCTCTCCAGCACCCGGAAGTGGCTGAGCGAGGGCTTGCCCCTGGGGTTGACCTGCACGTGGCGCTCGCCGCCCTGGCGCAGGCCGACGTGCAGCGGCGCGTCCACGCTCATCACCCCGCCCGGCATCCGCCCCGTCAGCAACGCCAGGTAGCGCTTGCTGATGCCGGCGCCGTGGTCCTCGCGCAGGAGCGCCTGCAGTTCGCCCAGGGCCGAGCGCTTCTTGGCGACGACCAGCAGGCCCGAGGTGTCGCGGTCCAGCCGATGCACCAGCTCCAGGGTGTCCTTCGGGCGCAATGCGCGCAGGGTTTCGATGGCACCAAAGGAAATGCCGCTGCCGCCGTGGCTGGCGACCCCGGACGGTTTGTTCAGCGCCAGCAGGCGGGCATCCTCGAACACGATCGCCGCGTCCAGCGCGTCCATGAACCCCTGCGGCGGCGTGCCCTTCTCGGCCGGATCCGGCAGCCGGATCGGCGGGATCCGCACCTCGTCGCCCGCCTCCAGCCGCCGTTCCGCCCGCACCCGGCCACCGTTGACGCGCACCTGGCCGGATCTCAGCAGCTTGTAGACCAGGCTTCGCGGGGCTCCCTTCAGGTAGCCCAGCAGGAAGTTGTCGATCCGCTGGCCGTCGCGGTCCTCCAACACCCGCACGGTGCGGACGCCGCTGGCGGGGGCGGCGGGAGGGTTCGGTTCGGTCATTCGCGGCGGCTCCTCGCGGGCCTGCCCACCACGGGCCTGCTCCGGTAATGCATGATCTGTTACACTCGGCGGGCGAGATAAGGGTTTGATTTCGCTGGAAGATCACACGGTCTGAGAAACCGCACCGGCCGAAAGCCGGACTTCCCCGCGATCCCCGCCGCAGTGTCGTTGCCACCGCCCCCGGGGCGGCCATGTTAACGGCTGCGCGGCAGACCCGACCATCGCCGGATGCATGGGCATCCGTGACACCGCTGAACAACGCCCCGTGCGACGCGCCCCTTCCCCCGGAAATTTCCAACGGAGGGGGCGGCTGTCGCCGGCCCTGCAACATGAACTTGGGAACAAGCGCTCCCGCGGTTCGCCGTGGTGTGGTAGCGCTGGAACACTTGGAGCGACGCGGCGCGCGAACGCGCAGCCGGGGCGCTTGCGGTATCCAGGGACGAAACGCCAACGGCGTTTCCGCGTGCGATGCGCGCGAGGAACGCGAAAATGAAGCGAATGCTCATCAATGCCACGCAGGCGGAAGAACTGCGCGTGGCCATCGTCGACGGCCAGACCCTGTACGACATCGACATCGAACAGCCGTCGAAGGAAAACAAGAAGTCCAACATCTACAAGGGCCGCATCACCCGGCTCGAGCCCTCGCTGGAGGCCGCCTTCGTCGAATACGGCGCGGAGCGCCATGGCTTCCTGCCGCTGAAGGAAATCTCCCGCGACTACTTCCAGGCCGGCGTCGACCCGAACAAGGCGACCATGAAGGAGCTCCTGCGCGAAGGCCAGGAAGTGGTGGTGCAGGTCGACAAGGAAGAGCGCGGCAACAAGGGCGCCGCCCTGACCACGTTCATCTCGCTGGCCGGCCGCTACATGGTGCTGATGCCGAACTCGCCCAGTGCCGGCGGCGTCTCGCGCCGGATCGAGGGTGACGACCGCGCCGAGCTGAAGAAGGCGATGGACGCGCTGGCCATCCCGGACGACATGGGCGTGATCATCCGCACCGCCGGCGTCGGCCGCGATGCCGAAGAACTGCAGTGGGACCTCGACTACCTGCTGTCGATCTGGCGCGCGATCGCCGAGGCCGCGCTGACCAAGCCGGCGCCGTTCCTGATCTACCAGGAGTCGCGCCTGATCGTGCGGGCCCTGCGCGACTACATGCGCTCCGACATCGGCGAGATCCTGGTCGACACCCCGGAGATGTACGCCGAGGCGCTGGACTTCGTCGAACAGGTGATGCCGCACAACAAGCGCAAGCTCAAGCACTACACCGACGACACCCCGCTGTTCAACCGTTTCCAGATCGAATCGCAGATCGAGAACGCCTACGAGCGCACCATCCGCCTGCCGTCCGGCGGCGCGCTGGTGATCGACCAGACCGAGGCGCTGACCGCGGTCGACGTGAACTCGGCGCGCGCCACCAAGGGCGGCGACATCGAGGAAACCGCGTTCAACACCAACCTCGAGGCCGCGGAAGAAGTGGCGCGCCAGCTGCGCCTGCGCGACCTCGGCGGGCTGGTGGTGATCGACTTCATCGACATGTCCAGCAACAAGCACCAGCGCGAAGTCGAGAACAAGCTGCAGAACGCGCTCAAGTACGACCGCGCGCGCGTGCAGCTGGGCCGCATCTCGCGCTTCGGCCTGATGGAAATGAGCCGCCAGCGGCTGCGCCCGTCGCTGGGCGAAGCCAGCCAGATCGTCTGCCCGACCTGCGAAGGCCATGGCCGCATGCGCAGCATCGAATCGCTGTCGCTGTCGATCATCCGCGTGGCCGAAGAGCACGCGATGAAGGACAACACCGGCCAGGTGCTGGTGCAGGCGCCGGTGGAGATCGCCAACTTCCTGCTCAACGAGAAGCGCAGCGCGCTGCGCGAGATCGAGGCGCGGCACGACGCGCCGATCGTGATCGTGGCCGACGAACAGCTGCACACCCCGCACTACGAAGTCACCCGCATCCGCGAGAACGAACTGGGCGAGGAAACCGCGCGCCCGAGCTACCAGCGCGGCACCCCGCGCAAGGTGGCGACCATCTCGCTGACCAAGGCCCAGCTCAACATCCCGCCGGCACCGGTGGTGACCAACGTCAAGCCGGCGCAGCCGGCGCCGCTGCGCGAGCCCCGGCCGATGCCGGTCGAAAGCGAAGCGCGTGCGGTTGCGGTGGCCGAGCCGACGCCCGCAGCGGCGCCGGTGGCGGCCCCCGGCGGCGGCTTCATGGGCTGGCTGAAGTCGATGTTCGCCGGCGCGCCCGCGGTGCAGGCACCACCGGCCATCGCCGGCAACCAGGGCGGCCCCCGCGAGGAACGTGGCAACCGTCGCGACCGCGGTGACCGTGGCGACCGTGGTGATCGCGGCAACCGGCGTGACGAGGGCCGCCGCAACGGCGGGCAGCAGGACAACCGTGGCGGCAAGCCGGCGGATGCGCAGAAGCCGCAGGCGCCGAAGCCGCCGAAGCCGCAGCAGGCGCAGGCAAGGCAGGACAACAAGCCGCAGCAGCAGGCGCAGAAGCCGCAAGCGGCGCAGAAGCAACAGCAGCAGAAGCCGGACCGGCAGGAGAAGGCCCAGCCGGTGAAGCCGGCCGTGGCGGAAGCCGCCGTCGTCGCCGCCGCGGCAACGCCCGCCGTGGCCGAGGACGCCATCCTCAACACGGTCGCAACCGTCGAGCAGGCGGCGGCAACGGTGGCGACGCCGCCGCAGGCGATCGAAGCCGACGCCGCTGCCGACGATGGCACCGGCGATGGTGGCTCCAAGCGTCGCCGCGGTCGCCGCGGTGGCCGCCGCCGCCGCCGCGGTGCCGGTGAAGCCGCCGGCATGGCCGATGAGGCAATGCTGGACCAGGATGGTCCGCTGGACGCCGCGCTGGCCACCGATGGCTCGCAGCCGGAATTCGATTTCGACGATATCGAAGCGCCGGCTCCGGTAGCGGTGGTGGCGCGCGAAGCCGCCCCTGCCCCCGCCGCAGTCGCGGCGGCGGCTTCGGCCGTCGCCAGCGAGCCGGTCACCGCAGAGGTGCCGTCACCCGAGGTTGCAGCGGTCGCGCCGATTGAATCGGCAGCCGCGGTCGTCGAAACCGTGGCCGCGGACGCCGATCCGGTCATCGAGGCAATCGCGGTGGTTGCCGAGCACGCGGAGGCAGCTCCCATCGAGCCCGTCGCGCCCAGCCAGGCAACCACGCCGCAGGCGCCGGTCGAAGCAGAAGCGGTCGCCAACCTCTTCGAGGCGCTGCCCGCCGATGCTGCAGAGGACGTCGCCCCGGCGCCTGCCATTACCGCGGAAGTGGTGGCGACGCCAGCCATTGCGGAAATCGTGGCTCCATTGCCGGCCGCCGCGAATGCCGCAGGCGCTTCGCCGGTGGTCGCGGACGCCGTGAGCCGTGCCGAGCAGCTGCGCGGGCTGTTCGACAATGCGCGCCAGGAACCCGCCAACGCGCCGTTGCCGCCGGCGGATGACGCGGCCGCGGAAACCAGCCGCAACGCCTGACCGCGAGCCGCCGACCGCGCGCGCCGTCAGTGCATGGCGTGCGCGGGATCGGCCAGTCCGTACTGGCTGACCAACCGCGCCAAGGCGATGTTGTCGCGGATCGCCAGCTTCTCGAACAGCCGCGACTTGTGGGTGTTGACGGTCTTGGCGCTGAGGCTGAGGCGCTTGGCGATTGCTTCCTGGCGCAGGCCCTGGTTGAGCAGCAACGCGACTTCCAGCTCGCGCGGGGTCAGCGCGTCGAACGGCGAACTGGCGTCACCGCCGATCCCGGACAGCGCCATGCCCTGCGCGATCGCATTCGCCAGGTATTTCTTGCCACGGGCGACCTCGCGCACCGCGCGCACGAGTTCCGCCGCGTCGCCGGCCTTGCCGACGTAACCGCAGGCCCCCGCCTCCAGCAAGCGCCGCGGCATCGGCCCGTCCTCCAGCACCGAGACCATGATCACGCGGGTGCCGTAGTCGCCGCGGACGACGCGTTCGGTCACCTCCAGTCCGCTGATCCCGGGCAGGTGCAGGTCGCACAGCAACACATCCGGCTTCAACCGGCGGATCTGCGGCAACGCCTCTTCGCCGCTGTCCGCTTCGCCGACAATCTCGATGTCCGGGTGCTGGGCCAGGATCAGCCTGAACCCGGTGCGCACCAGCGCGTGGTCGTCGACGATGAAAACCTTGATGCCCATTGCAGCTCCCCCCGATTGATGGGGACACGCTACGCCCGCCACCGACCGTCGCCAAGCCGGGAATGCCGCACCAGGCAGTAGGAAAAGTCCTACGAGGGTGGCGGAGAGAGTGGGATAGATTCGGGCCATCCATGGCCCTCACCCGCTGCGCGGGCAGCCTGCGGCTGTCCAAATCGGCAATCCTGCCGATTTGTCGAACTCAATGCCCATGCGACAATCTGCGCCACGGAAGCGTGGCCGAGCGGTTTAAGGCACCGGTCTTGAAAACCGGCGATGGGTCAAACCATCCGTGAGTTCGAATCTCACCGCTTCCGCCAGATCATGCCTTCCTGGGCTTCGTGCCGTTGCCATGGCAACCCTTCTCGCTGCATTCCAGGCGTGCGGCGTCCAGCAGCGCAGGCAGGCGCTCGGCCAGGAAGTCGATGAACACCCGCACCGCCGGGAGCAGGCCGCGACGGGAGGCGAACACCGCGTGGGCGATGCCCTGCGGCAGCCGCCAGTCCGGCAGCACCACTTCGAGGTCGCCCCGGCGCACCGCGTCGGCGCAGACGGTTTCCGGCAGCAGGGTGATGCCGATGCCACCCTCCGCCATCGCCTGCATCATCGGGAAGTCGAACCCGGTGACGCGCGGCTGCAATTCGATCCGCCGCACCTCGCCGTCCGGGCCGTGCAGTTCCCAGCGCTGGCGCGCCTCGTCCTCGCTGATGCTCAGGGTGACGTGGTCGCGCAATTCCTCCGGCGCCTGCGGGCGGCCGGCGCGGTCGAGGTAGCTCGGGCTGGCGACCAGCAGCTCCTGCACCTGGCCGAAGCTGCGCATCACCAGGCTGCCGTCATCGTCGAGCTTGGTGCGGACGCGCAGGGCCACGTCCACGCCCTCGTTGATCACGTCGACCCGGCGGTTGCTGATGACCAGTTGCACCCGCACCTTCGGGTACAGCGCCATGAATTCGGGCAGCAGTTTCGGGAACTGCTGTTGCGCCATCGACACCGGCAGGCTGACCCGCACGGTGCCGCGCGGTTCCGCGCTGAGGCGGTCCACCACTTCACGCGCGGCCTGCGCTTCGGCCAGCATCGACTGCGCGTGGCGATGCACGCTGGTGCCGACGTCGGTGACCGCGAAACGCCGGGTCGACCGCTGCAGCAGGCGCACCCCGAGTTCGCTTTCCAGCGCGCTGATGCGCCGGCTCAGGCGCGATTTCGGGATCCCCAGCGCCCGTTCCGCGGCGGCGAACCCGCCGTGGTCGACGACTGCGGCGAAGTAGTACAGGTCGTTCAGGTCTTGCATGTCGATAATTCCATGTATGGAACGTATCGTGATATTGAAACCTGTTTATCCCGGATATGCAACAGCGCACGATGCACCCCGACGCGGCACATCGCCGCCCGCAGACGGGGACCACCCATGAAACTCCTCCACCTCGATTCCAGCATCCTCGGCCCGCAGTCGGCCAGCCGCGAACTCAGTGCGGCGGTGGTGGCCCGCTGGCAGCGCGAAATGCCCGGCCTGGCAGTCGTCCATCGCGATCTCGCCGCGGATCCGCTGCCGCACCTGAGCGGCGCCTCGCTGGCCCAGGCCGATGCCGACGAAGCCGCGCTCGCCGCCACCGTGATGGACGAATTCCTGCAGGCCGACGTGATCGTGGTCGGCGCGCCGATGTACAACTTCGGCATCCCCAGCCAGCTGAAGGCGTGGATCGACCGGGTGGCAGTGGCCGGCAAGACCTTCCGCTACACCGCCGACGGCCCGCAGGGCCTGGCTGGCGGCAAGCGGGTGGTCGTCGCCGCCAGCTATGGCGGCTTCCATGCCGCCGATGCCAGCAGCAACTTCGTCGAACCCTACCTGCGCTTCGTGTTCGGCTTCCTTGGCATCGACGACATCGAATTCGTCACCGTCGAAGGCCTCGCGGTGTCGCCGGAACAGCGGGCAGCCGCGATGTCCGATGCGCACGGCAGGATCGACGTCGCGCCGCCACTGGCGGCCTGAACCAGGTTTCGCGTTCCCAGCCCCTCCCCTGCGCAGGAACGCGACGGGCCCGCACTGCGGGCCCTTTTTTTTGCAGCGAGGCCGCGCAGCAAGCCGCGCGCGAAAGACGCCGCGTGCGGACGCCTCGCACCCGTATCAGGCGATACGCTCGACGCCACCCATGTAGTGGCGCAGCACCTCGGGCACGTCGATGCTGCCGTCGGCGTTCTGGTAATTCTCCATCACCGCGATCAGCGCGCGCCCCACCGCCACGCCCGAGCCGTTGAGCGTATGCACCAGCTCCGGCTTGCCGCTGGCCGGGTTGCGCCAGCGCGCCTGCATGCGGCGGGCCTGGAAGTCGCCGCAGTTGGAGCAGGAGGAAATCTCGCGGTAGGTGTCCTGCGAGGGCAACCACACTTCGAGGTCGTAGGTCTTGATCGCGCCGAAGCCCATGTCGCCGGTGCACAGCAGCACCTTGCGGTACGGCAGGCCCAGCTTTTCCAGCACGGTTTCGGCGCAGCGGGTCATGCGCTGGTGCTCGGCGTCGGAGTCTTCCGGCTTCGCAATGCTGACCAGCTCGACCTTTTCGAACTGGTGCTGGCGGATCATCCCGCGGGTGTCGCGGCCGGCCGCGCCAGCCTCGGCGCGGAAGCACATCGAATGCGCGGTCATCCGCAGCGGCAGCCGCTCGGCGTCGAGGATCTCGTCGCGCACGATGTTGGTCAGCGGCACTTCGCTGGTCGGGATCAGGTAGCGCTTGTGCTCGCCCAGCTGGGTGGAAAACAGGTCTTCCTCGAACTTCGGCAGCTGGCCGGTGCCGCGCATCGACTCGGCGTTGACGATCACCGGGACGTTGGTTTCCTCGTAGCCGTGCTCGCCGGTGTGCAGGTCGAGCATGAACTGCGCGAGCGCGCGGTGCACTCGCGCCACCGCACCGCGCATCACGACGAAGCGCGCGCCGGCGATGCGCCCGGCGCCCTCGAAGTCCAGGCCACGCAGGCGCTCGCCGACGTCGACGTGGTCGCGCGGCATGAACAGGCACG
>Ga0073903_10000718_pt1 | contig 17174 bp, 11 predicted proteins | sample KloWWTKNB14_bulk_FD_66665 | JGI IMG/M metagenome (GOLD analysis project Ga0073903, IMG submission 66665) | Active sludge microbial communities from Klosterneuburg, Austria, studying microevolution and ecology of nitrifiers - Klosterneuburg... | ecosystem: Engineered > WWTP > Aerobic digester >... | reverse complement strand
TCCTCAGTTCAGATTGCAGGCTGCAACCCGCCTGCATGAAGTCGGAGTTGCTAGTAAACGCGCGTCAGCTATAGTGCGTTGAATACGTTCCCGGGTCTTGTACACACCGCCCGTCACACTATGGGAGCTGGTAATACCTGAAGCCGGTAGCCTAACCGCAAGGAAGGCGCCGTCAAAGGTAGGGCTGGTGACTGGAGTGAAGTCGTAACAAGGTAGCTGTACGGGAACGTGCGGCTGGATCACCTCCTTTCTAGGGAGTTGCGCGACCTCGCAAGAGGGAGCCAAAAAGCGATCTCGAAAGAGAAAGCCTCCTAGGTTAGTGAGCGACATAGCGGTGAAGTCGCGACCAAACACGAATGTTTGACAATTTCTCTATCACTCTTTAGCTGTTGAGGCGCCCGAGCGCCAGGCAGCGGCCAAGCGGGCGATTAGCTCAGTTGGTTAGAGCATCCCTCTGATAAGGGGAAGGTCTCAGGTTCAACTCCTGAATCGCCCATCTCGCGCGAGGGGATGTAGCTCAGCTGGGAGAGCGCCTGCTTTGCAAGCAAGAGGTCAGGGGTTCGAGCCCCCTCATCTCCACCTCCGCCTTCGGCCATTAGAGAATGCGCTCCAGACAGGATCTGGAATTCATTCTCTAGTTTCCGAAAGGGACTAGGCGATGGCACTTTAAAAACTGAATAGAACGAATCATTCAAACAAATGCGTCTGATAGAGAGAGCGAGAACCATGAGTTCCGCGGCATGAAGCGCGGACAGTAGAGCGTGGGAAATTCAATTTCTCCGCAACATGTATAAGCTACTAAGGGCGCACGGTGGATGCCTTGGCGTAGGTTGCCGACGAAGGACGTGAATCACTGCGATAAGCCTCGGGGAGTCGTGATTAGACATTATATCCGGGGATGTCCGAATGGGGAAACCCGCCAGATGCTGAGTCTGGTACGGCCTGGTGAATACATAGCCAGGTACGAGGGAACCGCCCGAACTGAAACATCTAAGTAGGGCGAGGAAAAGAGAGTATTCCGAAAGTAGTGGCGAGCGAAATCGGAGAAGGCCAAACCTGCTTCTTCGGAAGCAGGGGTTGTAGGACCCCACAAAAATTGACTGCTAGTCTAGCCGAACCGTTCAGGAAAGCCGGACCACAGAGCGTGATAGTCGCGTAGGCGAAAGGCGATGCAGCAATGGGAAAATCCTGAGTAGCACCCGGCACGTGAAATCGGGTGTGAATCCGCGGAGACCACTCCGCAAGCCTAAATACAACCACGACCGATAGTGAACAAGTACCGTGAGGGAAAGGTGGGAAGCACCCCGACGAGGGGAGTAGCAGTACCTGAAACCGTGCGCTTACAAGCAGTCGGAGGACTATGTCGCAAGACAGTCTGACGGCGTGCCTCTTGGAGAATGAGTCGGCGACTTACCGTTTGTCGCAAGGTTAAGGCAGTTACAGCCGGAGCCGTAGGGAAACCGAGTCTGATAAGGGCGACAACAGTGGCAGGCGGTAGACCCGAAACGAGGTGAGCTACCCATGACCAGAGTGAAGCGAGAGTAACATCTCGTGGAGGCTCGAACCCATTAGTGCTGCAAAACTATGGGATGAGTTGTGGGTAGAGGTGATATGCCAATCGAACTTCGAGATAGCTGGTTCTCCCCGAAATAACTTTAGGGTTAGCCTCGATTGTTTAGTGACAGAGGTAAAGCACTGAATGGGCTAGGGGGCGTAAGCCTACCAAACCCAATCAAACTCTGAATGCTGTCACTCCAAGATCGGGAGTCGGGCTACGAGTTATGAGATCCGTGGCCGAGAGGGTAACAACCCAGACCGACATCTAAGGTCCTCAAGTGTGTGCTAAGTGGGAAACGATGTGAAATTGTTCAGACAGCGAGGAGGTTGGCTTAGAAGCAGCCATCCTTTAAACAGTGCGTAATAGCTGACTCGTCGAACGATTTTGCGCGGAAAATTCAACGGGGCTAAGCACGCCACCGAAGATACGGAATCGAGAGATTAGTAGGGGAGCGTTCCAGGAACAGCGAAGCCATACCGCAAGGAGTGGTGGAGTGACTGGAAGTGAGAATGCCGACACGAGTAGCGTAAATTGCGTGAGAACCGCAATCGCCGTATGCCTAAGGTTTCCGATGCAAGGTCAATCCGCATCGGGTTAGTCGGGCCTAAGCCGAGGCAGAAATGCGTAGGTGATGGACAATCGGTCAACATTCCGATACCAGGGCAGGGAAGCTAGGAAGGGACGCAGAATGGTAGCTGAGCCGGACCAATGGTAATGCCGGTCGAAGCGCGTAGGGAAATGACGAGGGTAGGCAAGTCCGCTCTTTGATCCTGAAACGTAAGCGAGGTCCCCAAGCCGAAGTCAGCAAGCCAATCTGCCGAGAAAAACTTCTATGCGTTGAACCTGTTCTGCCCGTACCGCAAACCGACACTGGTAGGCGAGGAGAGTATCCTCAGGCGAACGAGAGAACCTTCGTTAAGGAATTAGGCAACATGTACCCGTAACTTAGGGAGAAGGGTAGCCCGCGGTGATGTTGTCATACGATGATGTCATTGTGGGTCGCAGATGAGAGGCTCTAGCGACTGGTTAACTAAACCACAGGTCTCTGCGAAGCCGTAAGGCGACGTATAGGGGCTGACACTTGCCCAGTGCTGGAAGGTTAAAGGGAGAGGTTAGCGCAAGCGAAGCTTTGAACTGAAGCCCCAGTGAACGGCGGCGGTAACTATAACCGTCCTAAGGTAGCGAAATTCCTTGTCAGGTAAGTTCTGACCCGCACGAATAGTGTAACGACTGGAGCACTGTCTCAACGAGGGACTCGGCGAAACTGAATTAATGGTGAAGATGCCATTTACCCGCGCCCGGACAAAAAGACCCCGTGGAGCTTTACTGTACCTTGGCATTGCGCTAGGGCTTTGACTGTGTAGCATAGGTGGGAGGCTTTGAAGCTGGTGCGCTAGCATCGGTGGAGCCGTCAGTGAAATACCACCCTGTTGGAGTTTTGGCCCTAACCGTACTCCGTAATCCGGAGACGAGACAGTGCCAGGCGGGCAGTTTGACTGGGGCGGTCGCCTCCTAAAATGTAACGGAGGCGCCCAAAGTTTCCCTCAGGCTGAATGGAAACCAGCCGTTGAGTGTAAAGGCACAAGGGAGATTGACTGCAAGACCTACAAGTCGAGCAGAGACGAAAGTCGGGCTTAGTGATCCTACTGATCTTGGTGGAAAGGCAGTAGCTTAACGGATAAAAGCTACCCCGGGGATAACAGGCTAGTGAGGCCCAAGCGTCCATAGCGACGGCCTCGCTCGGCACCTCGATGTCGGCTCGGCGCATCCTGGGGCTGGATAAGGTCCCAAGGGTTGGCCTGTTCGGCCATTAAAGCGTTACGTGAGCTGGGTTCAAACCGTCGTGAGACAGGTTGGTCTCTATCCGGCGTGGGCGCAGGGGATTTGAGAGGAGCTGTTCTTAGTACGAGAGGACCGGAATGGACGTACCTCTGGTGTGCCAGTTGTTCCGCCAGGAGCATCGCTGGGTAGCCACGTACGGCAAAGATAACCGCTGAAAGCATCTAAGTGGGAAACTTGCCTCAAGATGAGATCCCCCCGAAGACCGCCAGTAGACTACTGGTTTGATAGGCGACAGGTGTAAGGCCGGCAACGGTTTTAGCTAAGTCGTACTAACGGTCGTTTGGCTTAAACATGTTGCAGAGAAAGGGAATTTCCGGCAACGAAAGTTGAAGCGCGCTACGGTTCCGCTTGGTCAGACGAAAAGTTCGTTCTATTCAGTGTTTAGAGTGTGATCGCGGTGTTGCGAAAGCGGCGCCTAAAAAGAATCTCTTGGTGATTTGAGCGACGAGGACACACCCGGTCCCATTCCGAACCCGGCAGTTAAGCTCGTCAGCGCCGATGGTAGTGTGCGGGCGACTGCATGCAAGAGTAGGTCATTGCCAGGGGATTCTTTTGCTTTTTCAAGGCCCCGGCATTGCCGGGGCCTTTTGCGTATCGCACTCAGCCGCGCCCGGGGCTTAAGCCTCGGCCGCCTTCAGCGTGTTCTGCAACAACATCGCGATCGTCATTGGGCCCACCCCGCCTGGCACGGGCGTGATCGCGCCGGCGACCTTCTCCACCGCCTCGAAATCGACGTCACCCACCAGGCGCGAGCCGCTCTTGCGGGTGGGATCGTCAATTCGGTTGATCCCCACGTCGATGACGACCGCCCCCGGCTTGACCATGTCGGCGGTTACAAAGCGGGGCTTGCCAATCGCGGCGATCAGGATGTCGGCCTCGCGCGTCACCGCGGGGAGATCCACCGTGCGGCTGTGGCAGTAGGTGACGGTCGCATCGCGGGCCAGCAGCATCAGCCCGACCGGCAGCCCCACAATTGCGCTGCGCCCGAGCACAACCGCGCGTTTGCCGGCAATCGTCACCCCGGTCCGGGTCAACAGCTCAATGCAGCCCTGGGGCGTGCACGGCGCAAAGGCCGCTCGTTTGTTCTTCAGGCCGAGCATTCCCAGGTTTGAGGGGTGAAAGCCATCCACATCCTTGGCCAGCGGAATCGCGCCGAGGACAGCATCTTCGCGCATGCCCCTGGGCAAGGGGAGTTGGGTCAGAATGCCGTGCACATCGGCCCGGGCTGCCAGGGACTGCACCAACGCCAGCACTTCAGCCTCGCTGGCCGTGGCCGGCAGCGTGTAGCCGAAGGACGTCATGCCCACTTCCTCGCACGCCTTGCGCTTGTTCCGCACATAAACGGCCGAGGCCGGGTCGTCGCCGACCAGCACGGTGGCCAGCCCGGGGACGATGCCGCGGGTGGCCTTGAGGATTGCGACGCGCTCTTTGATCTCGGCACGAACTGCCGCGGCAATCGCGTTGCCGTCGATGATTGTGGCCATATTTTGTCTCCCGCAAGTTGGAGCGTAGGCTTTAGCCGGCAAGGGGACTCGGCGCTTTGGGAGTTCGTTGCTCCCTTGCCGGCTAAAGCCTACGCTCCATAACGCAAGAATAGCCGACGGTGCGGCCTGGCGCGCCGTACAGCCGGCCAGTCCCAGTGGCCCAGTTGGCCAGTTCGGTTCGCTCAGGAGCCTCTCACGAGCATGTCCAGCGCCGCGCCGGTCACCAGCGCCACCGAGATCGGCAGCGCGTCTTCGTTGATCTCGAAGCGCGGACTATGATGCGGCTCGTTCTTGTCCTCATCATCGTGGACGCCCGCGCCGATGAAGACATACGCCCCTGGCGCTGCCTTCAGAAAATGGGCGGCGTCCTCGGCCCCCATCGTACGGTGATCGGCGCTCATGTTGTCCGCCCCGACCAGCTCGCGGGCGCGCCCGCGGACGACCTCGGCCATCTTTGGATCATTCACCGTGGCCGGGTTGTAGACCTCGGGGAACCACAAAGTTGCCTCGCAGCCCAGCGCTGTCGCGATCCCCTGGGCGATTTCGGTCATACGCTGGCGGATCTGCAAGGCGACCGCGTCCTTGAACGAGCGCATCGTCCCGCCCATCGTAACCTTGTCCGGGATGATGTTGCCGACTGTTCCGCCGTGGAAGTAGCCCACCGTGACCACGGATTCGTCGAGCGGGTCGACATTCCGCGAGACGATGGTCTGCAGCGCGGTTACGATCTGAGCGCCGGCCACGATGGGATCGGCCCCGTAGTGGGGCGAGGCGCCATGCGAGCCGCGCCCGCGCACCACGATCTCGAACTTGTCGGCGATCGCCATGGTCGGGCCGTCGGTCATCAGGACCGTGCCCGTCCGGTCCTTGCTCGAGACGTGCATCGACAGTGAGCGGGTGGCCCGGGGGTGCTCAAGCACGCCGTCGGCAATCATCGCGAGGGCGCCCGAGACGATCTCCTCGGCCGGCTGGAAGACGAACTTGGCGATGCCCTGCCACTGGTCGCGATGGCGGGCCAGCAGCTCAGCCACACCTAGACCAATCGCGGTGTGCGCGTCGTGGCCGCAGGCGTGCATGATGCCCGGAGTCAGGCTTTTGAACGGCACATTAACCTGCTCGTCGATCGGCAAGGCGTCCATGTCAAAGCGCAATAGGAGCGTCTCGCCATCCGTTGAGGCGCCCTCGAGCACTCCCACGACGCCGGTCTGGCCGATACCGCTCTGGGTCTCGTAGCCCAGCTCGGCCAGGCGCTTGGCCACGATTCCGGCCGTCCGCACTTCCTGGAAGCCGAGCTCGGGGTGGGCATGAAAATCGCGGCGCGTGGCGACCAGCGCCTCGCGCATCCCCTCGGCTTCGGACTTGAGTTGTTCGGTGCTGATCATGGTTATTCGATGACGACCTTGCTCAGGTCATCCTTGTTCTCGGGAAACTTCATCTTGAGGTCTTTGAGCGTCTTGACCAGCACGGTGGAAATCACCAGGTCGCGATACCACTTGCGATTGGCCGGGACGATATACCAGGGCGCCCAGGGCGTGCTGGTCTGCTCGATTGCGTCGTTGTAGGCGTCGGTGTACTGATCCCACAGCTTGCGCTCGGCCAGGTCGCCGACGGCAAATTTCCAGTGCTTTTCGGGATCGTCCAGGCGGGCTTGCAGGCGGGCCGCCTGTTCATCCTTGTCGATGTGGAGGAAGAACTTCAGGATGGTCGTGCCTTCATCCGCCAGCAGCTTCTCAAACGCATTGATATGCTCGTAGCGCCGGCTCCACACCTCTTTGGGCGCGAGATTGTGGACGCGCACCACCAGCACGTCCTCGTAATGGCTGCGGTTGAAGATGACCATTTCGCCTTTGCCCGGGGCCTGCTGATGCACCCGCCAAAGATAGTCATGGTCGAGTTCGACTGAGGAGGGTGCCTTGAAGGCCGCCACTCGCACGCCCTGCGGGTTGACCCCGTCAAAAACGGAGCGAATGACGCCGTCCTTGCCGGCCGTATCCATCGCCTGCAGCACGACGAGCACCTTGTGTTTGTGTTCCCCGTAGAGCAAGTCCTGCAGCGCTTCGAGATCGTCGTTGATCTTGGCGACCTTGGCCCGCCCCTGTTCCTTATCGCCCTTGAATTCGCTTTGATCGTCCGGATCCCATTTGCTCAGGCGCACCTTGGCGCCAGGCTTCACACGGTATTTGTCCATTACGGCCTCCTGACTAGATTCTATCGGAAACGCAATCCCTCGCCCTGTCGTACGCATGGCTACTGCAAAGTCAGCTGTTCTCCGGCTGAAGCCCAGCCGCACCAACCATGCGCAAAGCAATTTGCAGGAGAACGGGAGAACGGGAGGGTAAATGTCCTCTCCCGTTCTCTCGTTCTCCTGCAAGCGGCTATAGACAGCCGATGATTGGCGCGTATGGCACCGTTGCGGGATTCCTACAAGAGCCATGCCGGCGCAGCCGGGGCGGGGGATTTCGTCTCCAGTATCGTGAGTTCGCTTAACGTCACGGCGTGCGGAAGCCGAGAAATTGGTCGGTGACGAGAAAGCCGGCGGACTGATAGAAGTCCACGTTGTGCGCTTTGCAATACACCAGCCCCTCGCGCATGCCGCGTTCGCGCATCCGGCGCAGCCCCTCGAGCAGGACGGCCCGGCCATAGCCTTTGCGCCGATATGCGGGTCGTGTCCCGACCGGTTCGAATTCGCCCACCCGATTGACCGGATCGAGCCAGCACACGCAATAGGCGGCGAAGGTGCCGCCGGGAAGCGCGACCGCAAGATCCAACTCGGGTTCATAGCCGGGCGCGCCGCGGGTGAGGGCGTATCCCTCCGCCGTCACCCTGGAGGGCGCCCACACTTCGCGGTGAATCGAAACGCGCTCGGGATACTCCGCTTCGCCGGCCACCGCGCGCACCACCGCGCCGTCCGTCAGGTCGACCCTCTCCACTGGATCGACCAGTGGGCGGATCAGGATGGCGAGGTCATCGCCATTCGGCACAAACCCGTGTGAGCGCAACCAGGAGATGGTGGCCGTGTCGCTCTCGGCCGCGGCTGTGGTGATGGCGGGCGTCGGCTCGCCCGCTGCCCCAGGCCCGGCGCGCTCCGCGAGCGCCCAGGCCAGCATCTCGTCCTCAAGCATTCCCGTCCCGCGCAGGGACGGCAGCACCTGCATCATGAGGTCGGTGAGGCGATAAAGACGGGCAAAGCCGGCCACACCGCCACGCGCGTCAAACCAGATCCGGTGATCGCGCGGGGGATTCATCTGGGTATGCATGCGCATCCCCCACAGCAGGTCGCCGACGTGCATATAGGCGGCCCGGCCGTGCGGGCGGGACGCCATCAGAAAATCCTTGAGGCGCTCGACGTCGGCATCGTCGACGAGGTTGCGCTGATGAAACATCGCCCGGGACACCTACTCGTCTGGCATCACGCTGAAGCGGAGCGGAAACTTCGCGCCGCTGGCCGCGGCGCGGGCCTTCTTCACCAGATCGCGGGCAATGGGCTCGGGACATACAACGACCAGCGCCCGGCCATTGATGTGGGCCGAATACATGACCGCCTCGGAATCTTCGAAGCTGAGGTTGAAGATCTGCATCAGCACATCGACGACAAAATCCATTGGGGTGACATCGTCGTTGTGGATCATGACGCGATAGGGCGGCTCGACCTTGAACACCAGTTCGAGCTTCTTCTTTACCTTGATCTCAGGCGGGGCCGTCGTTGTCATGTGGGCGGATTTTACATGCGCCGATGGCGCACGGAAAAATCCCGAAGAGATGCCCACGGCTCCGCCGTGGGCGTCTATTCGGGCACCTTTGCTAATGGGGCGGGAACAAAAACTCGAGTCCCCTGGACACGTCATCGCGCCAGGCCGGGTAGTTGTGGCCGGCCGAGTACTCGCGGTAGGCGTGCGCGTAGCCGCGCTTGCGGAGGAGATCGCGCATGCGCCGGTTGCAGGCCGCCAGATCCTCGTAGCTCCCGACATCCATCCAGATCTTCAGCGCGGCCGGGTCGGCGTGGCGGGCGAGATCGAAGACGGCCAGATCGTCGGAGCGCTCGCGGTGCATGTCGGTGGAGAAGGCCCCCGACTGGCTGAGCACCCGGCCAAACGTGTTGGGCGCGCGCAGGCCGGCGTAGAGCGCCATCACCCCGCCCATCGAGGCGCCCATGACGGCGTGGGCGCCCGGCGCGTCCACCAGCGGCAACTGCGTCGCGGCCAGCGGCACAACGATGTCACGCAATAGCCCAACTGTCGCATCGTTACAGGCGTACTCGAGGTAGCGGGCCGAACGGCTGCAGTTGATCATCGCCAGGGCCACCGGCGCAACGCGGCCTTGCGCGATCAGGTTGTCGACGATGACGGGCAGCCGTGCCCGGCGCAGATAGTCGCGGCCGTCAAGGACCACGATGAGCGGTGTGGGTTCTTCCACCGGCGGACGGTAAAGCCAAAGCTCGCGCGAGGTCCCGGCGATGAGCTCATCGGCGATGAGCGTGTGCCGGGTGACCTCGCCCCGGGCGATACCGCGGGCTGCGCGGAGCAGCGCCGATGGGGCCGCTTCGGGCCCATAAAAGAAGCTGTTCCGGCTGTCGACACCATTAAAAGTGTCGCGTGCGTTCAGCGGGTCGGTGCTCTTGCGTGTGCCGGTGAAAAGGGCGTACTCCATGTAGACGTCGCGCGGGAACGCGCGGGCGAGCGTCCAAAGTCCAGGCGCGACCTCGATCATGTTGGTCCCGGCCTGCGGGTCGTCCTGGCGTGCCCAGCCGTCGAAATCGCCGGAGAGGCGAACCGACCGGCGTGATTCGCGCACAAAGGTCGCGGTGATCTGGTCGCCCGGGCCGTCATCGATCAGGGGCGTGCCCTCGCGACGGGCGCGGGCGAGGAGGGGATGGGTCATGTGAACATTGTAGGCTTACCTCATCCGTCATCCGTCATCCGTCATTGTGCGCCGGGCTTTCGCTTTTCAACAGAAGAAGGGAAGAAAAGAAGTTTCCCATTTCCCTTCCTTCTTCCTTTCTTCTGTTGAATGAGCCCAGCCCGCTGAACAATGACGGATGACGGATGACGGATGTCGCATGATGGGTGACAAATCCCGCCTACAATTCGGGCGATGTTGACTCTGATGGGCCTTGGGCCCGGCGATGCCAGCCTGATCACCCGCGAAGCCTGGGCGGCCCTCGAAGCCGCGGACGCGATCGTGCTGCGCACGCGCCGCCATCCCGCGGTGGCCGGCCTGCCGGCCCGCCTCAGGCGCCGCTCGTTCGACCGTTTCTACGACAGCAGTGACGACTTCGACGCGGTGTATGCCCGCATCGTCGAGGCCGTGCTGAAACTGGCCCGCAAGGGCGATGTCATCTACGCCGTCCCGGGTCATCCGCTGGTGGGCGAGGCGACGGTGCCTCTGCTGCTGGCGGGCGCGCGCGAGGCAGGTATCCCGACCCGGATCATCGCCGGGCTGTCCTTCATTGAGCCCAGCCTGGAGGCGCTGGCCCTCGGCGAGGCCGCTCGGGGCGTGCCGCAGGTTGACCCGCTCGAGGGACTGCAGATGTGCGACGCGCTTGACCTGGCCAGCCTGCATCACCCGCCGCTCAACCCCGACAAACCGGCCCTGATCGCCCAGATCTATTCGCGCGCGATCGCGTCCGAGGTCAAGCTCACCCTGATGAACCAGTACCCGCCCGAGCATCCCGTGCGGGTTGTCAACGCCGTGGCTGCGCGCACGCGCGCGCCAACGCTCGAACTTGCGCTGCATGCGCTTGACCGGGGCGAACATTTTGACCACTTGAGTTCGCTGTATGTGCCGGCCATCCCGCGCCTGGGCGGCTGGGGCGGGTCAAGTTTTGAAGAGCTGCAGGAGACCCTGGCCCGTCTGCGCGCGCCGGACGGCTGCCCGTGGGACCAGAAGCAAACCCATGCCTCACTCCGCGAGTCGCTGCTGGAGGAGGCCTGCGAAGTTCTGGACGCCATCGACGCCGACGATCCGCAGGCGCTCAAAGAAGAGTTGGGCGACCTGCTTTTCAACGTGATTTTTCACACCCAACTGGCGACTGAGGCAGAAACGTTTCGCATGACCGATGTCATCGCCGAGGTCGACGCGAAACTGAAGCGCCGCCATCCACATGTGTTTGGCACGCTCAAGGTGTCGGGCGTGGCGGACGTGCTGACGAATTGGGACGCCATAAAGCGCCAGGAGCACGTCGACAAAGGCGCGGCCCGCGCCTCCGCCCTGGACGGCGTGTCCTCGGCCCTGCCCGCCCTGGCCCAATCGCAGAAGTTGCAGCAACGGGCCGAGCGGGCGGGTTTCAAGTGGGAGACGACGGCCCAGCGCCTGCGCAAAGTGCGCGAGGAACTCCGCGAGGTCATCGCCGCGCGCGAGCCCGAGCACCAGACCGAAGAGCTGGGCGATCTGCTCTTCACCCTGGTCAATTACGCCATCGCCCACGGCATCGATGCCGAGCTGGCCCTGCGCGGGGCCAACCGCAAGTTTGGGCGGCGCTTTCGCGGGGTCGAGCAGTTGGCCCGCGCGCGGGGAATGGACATGAAGGCCGAACCCGTGAGCCGGCTCATGGCCTTGTGGCGCGAGGCCAAGGCGGCCCAGGCCACATGAAGCTGGCGGTGCTCTCGGACATTCACGCCAACTACCGCGCCCTGGAGGCCGTTGGCGCCGATATCGACGACTGGGGGCCGGACGTCGTGGTCGTGGCCGGTGATATCGTCAACCGCGGCCCGCGGCCAGTGGACTGCCTCAGTTATGCGCAGACTCGGGCGCGGGAGGATGGCTGGCTGCTCGTGCGCGGCAATCACGAGGACTACGTCATCCGGCATGCCTCTCCGGATGCCCCGCGCGAAGGCCCGCTGGCCGACATGTTTCGCGCGTCGTTCTGGACGTACTCCAAACTGCGCGGCGACGTTGGTCCGCTCGAGGCAATGCCGTATGGGATTGAGTTCGGGGCAGCGCTCGATGCGCCGGTGGACGAGGACCCCGAGAGACGGATGCTCCGCCTGTCGGTGCTGGCGCCGGGCGCAGGTCTCGTCCGGATCGCCCACGCCTCGATGTTGCACAACCGTGACTGCATTTTTCCCGACACGCCGGATGGCGACCTGGCTGAGAAACTGGGCGCACCCGCGCCAACGCTATTTTGCGTTGGGCACACCCACATGCAGGTTTTGCGCAGGCTGAACGGGACGTTGGTGATCAATGCCGGCGCGGTCGGCATGCCCTTTGACGGCGATCCGCGGGCGGGATATGCCCGCTGCGAGTTCCGCGACGGCGCATGGGCGGGGGAGCTCGTGCGGCTGGACTATGACCGGGCCAGGGCGGAGTGCGACTTCGCCGATACCGGCTATCTGGTTGAGGGGGGTCCGCTGGCGCGCTTGCAGGTCATCGAGCTGCGCGAAGCGCGCTCACAGCTTTTCCAATGGGCATCACGCTACGAAAAACTCGTCCTCGAAGGCGTCCTGTCGATGGACGCCTCCGTGGACGAGTTTTTGAGCGCCTAGGCGCATTGGTATCCGGAGACAACATCTTCCGCGAAGCGGGGGATGTTGTCTCCGGAACGATTTTTAGCTAAAAGCCGAGCGCGGCGATGTCCTTCTTGACGGGCTCGCCTTCCTTCTCAAGCTGGGCGGTGATGTCCTTCCACACGGTCAGGGCATCTTCCTTGCCGACCACGATGCGCTCCAGACCTTTGCCGATGATCTGGTCGCCGCCGGGGATGAAGACGCGCGCGCCGTCCTGGGCCCGGGTCTTGGGCAGTTGATCGACGGCCGTCTTGGCCTGGGGGGTCTTGGCGAAGAAGGCCTTGTAGCTGTCGGTGTCCGCCGTGGTCTTGCGCACGGGCATGTAGCCAGTGTTCTGCGAGAAGTAGGCGCCGCCCACAGCGCCGGTTGCGTAGTTGATGAACTTCATCGCCGCCTGTGACTTCTCCTTGGAAGCGGTGGCCAGGATGCCGATGCCGGAGCCGCCCGTGCAGCAGCCGAAGTTCTTCTCCATCGGCAGGAAGGCCGTGCCGACCTTGAACTGAGCGTCCTTGAGCACGCCGCCGAGGCTGCCGGTGGACAGAACCGCCGACGCCGCCAACCCGGAGATGAAGTCCTTCTGCGGGTCGGTGGTCAGGTGGGCCCATTTGCCCTTGTTGACGCTGTCGGACATGAACTGGGCCGCCCGGACGGTGTCCGGCTCGGTGAGCATGTACTTGGTCAGCCCGGCATCGCTGTAGCCGCCGCCGAACTGCCAGGCCGTGCACATGAACACCCAGGCGTTGTACGAGGCCGCATTCGAATGGGCAAAGGCCGAGACCTTCAACGTGTCGCCTTCCTTCTTGATGAGCTTGGGCGCCATGTCGACGTACTCTTGCCAGGTCGCGGGCGGCTTCTGCAGGCCGGCCGCGGCATACATGTCCATGTTGTAGTAGAACAGCGGCGTCGAGCGGGCGTAGGGGATCCAGTACTGCACGCCCTTGCGCACGCCTTCATTCCACAGCGATTCGACGAACTCGCTGGAATTCAGCTTCTCGGCGGTGATGTAGTCGTTCATGGGCTGGAGGGCCTTGGCCCGCACGAACTTGAACCACCACACATCCGAGAGCAGGGACATATCGGGCGCCTGCTTGGCCGCGAGTGCGTTGGTGAGCTTGTTGGCCGTCTCCTCGTAGTTCCCCTGGACCTGGACGACGACTTTGACGTCCTTCTGGGACTCGTTGAATTTGGCAACGACTTCGCCGTCGGTCTTCTCGTTGACGCCACCGCTGAAGCCCCAATACACGACTTCGACGGTCGAGCCGGGGTTCTTCACGACGACGGGGGCGGTTGCGGCGGGCGCGCTGGTCGGGGCGGGCGCGGCACCCGTCCCGCAGGCGGCCAGGGCCGCGGCGCCCGCGCCAAATCCGATTCCGCGCAGCAAGCGGCGGCGCGAGATCGGCGCATTGAGCAGGGTCTTCTGTAGCTTGGACATCCTAAGTACTCCTTTTCGCCGGGCCGCGCATGCGCCGCCCGGCATTGGCGAAACACTAGCCCTTAACAGCGCCGGCGGCAAGGCCTTCAACGACAAAGCGCTGGGCGAAGAGGAAGACGATGATGACAGGGATGACGACAAAGATCGCGCCGGCCATAACGACCCCCCACTCGGTGTTGCCTTCGGCGTCGAGCAGGCGCGAGATGGCAATCGGGAGGGTGCGCAACTGGTCGGAGTAGGTGACGATGAGCGGCCACAGATACTCGTTCCACTTGGCGGTGAAAGATAGCAGGCCGGTGGTGGCGATGGCCGGCGTCGCGACCGGGACGATGACATTGATCATCGTCGAGAAGTGGCCGGCGCCATCGACTTTGGCTGCGTCGGTCAGGTCCATCGGAATCGTCCTGAAGTATTGGCGGAGCAGAAATGTGCCGAAGGCGATCGATGCTCCGGGCAGGAAGATGGCCAGCCAGCCCCGGACAAAATCGGCGATCTCGAGCGAGCCGCCCTTGGTCACCAGCAGCCCCATCCGCGCAATGCTGAGGAAGTTCGGCACGATGACGACCTGCTCGGGCACCATCAGGGCGAGCAGGAGCAGAATAAAGACTGCGTTGCGGAGGGGGAATCGCACGAACACCAGGGCATAGGCGGTGGTGACGGCCATCACGATTTCGGCGGTCGCCCCCATCAGGGTTGTGGCGATGCTGTTGACGTAATAGGTGCTGAATTTGGCGCCGGTCCAGGCCCGGGCGAAGTTGTCAAACTGAAACGACCGCGGCAGGAATTGCGGGGTGGCGGTCAGGATCTCGCGGTTGCCCTTGAAGGCGCCGGTCACCAGCCAGAACACGGGCAGGCCGATGACGACAATCAAGGCAACCATGCCCAGGTAGCTGAGCGACTTGAAGAGGACGGATTGGGCGCGGAGTGACATAGTGGTTATGCGTAGCTGACGCGTCGTTCGAGGTAGCGGAGCTGGAGGATGGTGACGACCAGCATGATGACGAACAGGATCAGGCCGATTACCGACGCGCGGCCGATGGAGGAATTTGTCCCAAATCCAACTTCGTAGAGACGGTAAATCAGCACATTGGTGGCGTTAATCGGACCGCCGCCGGTCATCACCCGGATCAGATCAAAGGCCTGGAAGGATGTGAGCACACTTGTGACGGCCAGGAAAAAGATCACCGGCGACAGGCCGGGGATTGTGACGTGCCGAAAGCGCTGCACAGCATTCGCCCCGTCCACCCGGGCCGCCTCGAAAAGGTCGGCGGGAATGGCCTGCAATCCGGCCACGTAGATGACGGTGGCATATCCGAGGTTCTTCCAGACGTAGACGATGATGAGGGCGATCATGGCGGAGGCCGGATCCAGCAGCCAGGCCGGCGGGTTGATCCCGAAAGGCTTGGCGAGTTGAAGGATCAAACCTGTGCGCGGGTCAAAGATGTAGATCCAAACCACGGCCACCGCCGAGCCGGCCAGGACTGTCGGCGAGAAAATCAGGCTGCGCACGCCATTCCGGAAGCGGAGTTTCTGGTTGAGCAGGAGCGCGACCATCAATCCAAGCACAAGAATGATGCCGACGACGGCGACGGTAAAGACCAGGGTATTCCGCAGAATGACGCTGGTCTGGCTGTCGGTGAACACATCGACGAAATTCGTCAGGCCAATGTATTCGCCCTCGTCGATGAAGGTGTTGTAGTCCTGAAACGAGAGCAGCACGTTGCGGATGAGCGGGTAGTAGGTGAAGTACACGAACAGCCCGAGGTTGGGTCCCACGAAAAGCAGGAACGTCAACCACTCCCGCCAGTCCCGCTTGAGCAATTTGGAAAACGAAAAACGTTTGGCTGGCGTTTGCATCATGGCTTTCAAAGTATAGGCGATAAGTTAACTTTGCGCAAAGCCATCGGCCAGGGTGTGTTTTTGGACTTTGCCCATGGCGTTCCGCGGGAGAGCCTCGACAAAGAAGACCCGCTTCGGCTTCTTGTAGCCGGCGAGCTCGGCGCGGCAGTGTTCGACGATGGCTTCGGCCGTCAGGGCCGGGTCGGAGCGGACGATGGCGGCGCAGACCCGCTCGCCGAACTCCGGATCGGGCTGCCCAAATACCGCCGCCTCGGCCACACCGGGGCAGGTCAGGATCGCCTCCTCGACCTCGCGCGGATAGATGTTGTAGCCGCCGCTGATGATGAGTTCGCGCGCGCGGCCCGTGATCGTGAAATAGCCGTCGGGGCTGACCTGGCCCAGGTCGCCGGTCCGAAACCAACCCTCGCCGTCGAAGCACTCGGCGGTCGCGGCCGGCTGATTGAGATAGCCGGCAAAGACATGCGGGCCGCGCACTTCGATCTCGCCGATCTCGTCCGGACCGAGTGGCCTGCGCGTCTTCAGATCGACGATGCGGGCCTCCTGGCCCGGGAACGGCCCGCCCACCGTGCCCGGCCGGCGCTCGCCGTCGACGGGGTTGGTCAGGTTCATAATCGTCTCGGTCATGCCGTAGCGCTCGACGATGCGCTGGCCGAACAGGCGCTCGAACTCGGCGAAGGTGGCCGGGCTGAGCGGCGCGCTGCCAGAGACGCACAGCCGCAAGGGCAGTGGCATCGCAGCGCAGGATAAGGCCTCGGCGATGAAGCGGGTGTACATCGTGGGCACCCCGAAGAACAGGCTGAACCCGCCGCTGCGCAGCCGGTCGAGGGCGATCCGGGCGCTGAAATGGCGGTGCAGCTCGCAGCTCGCGCCCCGGAGCAGCGTGCCATGAATGCCGACCATCAGCCCGTGGGTGTGAAAGAGCGGCAGCATGTGGAGCAAGTGATCGTCGGCCGTCCACTGCCAGGCTTCCGTCACGCTCCGGGCGTTGCTGAGCGTGTTGCGGTGGGTAAGCAGCGCGCCCTTGCTTCGCCCGGTGGTGCCCGAGGTGTAGGCGATGTAGGCGATGTCGGATGACGCCGGCTTCGGTAGGTTAAGTACGTTGGGCGCATCCGCGATGAAGGCATCCAGTTCCGGGCCGAGGGTGAGCGCCCGCGCCAGCGCGGGCAGTTCGGCCCGCAGGCGGGCCAGCTCCGCCACTTGCTCGCCGCCGGTCACGCACAGCCGGGCGCCCGAATCGCTCAGGATATGGCGCAGTTCAGTTTGTTTGTACTGGTTGTTGACCAGGACGACGGCAGCGCCGGCGAGCTGGGCGCCAAAGCAGCAGAACAGGAAATCGGGCGAAGTCTCGAGATACAGGGCGACTCGCTCGCCCGGGTGAAGTCCCCAGGCGCTAAGTCCGCGCGCGAAGGCTTCGGATCGCGCAAGCGATTCGGCGTAGGTCCAGGTTCGGCCCTCGAAAACGACAAAGCGCTTGCCGGGTGTCGCCGCCGCATGGT
>Ga0073903_10000712_pt1 | contig 17255 bp, 14 predicted proteins | sample KloWWTKNB14_bulk_FD_66665 | JGI IMG/M metagenome (GOLD analysis project Ga0073903, IMG submission 66665) | Active sludge microbial communities from Klosterneuburg, Austria, studying microevolution and ecology of nitrifiers - Klosterneuburg... | ecosystem: Engineered > WWTP > Aerobic digester >... | reverse complement strand
AGGATGCCTGTGCCGCGCCACGCAGGGCGCTCCTGGCCGGCGAACCCGACAACATGACCGTGTGGCTGCGCGAGCTGACCTGGGCGCGTCAACGTGGTGACCCAGCCGGTGTCCAGCGTGCATTCGCGGCCGCTGCCGATGCGTCACGCTTCGAAACGCATCTGGGCGCCGAGGAGGAAGTGATACTTGCTGCCTACAACGATCTGCCGCTGCCCGGTGCCTGCGCCACGCCGGAGGGCCAACGGGAGTTGCGCCGCCTCGGTCCGCGCGGCGAGGACGAAAATGTGACGATGCTGGATGAAGCCCTGTTGCGGGCACATTCGATGAAGTTCCAGTCGCAGCCGGCATTGGTCGATCTTCGAGAGCGATGCAAGCCCGAGGTTTTCGTCAGTATCGATGCGGCGGAGCAAGGCCGTTGCAAGAGGGTCCTGAGCCGGCTTGCCACGCAAGGTTCGTGGGTGGAGCGCGCCGTTGCGTTGGAGTCCCTGGTCGCCGCCACCGCCGGTGAACCCGGCGAGGCCCAATGGCGCGAGCGCTACCGGGAGCTGCAATGGATGCAGTTGCAAATGATGGAGATGGCGGTCCAACGACCGCAGGCGACAACGGAGCTCGATCAATTGACGATGGATGACTACATCTTCGACGAAATGCGCGCGACGCAGGCTGCCTTGGAAGTCGCGGGCCGCTGGCCTCCCCCCGCGGGCTGGCTCCCACAAGGCGAACGTGCCCGCAGCCTGATCCTGACCGGCCGGCCGCCGGAATCGCGCCGCTGAGCGGAGCCGCTTGCACGGAAGCCGCGGGGCTGGGGTAGGCTTGGCGTTCGCCGCACGCGCTGGGGAGCGCCGCATGGCCCTGAAGGAATTGCAGGTGATGGTGGTCGAGGATCACGGCTTCCAGCGCCGGATCGCGGTACGGCTGCTTGCCGAGCTGGGGGTGGTCAAGGTGCTGGAAGGCGCCGACGGCCTGCATGCGCTGGAGGTGCTGCGGCTGCAGGCGGCGGTGCCGGACGTGGTGCTGGTGGACCTGGACATGCCGGGGATGGACGGCATCGAGTGCATCGGCCACATCGCCCAGGAGCGCCTTGCGCGCGCGGTGGTGGTGGTCAGTGCGCTGGACCCGGCGTTGCTCAATACCGTGCAGACGATGGCCCGCGCCTATGGCCTGCGCGTGCTCGGCAGCGTCGAGAAGCCGCTGACCCGCGACAAGCTGGAATCCACCCTCAACCGGATCGACCAGCATGCCGGCGAGGAGCCGGACGACGCGGTGGCCGAATTCGGCATCGAGGCGCTGCAGGAGGCGCTGCAGGCCGGCGAGATCACCGCCTGGTTCCAGCCGCAGGTGGAATTCGCCAACGGCAAGGTGATCGGGGTCGAGGCGCTGGCGCGCTGGGAGCGCCCCGACGGCAGCCTGGTGCGGCCCTGCCACTTCGTGCCGATGATGGAGCGCGAAGGCCTGGCCAATGCGCTGACCGACCGCATGCTCGACGAAGCCTGCCGGTGGAAGCAGCGCTGGGACCATGGCGGGCACCGGCTGAAGCTGTCGGTCAACGTCTCGGCGGTGGCGCTGGCCGACCCGTCGTCGGCCGACCGTTACCAGGCGATCGTGGAGAGCCACGACATCGAGCCTGAGGAAGTGATCCTGGAGATCACCGAGAGCTCGGTGATGTCGGATGCGGCGCGTGGCCTGGGCCTGCTGGCGCGGCTTCGGCTGAAGGGGTTCGGGCTGTCGATCGATGATTTCGGCACCGGCTATTCCTCGCTCGCGCAGCTCTCGCAGATCCCGTTCACCGAGCTCAAGATCGACAAGGGCTTCGTGATCGACGCCCACGCGCAGCCGCGCAAGCGGGCGGTGGTCGAGGCCAGCCTGGACCTGGCGCGCAAGCTCGGGCTGTCGACCGTGGCCGAGGGCGTGGAGACCATCGAGGACTGGCAGATGCTGGCCGAGCTCGGATGCGACGTCGCCCAGGGCTACCTGATCGCGCGGCCGGTACCCGGCAGCGAGTTGCAGGCGGTGGTCAACCGCTGGCGGCGGCCGGCCCATTAAGCACGCAATGGCGGGCCGCTTCGACACCGCGAGACTCAGCATCCGCCACCAGTTGTGGGGCCTGTTCGGCCTGTTCCTGCTGACCGGTGCGCTGGTACTGGTGCTGGACGAGGTCAGCCAGTACTACACGCAGCGCACGATGCTGGCGATGAAGGACGACGTGCTGGACGGCATGCGCCGCATCCGCCGCCTGTCCGATGCCTACAGCCTGGACCTGGTCGACACCACCTTCAAGGCGCGCAATGCGCTGGTGGAGTGGGAGCAGGCGGTGGCCGTGGTGGATCGCGCGCAGGCCACCATCGAGGCCGAATGGACCGCGCTGCAGGGCACTGAATTCGTCGGCGACGACCGTGCCCTGCTGGAGCAGGCGCTGCTGGCGCGCCCGCGCGCCGACGCGGCGGCGCAAGAATTGCGCAAGGCGCTGGTGGCCAAGGACGTGCGCGCGCTCGGCCGCTTCGCCGACCAGGAGCTTTACCCGGCGATCGATCCGCTGACCGAGCGCCTGCAGGTGCTGGCGGAACGGGGGCAATTCCGCGCCGATGCGCTGGTGCAGGCGCAGATCACCCAGGGCACGTGGGTCAGCCGTACCCGCGTCGCGCTCTCGTTGCTGTGCTTCGTGCTGGTCGCGCTGTTCGGCCGGCGCATCCTGCGCAACGGCTACCGCGGGGTTGAGAGCCTGCATGCGCTGTCGCACCGGATGGCCCAGCACGACTACGACGCCACGCCGCACTACCGTCCCACCGGCGAGCTGGGCGATGTGCTGGACAGCTTCCTGCGCATGCGCGACCACGTGCGGCGGATCGAGACCCAGCTGACCAACCAGCTGATGAGCAACGACCGCGTGCGGGTCGCGCTGGAACGCCGCGAACATTTCCAGCGGCTGCTGCTGGAGGCGGCGCAGACCGCGATCTTCGCAGTCGACGATGACGGCGTGTTCTCGCAGGTGAACCCGTTCGCCGAGCAGATGCTGGGCTGGCCGGCAGGCTCGCTGCTGGGCCGCGAGAAGCTCGACGTGATCCTGGACGCGGACGCGCTGAAGGCGCTCTCGCACCACCTCAGCGAGGCCTACGGGCAACCGGTCGCCGCCGATTGGACCGCGTTGCGGGCGATGGCCCAGCACCGCGAGCCGCCGCGCGAGTTCGTGCTCCACCACCAGCGCGGCCGCACCCTGCCGGTGCTGCTGGCGCTGTCGGCGATGCGCGACGATACCGGCGCGATGGTCGGCCTGCTGGCGGTCGCCACCGACCTCACCGCGATCAAGCGACTGGAGCGCGCGCTGCGCGACAGCGAGACGCGCGCGCGTGACGCCAGCCACGCCAAGAGCGCGTTCCTGGCGGCGATGAGCCACGAGATCCGCACCCCGATGATCGGCGTCACCGGCATGATCGAGGTGCTGGCGCACACCGATCTGGATGCCGAGCAGCGGCGTTCGCTGAACGTGATCCAGGCCTCTGCGGAAACCCTGCTGCGGATCATCGGCGACATCCTCGATTTCTCGAAGATCGAGGCCGGGCGGATGGAGATCGAACCGGTCCCGACCTCGCTGCCGGAGCTGATGCGCAGCGTGGTCGCGAACCATGCCGGTTCGGCCTCGAGCAAGGGCCTGACCCTGACCTGCGAGATCGATCCGCGGATCGCGCCGGCGCATTACGCGGACCCGGTGCGGGTGCGCCAGGTGGTCGGCAACTTCCTCTCCAACGCGATCAAGTTCACCGAGCACGGCAGCGTCACCGCGGCGCTGGAGCTGCGCAAGCACGATCCCGCCGACGGTGCGCTGGGCAGCGACCAGCTGGTGTTGCGGGTCACCGATACCGGCATCGGGGTCAGCGAGCAGGCGCAGGCGCGGCTGTTCCAGCCATTCTCGCAGGCAGAGGCGGACACCACGAGGCGTTTCGGTGGCACCGGCCTCGGGCTTGCGATCAGCCGCCGCATCGCCGAACTGATGGGTGGCGGGGTGGAGATGGAATCGGTGCCCGGGACGGGCACGACCATGCGCCTGGCGATCAAGCTGCATCGAGCGCCGCCCGAGGAAGTGCCGGAAGCCGCTGGCCCGGGACGGTCGAGCCCCGGCTTCAACCCGCGACGCCTGCCCACCCCCGCCGAGGCGGAGCGCGAGCGCAGCCTGGTGCTGCTGGTGGATGACCATGCCACCAACCGCCAGGTCATCCAGCGCCAGCTGGCACTGGCCGGCTACGCCTCGGAAACCGCGGACGATGGGGTCGAAGGGCTGGCGCGCTGGCGCAGCGGCCGCTACTCGCTGCTGCTCAGCGACGTCCACATGCCGCACATGGACGGTTACCAGCTGGCCCGTGCGATTCGCGAGGAAGAGGCGCAGCGCGGCCTGCCACACACGCCGATCGTCGCGCTGACCGCGTCCGCGCTGAAGGGCGAGGCCGAGCGATGCCTCACCGCTGGCATGGATGACTACATGGCCAAGCCGGTCGGGATCGCCACCCTTGGCGCCTGCCTGCAGCGCTGGCTTCCGCACACCGCGGGGGCCGCACCGGTCCCGGCGGCGATAGGTGCCTCGATCCAGGCGGCCAACAACCAGCGGATCATCGCCCGCGAGGCCGGGCTGCCGCAGCTGGCGCATCCACCAGCGCTGGATCCGGCGGTGCTGGCCGACCTGACCGCCGGCGATGCGGCGGATACCCGCGCCCTGTTGGATGACTTCCTGGGCAGCACGGGCGAAGACCTGGCCCAGCTGGAAGCGCTGCGCAGCGGCGGCGACCTGCACGGCATGACCCGGCAGGCGCACAAGATCAAGGGCGCGGCGCGGCTGGTGGGCGCACTGGAGCTGGCGGCGGCGGCGGAGGTGCTGGAAAGCGCCGGTCGCGCTGGCGACTGGGCCAGCGTGCTGCCGCTGGCGGTGGACGTGGCGACTGCAGTGGCGCGGTTGCGGCTTGACGTCGTCGAGCGCTGGCCTGGCTGAATCCATGCACGCGCCCACCGCCGCGTGTACGCTGCGGTCATCCCGCATCGGAGCGCACGATGAAGACCTGGTTGGTGGCGTGTTCCAAGGGCGGCGTCGGCAAGACCACGGTGGCCACCCACCTGGCCGCGGAGGCCGCGGTCGCCGGCCTGCACACGGCACTGGTCGATGCCGACCCGCAGGAGTCGGCCACCCGCTGGTGCCAGCGGCGCGCGGGCATGGCCAGCGCGGTGCTGCCGCTCGACGGGACCCGCAAGAACTGGCGCAAGGCACTGCCGTCCGACACCCAGCGGGTGATCATCGATGCCCCGGCGGGGGCGATGGAGCGTGACCTGGAGGACTTCCTCGACATCGCCGATGCGGTCGTGGTGCCGATCCAGCCGTCCGCGCTGGACATCGAGGCCAGCGTGCGTTTCGTCGAATCGCTGGGCAAGCATCCGCGGGTGCGCAAGGGCAAGCTGCGCGTGGGCCTGCTCGGCAACCGCCTCAAACCGCATACCAATGCCTCGCAGCAGGCGCTGGAGATCCTGCGCAGCTGGCCGTTCCCGCTGGTCGCGCAGCTGCGCGACAGCCAGGCCTACGTGGTCCTGACCGGGCTCGGCAAGAGCCTGTTCGACTACCACTCCGCGCAGGTGCGCGAGCACCAGGCGGACTGGGTGCCGCTGCTGCATTGGCTGAAGAAAGATTGATCCACCCTCGAAAGGACATCGAATGCGCGAACTGATCCTGCTCCGCCACGCCCACGCCGAACCCGCCACTGCCGGACAGGACGACCTCGGCCGCGGACTGTCCGAAACCGGGCGCGCGGAAGCGGCTGCCGCCGGCGACTGGCTGCGCCAGCACGGCCTGCGCCCCGACCGGGTGCTGTGCTCGACCGCGAACCGCACCCGCGAGACCCTGGCCGCGCTCGGCGACATCGGCGGCGGCGAAGTCCACGAGGACGCCTCCATCTATGAAGGCAGCGCCGGCACCCTGGCCGCGCTGGCGGATGCCCACCGCGATGCCGAGCGGCTGCTGCTGGTCGGCCACAACCCCGGCCTCGAACAGTTGGCGGCGCTGATGCACAGCGGCCAGACCGGCGATTACCGCGGGATGCCGCCGGGCGCCATCGCGGTGCTGGCGTTGCCGGTGGACGCCAACATCGAACCCGGCATCGCCACCCTGACCGAGTTCTGGTGGCCGTGAATCGATGATGGGGAAAAAGGGGCCAGAGTGAAGTTTCCCGACCAGGATTCTCGAACCAGTGAGCATGTTCGACGGGAAATTCACTCTGGCCCCTTTTTCCTGCTGCTGGCGCTGGCCGTGCTGGTCCTCGGCGGCTGCGCCAGCCTCACCCCGGTGCAGCGCGATGCCGCGGCCGGGGTTGCGGTCGCCGCCCGCAGCACCCACGTCGACTGCACCCGCGCGGATGCCTGCGCGCTGGCCTCGCCGCTGCACGGGATGGGCGAGCACGCGCTGGCCGAATCCACCGCGGCTGCGCCCCGGCACCACGCGCTGATCCTCGATGGCGGGCCGGACGCGTTGCTGGCGCGCATCCACCTGATCCGCGCCGCCCGCCGCAGCATCGACCTGCAGACCTACATCTTCGACGAGGACGATTCCGCGCAGCTGGTGCTCGACGAGCTGCAGGCGGCCGCATTCCGCGGCGTGCGGGTGCGGCTGCTGATCGACCAGCTGTCGGCGCTGGAGAAGGTCTCCACCCTGGCCGCGTTCGCCGCCGTGCACGCGAACTTCGAACTGCGCGTGTACAACCCGGTGCTGGACCGCGGCCGCCTGTCGACCCCGATGTACGCGGTCGCCGCAGCCTGCTGCTGGGGCAAGCTCAACCGGCGCATGCACAACAAGCTGCTGCTGGTGGACGGGATGCTGGGCATCACCGGCGGCCGCAACTACCAGGACGATTACTACGACTGGAACGCGGCCTACAACTTCCGCGACCGCGACCTGCTCCTCGCCGGCCCGGTGGCGGCGGACATGGGCGCGAATTTCGAGGCGTTCTGGCAGTCGCCGCTGAGCGTGCCGGCGGAGCGGCTGGGCGACGTGGCCCGCTACCTGCGCACGCGCGGGGTGCCGCCGCTGCCGCACCAGCCCTACCGCAAGCCGGAACGGGTGCAGGCCCTGCTGGCGCAGGTCGAGGACCCCGACCTGGTGCGCGCACGCTTCGTGGATGCGGCGCTGGCGGTGCAGGGCGTGCAGTTCATCGGCGACCTGCCGGACAAGCACGCCGGGGCCGCCGGCGGCGCGGCGCCGGCCGGCGACACCCTGCAGCAGCTGATCGCGTCAGCGCAGGCGGAAGTGCTGTTGCAGACGCCGTACCTGGTGCTGTCGAAGCCGGCGCAACAGGTGTTCCGGGCCCTGCACCGGCAGCCGGCGCCGCCGCGGGTGCGGGTCTCCACCAACAGCCTGGCTTCGACCGACGCCTTCATTGCCTACGCGATCTCGCACAAGTACAAGCGCCGCTACCTGCGCGACTTCGGCTTCGAGATCCACGAATTCAAGCCATTCCCGGCCGCGGTGCCGTTCGACGCCGGCCCGGTCGGCGCCGACCTTGGCGCACCGCCTGCCATCGCGGCGAGCGCGCCAACCCGGCGCGCCCGCCAGCTGGCGGAGCGCGGCCTGGCCCGCGAGCCGGTCAGCGAGGCCGGGCGCAGCTCGCCGTTCGCCTCGCCGGGCGGGCTGCCGGTGCGGCTGCAGCGCGCCGGCATGCGCATGGGCCTGCACGCCAAGTCGCTGGTGCTGGACGAACGGGTGGGGGTGGTTGGCACCCACAACTTCGACCCGCGTGGCGACAACCTCAACACCGAAAGCGCGGTGGTGATCGCCGACCCCGCGTTCGCGCGCCAGCTGGCGGCCAGCATCCGCGGCGACATGGCCCCCGCCAACGCGTGGACGATCGGCCGTCGCGACTCCTCGCCGATCCTGCCCGGGATCGAGTTCACCCTGGCCCGGGTTTCCGAGCGGATGCCGATCTTCGACCTGTGGCCGGTCAAGTACGCGACCAGCTACCAGTTCCAGGCCGGTCCCGATTGCCCGTCGCCGTCGTCGCCGTTCGCCCCCGACTTTCGCCGCTGCCACGAACCGGTGGGCGACTTCCCGGAAGTGGACATCGGCCTGAAGTGGCTGGGGGTGCGGGTATTCACCGCGTTCGGGTCGGGGTTGTCGCCGATCCTGTAGCGGCGTGGCCGCTCCCGGGCCCCGGCTGCGTCGGATTGACGCGCCGCTGCGCGCGGCCTAGTCTGCCGGTCTCATTTCGCGTGCCAGGACGCCGCCATGTCGATCACCCTGAATTTCGAGCTCAACGACCGCGACCTCGCCCATTTCCAGGCGGCGATGGAGCGTTCCCAGAAGGCGGCCGAGGGCAAGAGCGACGAGGAGATCGTCAATTGCGCGATCGCGCTGCTCTCGGATGCGGCCAAGGTGCACATCCCCGATTTCATCAAGGACCGCCTGCTGCGCCTCGACGACATGATCGCGATGGTGCGCGACGATGCGTGGGCGCTGCCGGAGGCCGACAAGCAGCGGGTGCTCTCGGCGCTGATGTACTTCTGCGACCCGAGCGACGTGATCCCCGACCATGTCGAGGTGCTGGGCTTCCTCGACGACGCGGTGATGATCGAGCTGTCGGTGCGCGAGCTGAAGCACGAGCTGGACGCCTACGACGACTTCTGCGATTTCCGTTCCCACGAGGCGGGCCGTCGCGGGGTGGAAGCGGCCACGCTGGGCCGCACCGACTGGCTGGATGGCCGTCGCGAGGAACTGATCGACCGCATGCACCAGCGCCGCGAGCGCGATTTCGGCACCGGCTACGGCGGCAGCAGCGGTTACGCGCACAGCCGTGGTTCGTACGTCCGCGGCTGGCGCCCGGGCGTGTTCAAGTTCGGCTGATCACGGGCACCGCGCCCGCGCCGCGGATGCGTCGCCTGCCGGATGCGCGCCCGCACCGGCGCGCGGCCGCCTTCCGCAGCGGTCGCGTCCTGGGCGCGGGCGGGCCCTGCAGTCCAGCGCGCTTCGCCAGGTCCAGGCCATGAGTGCGACGACCTCCGCCGCCGAACCGCTGCTGCGCGTCCTGCGCACTGCCTGCCGCCTGCCGCTGCTGGCCTGGCACCTGCTGGTGCACCTGCCGGTCACCCTGCTGCTGATCGCGATCGACACCGTCGGCGGCAAGCGGGTCGGGCACCTCGCGATCCGCTGGTGGGCGCGCGGCCTGCTGTGGGTGTTCGGGATGCGGGTGCGCCGGATCGGCACCCCGCTGCCCGGCGGCACCATGTTCGTCGCCAACCACCTGGGCTGGATCGACATCGTCGCCCTGCACTCGCAGCACATGATGGGCCTGATCGCCAAGGCCGAGATCCGCGGCTGGCCGCTGATCGGCTGGCTGGCGCGCGCGGGCGAAAGCATCTTCCTGCAGCGCGGCAACGCACACTCGCTGGCCGGGGTGATGGCGGAGATGGCGCAACGGCTGCGCGATGGCCATGCGGTGGGGGTGTTCCCGGAAGCCGGCACCCGCGATGGCCGCGAACTGGGTCCGTTCCACGCCCGCATCTTCACCGCCGCGGTCGAGGCCGACGCCCCGGTGCAGCCGGTCGCGCTGTGCTTCGGCCAGCGTTGCGAGGCCCAGCAGATCGTGGCCTTCGGCCCGGGCGAGAATTTCCTGGCCAATTTCGTGCGGCTGCTGGGCGAACCGGTGCGGCCGATGAAGGTGTGCTTCCTGGAGCCGATCCTGCACGCAGAGCACGAGGGCCGGCGCCGCATCGCGACGCTCGCGCGTGCGCGCATCGAGCAGGCGATGGCCGCCGCGTGAGCGCGCGATGAGCCAAGCCCTCGGCGCATTCGACCCGCCGCGCTGGCTGCGCGGCCCGCACCTGCAATCGGTGCTCGGGTCCAGTCCACTGCGCGCGATCCGTGCGCGCGCGCGCCTGCGCGCCTGCGCCGCACACCACCAGGATGTGGTCCTCGAGGCGGGTCCCGGGGTGCGCCTGCACGGCGTGCACAGCGCGCGGCCCGGGTTCGATCCGCGCGGCCTGGTGGTGCTGCTGCACGGCTGGGAAGGCAGCGTCGATTCCAACTACATGCGGCTCACCGCGGCGCGGCTGCTCGACGCCGGGTTCGCGGTGTTCCGGCTCAATTTCCGCGACCACGGCGACAGCCACCACCTCAACGAAGGCCTGTTCCATTCCAACCGGATCGACGAGATCGTGGAGGCGGTGCGCGCGATCGCCGCGCGCTGGCCGCAGCGGCCGCTGTTCGCCGCCGGCTATTCGCTGGGCGGCAACTTCGCGCTGCGCCTGGCCTTGCGCGCGCACAGCCATGGCCTGCCCCTGCAGCGCGTGGTCGCGGTCTGCCCGCTGCTGGACCCGGCGCGGGCGATGGCGGCGATGGAAACCGGGCTGCCGCTGTACATCCGCTACTTCGAACGCAAGTGGCGGCGCTCGCTGGTGCGCAAGCGCGACCTGTTCCCGCACCGCCACGGCTTCGCCGACGACGTGCTCAGGCTGCGCCTGCGCGCGCTGACCGAATGGATGGTGCTGCGGCACACCGACTTCGCCACCCTCGACGACTATTTCGAGGGCTATTCGGTGGCTGGCGAACGCCTGCGCGGGTTGCCGATCCCGGCCGACATCCTGATGTCCGCCGACGACCCGGTGATCCCGCTGCGCGACTTCGAGCAGGTGGCGGGCTTCCCGAACGTGCAACTGGAACTGGCCGCGCATGGCGGCCATTGCGGCTTCATCGAGAACGCGTCGCTGGATGGTTATGCGGAGCGCTGGGTGGCCGTGCGCCTGGCCGCAGCGGTCTAGCGAGACCGTGTGTGCGTCCGGGAAAAGGGGCCAGAGTGAATTTCCCGTCGACCAAGTTCACCGGTTCCGGAATGCTGGACGGGAAACTTCACTCTGGCCCCGTTTCCATTCCCGGCGCTGCGTAGAATCACGGGCATCCGGACGGAGACTCCCATGCGCATCCACAGCGACAGCTTCGAGAACGGCAAGCCGATCCCGCCCGAATTCGCGATGGGCGCGCCCGGTGGCTTCGGCGGCAACCGCAATCCGCACCTGGCCTGGGACGGCGCACCCGCCGGGACCCGCTCCTTCGCGCTGCTGTGCATCGACACCGACGCCCCCACCGATGGCGCGCTGGTGGCCGATGCCGCCACCCCGATCCCGGTCGAACACCCGCGCGGCGATTTCGTGCACTGGGTGGTGGCGGACCTGCCCGCCGACCTGCGCGAGATCGCGGCCGGCAGCTGCAGCGCGGGCATCGCCACCGGCGGCAAGCCCGCGGGCCACGACGCCGGCGGCATGCGCGGCCTCAACGACTACACCGGCTGGTTCGCCGGCGATGCGGCGATGGGCGGCCAGTACTTCGGCTACGACGGCCCGTACCCGCCGCCGCACGACCTGCGCACGCACCGCTACTTCTTCAGGCTGTTCGCGCTGGACGTGGAACGCATCGACTTGCCGCCTGCATTCACCGCCGGCGACGTGTTCCGCGCCATCCGCGGGCACGTGCTGGCCGAGGCCAGCACGCACGGGACCTACAGCCTCAACGGCTGAACCTTACGGCTTCGCGGAGGCGTCCGACTCCACCACCATGTCCAGCACGAAAACCTGCGATGGCGCATCCGCCGGCGGCATCTTGACGGTGTAGCGGTCGACCCGCAGCACGTTGCGCACTCCGGGTTGGTGGGTGTAACCCTCGATCGTCGAGTAGAAATTGCCGAACGGTCCCGGGGTACCGACCTTCAGGCCCTTCTCGTCGTACTTGAGCTCGCGCACCTGCAGGCACTGCATGTTCGGGATCAGCGGATGGCTGCACGGCGCGGTCTGCGCCGCCACTTCCAGGAACACGCGCCCGCCGGCGCCGCCGTACTTGGTCTGGGCGGTTTCCTCGCTGGTGAACACCAGCACGTCGCCGGAGGCGGTGGTCAGCTCCAGTTGGCGCGCATCGCCCTTGGACAGGCGCAGCCCCAGCTTGCCCTGCAGGCGCTTGCCCACTTCCTGGTCCAGCGCCATCAGCTTCGGGTCCGGGCAGGCCATCAGGGTCGAGGCGAGCTCGCCCACGGTCATCCCGTTGCCGCGCAGCGAGTAAGCGCCAAGCATGCGGTTGCAGGTGTTGCCGATGGCCAGCTTGCCCTGCTTGAACTCCAGCGTGAGCGGCCGGTCGGGACGCACCAGCAGGGCATCGACCGGCTGGCCCTTGGCATCGACCGCGCTGGCCAGCGTCCAGCGGAACTTGGGCAGGGCACCGGCGGCGCGGATGGTCCCGGGGCTGCCGAACTCGACCTTGGCAACGGTGTCCGCGGCCCCGGGCTTTTGCTCGCTCACCGGTTCCGGTTTGGCCGTTTCCGTGGACGCCGCAGGCGTTGACGCAGGCGTTGGCGCGCCGCCGTCCGGTGGTTTCGGGCAACCGGCGAGCAGGGCCGGCAAGGCGAGCAGCAGCAAGCGTTTCATGGCATTTCTCCGGCAAGCGTGGATCGGAAGTGTGGCGGGTTCACGGCATTTGCGCCGTTTCGCTCAGCTGCCCGCGGGGAGCCACAGCAGCAGGGCGATGCCGAGGGCGAGACGGTACACCGCGAACGCGGTGAAGCGGTGGCTCTGGATGTAGTGCAGCAGCCATTTCACCGCCACGAAGGCGGTGATCGCGGAGGCGACGAAGGCCACCCCCAGCGCGCTCCAGTCCTCGTGGCCGATGCCGCCGCCGGCGAGCATCGCCGCCAGTTCGTAGGCGGTCGCCGCGAACATGGTGGGGATGCCGACCACGAACGCGAATTCGGTGGCCGCGGCGCGGCTGGTGGTGCCGGCGAGCAGGGCGACGAAGATGGTGGCCGCGCTGCGCGAGGTGCCCGGGAACACGCCGGCCACCACCTGGGCGACGCCGACCAGGATCGCGGTGGTCCACGAGATCGCGGTGCGCTCGCCGTCGCGCGCCGCGCGCCTGGCCGCCAGTTGCTCGGCGATCACCATCCAGAACGCGCCGATGATCAGCGCCCAGGCGATCGGGCGCACGGTGTCCGGCAGCTCCCAGCCCAGTTTCTTGACCAGCAGGCCGCCGACAGCGGTGACGGCGAACGCGAGCAGCAGCTTGAACGCGTAGTCGCGCGACTGCGCCGGGGTTGCGGTCACCCCCAGCGGGTCGTAGGGCGCCGGGGCGTCATGCCCGGCGAAGGCGGAGAGCATCCCCCACAGCCGCTTCCAGTAGATCAGCACCACCGCCAGGATCGCCCCGGCCTGGATCGCGATGTTGAACAGGTCGCTGCGATGGCCCAGCCAGCGTTCGGCGATCAGCAGGTGGCCGGTGCTGGAAATCGGCAGGAATTCGGTGATCCCCTCGATGATGCCGAGCAGCAGCGCGGCGAGCAGGTCGTTCATGCGGAACCGGCGAATGGGCAGTGGCGCAGGATAGCGCAACGCACTGGCACCAGATTGGTGCCATCGCTGCGCGAGGCAGCACCAAACACGTGCAAAGAAGATCGTCGAAGTTTCGTATAACCAATAAAATCAATGTCTTGCAGACTTGGCATGCAGCTTGCATTAATCCCTGCATCGTCTTCCCACATCCTGCCCGGAGTCCTGCCATGTCGTTCGAGAACGTCGAAAAACTGATCCGCGACCACAAGGTCGAATTCGTCGACCTGCGCTTCACCGACCTGCGTGGCGTGCAGCACCACGTCACCTTCCCGAAGTCGATCGTCGACGCCAGCCTGTTCGAGGACGGCAAGATGTTCGACGGCAGCTCGATCAGCGGCTGGAAGGGCATCAACGAGTCCGACATGGTCCTGCTGCCGGACCCGGTGACCGCCTTCATCGACCCGTTCACCGCCGACCCGACCCTGGTCCTGACCTGCGACATCCTGGACCCGGCGACCATGCAGGCCTACTCGCGCGACCCGCGCGGCGTGGCCAAGCGCGCCGAGGCCTTCCTCAAGGCCAGCGGCATCGCCGACACCGCGTTCTTCGGCCCGGAGCCGGAGTTCTTCATCTTCGACAGCGTCCGCTTCGCCAACGACATGGGCCACACCTTCTTCCACGTCGATTCCGAGGAAGCGCACTGGAATTCCGGCAAGGAATACGAGGGCGGCAACACCGGCTACCGGCCGATGGTGAAGGGCGGCTACTTCCCGGTGGCGCCGCTGGATTCGCTGCACGACATCCGCGCCGAGATGTGCAAGACGCTGGAGCAGGTCGGGATCGAGGTGGAAGTGCACCACCACGAGGTGGCGAACGCCGGCCAGTGCGAGATCGGCACCCGCTTCAACACCCTGGTGCAGAAGGCCGACGAACTGCTGTCGATGAAGTACATCATCAAGAACGTCGCCCACCGCAACGGCAAGACCGCGACCTTCATGCCCAAGCCGATCGTCGGCGACAACGGCAGCGGCATGCACGTGCACATGTCGCTGGCCAAGGGCGGGGTCAACCTGTTCAGCGGCGACGGCTACGGCGGCCTGTCGCAGGTGGCGCTGTGGTACATCGGCGGCATCTTCAAGCATGCCCGCGCGATCAATGCCTTCGCCAACTCCACCACCAACAGCTACAAGCGGCTGGTGCCGGGCTACGAGGCGCCGGTGATGCTGGCGTATTCGGCGCGCAACCGCTCGGCGTCGTGCCGCATCCCGTACGTGACCAACCCGAAGGCGCGCCGCATCGAGATCCGCTTCCCGGATCCGATGAACTCCGGCTACCTGATCTTCGCCGCGCTGATGATGGCCGGCCTGGACGGCATCAAGAACCAGATCGACCCGGGCGCGCCGAGCGACAAGGACCTGTACGACCTGCCGCCGGAAGAAGAGAAGAACATCCCGACCGTCTGCCACAGCCTGGACCAGGCGCTGGAAGCGCTCGACAAGGACCGCGACTTCCTCAAGGCCGGCGGCGTGTTCACCGACGACTTCATCGACGGCTACATCGCGCTGAAGATGCAGGAAGTGACCCGCTTCCGCGCCGCCACGCACCCCCTGGAATACCAGATGTACTACACGATCTGATGTGGCCGCTGCCGCTCTGCGCGGCAGCGATGCATCGGGACGAAGCGAGCTGATCCTCGCTTCGCTCCCTCCCCGGCGAGGATCGGACAGGCCGGGAGCGCGCATCGACGGATGCGCGCCTCCCGCGCCTCTTTTGGCCAGGGGAAGGGAGCATGGCGGGCCATGCGCGGCGGTGCCGCGCGACACCAACGCAAGGAGGGAGCACGCGATCGACGATCGCAGCCGGCAGGGCACGACGCGTTCCTGCACGGCACGAGCACGAAACAAATGACCGGGGAGGGCACCGCTTATGAGGAGCCTGCGTCATGTCGTCTCACACTGTGGCTACACCGTTCCATGCATCGACCACGACGGGCATCCTTTCCAACGGCTGCACGCACACGCGCACCACCACCACCCGCAGCACCCGCACGCGTCTCGCCATGGCGCTGCTGGCCCTGTTCGGCATCGCGGATGCACAGGCCGGCACCACCGGCAACGTCTCGCTGACCAGCGACTACGTGTTCCGCGGCGTCTCGCAAAGCAACTCGGATCCCGCCCTGCAAGGGGGCGTCGAATTCAGCGCCGAAAGCGGCGCCTACATCGGTGCCTGGGGCAGCAGCATCAGCTGGCTGTCGGATCTCTCCACCACCGCGGCGCCACTCTCCAGCAGCCTCGAGCTCGACGTCTACGGCGGCTATCGCGGCACGTTCAGCGACGCCGTCAGCTACGACGTGGGCGCGCTGTACTACTGGTATCCCGGCGACTTCCCGGCCGGCTTCAACAGCGCCGACACCCTTGAGGTCTATGCCGGCATCACGGTCGCCGCCAGCGAGAAGATCAGCCTGGGCGCGAAGTACTCGGTCTCCACCACCGACCTGTTCGGCTATGTCGATTCCGGTGGCAGCGGCTACCTCGACCTGACCGCGAACCTGGCGGTGGCCGAAGGCTGGACCATCGGCGCGCACGCCGGCAGGCAGTGGATCGCGGGCAACGACGCCTTCGAATACACCGACTGGAAGCTGGGCGTGACCCGCGCCTTCGACAACGGCTTCTCGGTCGGGCTGGCCTACACCGGCACCGACGCCGACGACGCGCTGTACACCAACCCGTTCGGCAACAAGGTCGCCGACGACACCGTTGCCCTGGCCATCACCAAGGCGTTCTGAGGAGCTGCGAACGATGAAACTGATCACCGCGATCATCCGCCCGTTCAAGCTCGACGAGGTGCGCGAGGCGCTCACCGAAGTCGGGGTGTCCGGCATCACCGTCACCGAGGTCAAGGGCTTCGGCCGGCAGAAGGGCCATACCGAGCTCTACCGCGGCGCCGAATACGTCGTCGATTTCCTGCCCAAGCTGAAGATCGAATGCGCGGTCGCCGACGGCGACTTCGACGCTGCGCTCGACGCGATCAGCAAGTCGGCCGCGACCGGGAAAGTGGGCGACGGCAAGATCTTCGTCGTCGCCCTCGACCACGTCATCCGCATCCGCACCGGCGAGCTCGGTGCCGATGCGCTCTAACCCACGCGAGGACGCAATGAGACTTCCATCCATCGAATCCCGCGCACGCATCGCGGCGATGCTGTTCCTGTTGTTCGCCTGCGGCAACCTGTTCGCGCAGGACGCCGCGCCCGCACCCACCATCAGCAAGGCGGACACCGTGTGGGTGCTGGTGTCCGCGGCGCTGGTGATCTTCATGACCCTGCCCGGCCTTGCGCTGTTCTACGGCGGGCTGGTGCGTTCGAAGAACGTGCTGTCGATCCTGATCCAGAACCTCGCCGTGTTCGCGCTGGTGGCGGTGTTGTGGGCGCTGTACGGCTACAGCCTTGCCTTCACCGAGGGCAATGCCTTCATCGGCGGCACCGACCGCGTGCTGGCGGCGGGGCTCAATGCTTCGTCGATCGGCGCGACCTTCACCAAGGGCGTGTACATCCCGGAGCTGGCGTTCTTCGTGTTCCAGGGCGCGTTCGCCTGCATCACCTGCGCGCTGATCGTCGGTGCGTTCGCAGAACGCGTGAAGTTCGCCGGGGTGATGCTGTTCACCGTGCTGTGGTTCACATTCGCCTACCTGCCGATGGCGCACATGGTCTGGTTCTTCCCCGGCCCGGATGCGTTCACCAGCACGGAGGCGGTGGAGGGCGTGCTGGCGAAGTCCGGCTACCTGTGGGCAAAGGGCGCGCTGGATTTCGCCGGCGGCACCGTGGTCCACATCAATGCCGCGATCGCCGGCCTGGTCGGTTCGTACGTGATCGGCAAACGCATCGGCTTCGGCCGCGAGGCGATCCGTCCGCACAACCTCACCCAGACCATGGTCGGCGC
>Ga0073903_10000711_pt1 | contig 17282 bp, 14 predicted proteins | sample KloWWTKNB14_bulk_FD_66665 | JGI IMG/M metagenome (GOLD analysis project Ga0073903, IMG submission 66665) | Active sludge microbial communities from Klosterneuburg, Austria, studying microevolution and ecology of nitrifiers - Klosterneuburg... | ecosystem: Engineered > WWTP > Aerobic digester >... | reverse complement strand
CGAAGATGGAAGTCATCCATCTCGACAGCCCGAACGATTACCGGACTTTGTTTTTACAGACAGAGGGGAGTTATTTCTGGCCGCTCGGCGATAATTCTTCCGCGCGTGTGAAAGAATTGTTCATCAAGCTCACCGATGGCATCACGCCGCGCGAGGAAACGCTGCAGGTGAAGGGCAGGGACATCCCGGTCATCGCCGCGAAGGGCGTTGCGTGGTTCACCTTCTCGCAGCTCTGCGAGCAGCCGCTGGGTGCCGAGGATTACCTCAAGATCGCGACCTCGTACCACACGGTGTTTTTAGAGAACCTGCCGAAGCTCAATTACGACCGCAGGAACGAGGCCAAGCGCCTGATGACCCTGATCGATGCTTTATATGAGAACCGCAACCGCCTGATCGTCACGGCCGATGCCCCGCCGGACAAGCTTTACCAGGGCCACGACCATGAATTCGAGTTCCAGCGCACGGTTTCACGCCTGCTGGAGATGCAATCCAAGGAATACTTGAATAATTTTCTATAATATCCTAGATTATGGCATCAATTTCTGAGTAAGGGGGTAATGTGACTAAGATTGCAATTGTTGGCGGAACGGGCGCAATCGGTGAAGTGTTAACTCACCGTTTGGTTAACTCAAATCTTCCTATAGAAAAAATTGTTTTAATCGGGCGTAGGCAAGATAAAGCGAAAGGCAAAACGCTTGATTTTGAAGACGCCTCGATCATAACGCAAAGCAGCACTGAGATTTCCTATTCAGACGACTATGAAGCTGTTGAAGATGCAAAAATCGTTGTCATGACGGCTGGTCAAATCCGCACAGAAAAGATGCAGAGAGAAGATCTTCTCAGGCAAAATGCGCTCATAATCAGCGGGGTTGGCCAAGCCATCCGTAAAAAAGCATCCTCCGCTTTCATTATCGTTGTTACCAATCCGCTCGATAATATGACGGCGCATATGCACAACGTGGTCGACGGGCCGCCGGAAAAAATCTGCGGCATGGCGGCTCAACTGGATAGCGCCAGATTTACAAAGGCTATAGCCGAAGAATTTGCGGTTGAACCCGAAGCTGTTTCGAATGCCATGGTTTTCGGAGAGCATGGGCCGAGCATGGTTCCTGTTTTCAGTCAGGTCAGGATAAAAGGCGAACCGATTACAGTCACAGAGGAACAGCAGGAAAGAATCCGCAAGAGGGTTCAAGGTGCCGGTGCGCAAATCATTGGCTTGTTGAAGACCGGCGGCGCCACACAGGGGCCTGCCGCAGGCATACAAAGCATCATCGAAAGCCATCTTCATCCCAAAGGTAAGATCATACCGAGTGCGGCCTTATTCAGAGGTGAATACGGAATAAAGGATGTTTTCATGGGAGCGGCTACATATATCGATCGGGACGGGGTAAAAATCATAAAAACCCCCTTAAGCCCATCAGAGGCGGGACTTCTGCACATGTCCGCCTACACCATAAAGAAAACAAACGCGGCGCTGGATCTCGCTCTTCAGCATTCCTGATTTGTGTAAGCCGAACCCTATTTCAAAACCCCCCATTTCCCGCTATATTTAACGCCGGGATTATTCAACACATGGGGATTTTTAATGGCACGCAGGAATAAAATCGGACTGGTTGGCGCAGGCATGATCGGGGGCACGCTCGCGCACCTCGCGGGCCTCAAGGAGCTTGGCGATGTTGCCCTGGTCGATATCACCGATGGCGTGCCGCAGGGCAAGGGCCTGGACCTGGCTGAATCCGCACCGGTCGAAAATTTCGATGCGCATTATCAAGGCAGCACCAGCTATGACGTGCTGAAAGATTCAGACGTTATTATCGTCACCGCGGGCGTGCCGCGCAAGCCGGGCATGAGCCGCGACGATCTGATCGGCATCAACACCGGTGTTATTCAAAAAGCCGGGGCGGAGATCAAGAAATACGCGCCGAATGCATTTGTCATCGTTGTAACCAATCCGTTAGACGTGATGGTTGAAGTCATGCAGCGCGCGACGGGCTTTCCGGCGACCAAGGTTGTCGGCATGGCCGGTGTTCTGGACAGCGCACGCTTTCGCTATTTCCTCGCCGATGAATTCAAGGTTTCGGTTGAAGATGTCACCGCGTTTGTTCTCGGAGGCCATGGCGACACGATGGTGCCGCTGGTGCGTTATTCCACTATCGCCGGCATTCCGCTGCCCGACTGCATCAAGATGGGCTGGAGCACACAGGAGAAGTTAGATAAGATCGTCGAGCGCACGCGTAACGGCGGCGGCGAGATTGTTGCGCTGCTGAAAACCGGTTCGGCTTATTACGCCCCGGCTGCAAGCGCGATCGTGATGGCGGAGAGCTATCTGAAGGACAAGCGCCGGGTTCTGCCCTGCGCCGCCAAGCTCAACGGCGAATACGGCATCAAGGGTCTTTATATCGGCGTACCGGTGATTATCGGCAAAAACGGTGTTGAGAAGATCGTCGAGATCAAGCTGAATGCGGATGAACAGAAAATGTTCGACCATTCGGTGAACGCGGTGAAAGAACTCATTACTGCGATGGAAAAGGCCGCCGCCTGATTTAGCGCGTAGCTAATTCAGGTTTGCTGCTGCCTGGCGCTGCGGCTACAAGCGCGCCGTTCAGGCCGTCGCCATTTCCGGTATTCTCAAGAGCCGCCTTCCTGAACGCCTCGTTCTTCATCAGGGAAGGTTCGATCTCGGGCGAATGTTTGATTAGATCCCTTCGAACAGCGGGGTTGCTGAGGTCTTTGGAAATCGCATCCAGTTCGTCGATCACATAAAATTTATTTCCTTCCCGGATCCACAATTCGTGATGCAGGTGCGGCCCCGTGGCTCTGCCGGATTGTCCTGTTTTGGCCATTATAGTGCCAGGGGAAACATGCTGGCCCTCTTTGACCAGGATTTGGTCCAGATGGGCGTAGACCTGATACAGCATGCCGTTGCCGTGTGAAACGATCAGGGTTTTGCCGTAACCGTTAAATGTCGTGGCTTTGAAAACTTCACCATCCAGCTTGGCAGGGACAGGCGAGTTCATCGGGGTTTTATAATCTGTACCTAAGTGATGCGTGCCATGCTTGTGCGTGAAGGGGTCGTCGCGGAGACCGAAATGGCTTGTGGTGGGGAAATCAACCGGCCTCAAGATAGCCAGCTTCGCGGTCAACTCGGGGGTCGGCACGGTCAGGGCGTAATGGCTGACTAGTTCCCTCAGCGTGTCCACTCTTTTTTTCCAGCCTTCTAGCTGAGCTTGATATTTTTTCGGGTTTTCTTTTGCCAGAGATTCAAAGCGCTTGGTGCGCATATCAAGCATGATGTCCGGCATCTTCGTGATATCGCCGCGTGCTTTTTTGTAACTTTCGTCCAAAAGTTTGTTTGCATAGGACTGGCTATTAATCGCGGTATCGAGCGCAAGAAACTGGACGGCTTGGCTCATTTTGCTGGCATCGCCAGTCGGCCACTGTATATTTTGCCAATATTTTTCGCGGATGATTTTGATTGCTTCTTTTTCAGTCAGGTTCTCAACGTCGACTCCGGGATTAGCTATGCTATTTATCCCGTATTTTGAAATGCCGCCGTTCGGCTCATTTCTGTTTACCTTGTCGCCACCTTCTATCAGAAGGATTTGCTTTATCATGTCATCAAATTTGCTCGGGCGCTCGATGCCTTTTGTCAGTTTTTCAGTGAGTTTTCCGAGCGGCAATTTCCAGTCGGGATGATTGGGGTCGGCGCGCATCTCCCTCATGGTATCGACGCTTTTTTGCATCAGGCTTCTTTGATCGACAGGCGCAGTCTTTTCCTGCGTGCCAGAAGAGAGAGGCTTTTCAGAAGGCGTAGCAGTTCCTTTGAAGTCTTGCGTGGGCGATAGTTTTTGCTGCGATGTTTCTTCAGCAGGTTTGGTCGACGCGGGAGGTTTTTCTCCCGTACCCTCTGATGATGCAGATGGCCCAGGCGTTTCTTGCTGTTTTTGCCCAGGTTTCTCTTCGCCTTTTTTCTGCGTTTCTCCAGGAGTTTTCGATTCAGGCTTGCCCTGAGGCACCTGCGGTTTGGGAACAATTATTTGTTGCTGAGGGGCGGGAACTTCGACTTCGCTTTTTGGCTGAGGCGGAAAATAGACGCTCGAGAGCAGATCGAAATCGGCGAAGTCCTGTGTCCAGATGCCTTTGAAAAAGGCGAAGAGGACTTTAAAGAAATTTCCTATATCCGTGCCGATAGATGTGACCTGGGGGCCTTCGCTGTCGTCGCGTACCGGCACATGACCTGAAAAACCGTTGCTCGCGGGTTCCGTGTGTTCGCGCCTCGAGTGGCCGCTTTTGGCCCACGATCTGCGATTATTAAAGCTGTCGGTGATACCGCTCTCGCCGTCGCGAGGCTTGTCGCCGTTCATTATCACACCCTAAGTATCTCTATTTACCAGTATTTTTTTATAATTTAATTACCCTCATTGTATTCGAAATGGGGCTTTTTTTCAAGTTTTCGAAGGTTCGTTACGCAGCGTGGTTTTCCATTAAGATATTGAAATTGCTGTATTTTCTAAATTAAGTGGGCGGCCCGCCATTTTTAGACGGTATTACAGCCGGGGCATGGTGGTGTTCGTGGCCTGGCGGCTCTGTATAAGGCTGACCTGCGGCGTCGGTGAATACGCCGGTGAGTGGGGGCGCGAGCTCCTTTTCATTACTAAAAAGGACATCCGAAGCTGATTGTGGATTCTTTCTTTGCTGCTCTATGTCTTCGAGGCTTTCGGTTTCTTTATTAAGCGCCTCGAATTCATGCAGTGTGTGGTGGAATTTGTCAGCCTTTTCATCATATCGCCGCACGGCTTCCGTTATAAGTAAGCCACCCGAAAGATCTTCAACAGCTTTTGTGCCCGGCTTGATTGAATCGGCATTCACATTCTGACGCAGGTCGCTGGCGTCAAGATAGTAATAGCCGCTTTCATCCCTGTGCACCGTGTGCACCATGTGGGCGTGTGATTCCGGATGCGCGGGATCACGGTGTATTACTGCGACAAGCGCGACTCCCATTTCGCGGAGCGCTCTTTCGTCTTTTTTGCAATCCTGATAGCTTTTCCATGTTTCCTTGAGTTTTTTGGTGTAATCGTCCCGTGCTTCCAGGGCTTCGAGATATTTCTCAGCGGCACCCGTCTGGTCCTGAAGTGACTCGTGAAGCTCTTTCCTTTTTTGTTTGAGCTCTGATTTTGCCAATTCACCGCGCGCGTTCAGGGCATTGCGCTCTTCATATAATTTTTCCAATTGAATTTTATTTTGTCCCAGCTCGTCTTTATAACGGGCGGTCTTGTTTTTTAGGTCTTCAATTTCTTTATCTTTAGTCTGAAGTTTCTCTCTGAGATCATGCACCTCTTTTAACTTTTTTTCGTATTCACCTTTTTTTGTGTCGTAATATTTTTTTGCAGTTTCGAATTCCTCGTTGTGTTCGTCAGCGTGCAACGCATGCACCATGACATTATGAGCGGCTTCGTGGAGATGCTCGATAAGATGTTTCATATCGTCCGACTCGGTATCGTAGGTTTTCTTGCCGTCTTTCAGCTGTTTTTCCAGTTCCGCTTTTTGTGTTTCGTCGGTGACTTCCTCCTCTTGTTCCGTCACTGGATTTATGAAGAAATATTTTCCGTCTTTCTGTTTAACCGCGACATCGACAGAACCAACTTCCCGGTCGCCATTTTTAACTTTAAATGTGATTTGTGCGAGGTGGCTCGGTAAAGCATCTTTAGGAAGGGCTTTCATTGCTTCCCATTTAAGATTTTCGGCAGCTTCTATTTTTTCTTCTATTTTCTCGAGGGTTTTTTCGGCTTCGCGAAGCTCTTTTTCGCAGATTGTAAGTTGTTTTTCCGCTTCTTTAAGCTTGGGAATAATTTCTTCGCGTTCCTTCTCGATGCTCTGCAGTTCTTCTTCTGCTTCAAATATCAACTTGTAAAGTTCATCGTTGCGGCTTTCGAGATCATCGATGAGTGCCTGGTTGAGCAGTGCCCTGTAGAAGCGCCGTGCTTCCTCGCGCTTTTCTTTTTCTTCAATCTGATCTTGGAGGCTGCGATGGGCAAAGCTGGCTACATGTCCGCTTGCTGACAAAAGTTCGTTATTCGCGTGACGTTGGGCAGTCTGGGGGCCGCCAACAGAATAGGGGCTTTCCTCATCGGAAATGCCCGGGTCAGGACCCTTTCGGTGAATCTCGTCCACCATTGCTTCACACCTTCTATTATGTGGCCGTTTTTTTATGGCCTTTATTATTTATCTTTTACCGCCGATTGCCCGTAGTATGTAAAGTAATTGTTAATTCTTAACAAAAAGTTAACCGATCACCGCTTTTGCCTTGCCCACATTTTACCTGTTTGTGTGAAATTGCGCAAAATTGGGGCAGGGCTGGCCATGGACAGGCCGTAATGCTAGATAAAACAGGTATTTAAATCGTTCGCCCGGAGCTGATGTGCCCGTAAAACAAGGACAGGCCATGAAAAAAATTCTTTTGCCACTCGTCGTTTTAATCGTCGCCGGAGCGGCATTTGTGGTCGTTCAGGGCCGGAATGCGTCGGCGCTGGAAGCCGTGCATCCGGTGCGCGGGCCGGCTGTGCAGGCGGTTTACGCAACCGGAACGGTCGAGCCGACGGTGATGATGCCGATTGCGCCGCGCAGTACCGCGCGTCTCATGAGTCTGCAGGCCGATGAAGGCCATACGGTGAAAAAAGGCGATGTACTCGGCCAGCTGGAAGACAGCGATATCCAGAACCAGCTTGAAGAGGTGCGCGCCCGCGCCGCATTCGCTGAAAAGGATTATGTCCGCAAGGCCGAGCTATTAAAACGAGGCGCGATCTCCAAGGGAACCGCAGACCAGAGCAAGGCCGATTTAGACGCCGCGCGTGCGTCGGTGGAGCGGGTTAAGGCACAACTTGGCTATATGCAGTTGATTGCGCCGGAGAATGGCCTCGTCATGCGCCGCGACGGCGAGGTGGGCGAATTGATCCCCGCGAACCAGCCCGTGTTCTGGCTTTCCTGCTGTGCGCCGCTGCGTATTTCGGCGGAAGTGGATGAAGAAGATATCGCGCTCGTGAAACCAGGTCTGCCGGTTCTGATCCGTGCGGATGCTTTTCCTGGGCGGGATTTCAAAGGCAAGGTCGACAGCATTACGCCGAAGGGCGACGCAGTCTCACGCAGTTACCGCGTGCGCATTGGTCTCGATGGCCAGACGCCGCTGATGACCGGGATGACGGCTGAAACCAATATCCTCATTAACGAGACGAAAGATGCGCTGCTGGTTCCGGCGGGCGCGGTCGAAGGGAATGCTGTGTGGATTGTGCAGGATGGCAAGCTCGCGCGACGCATTGTTGAGACGGGCGCGAAGACACCGTCTGCCGTTGAAATCCGCAGCGGTATTACGCCGGAAGATGTTGTGATCCTCGATGCGGCGGCAGGGTTTGAAGAGGGACAAAGCGTTCATATAAAAATGACGGACTGGAAGGCGCCCTGATGCGCCTGACGGTTTTCATTGCGCTCCGGCACTTACTCGCCCGCAAGCGGCAGAGCGTGGTGTCGCTCCTGGGAATCGTCATCGGCGTCGCGTTTTTTCTTGCCATTTCCTCGCTCATGCAGGGATCGCAGAAAGATTTTATCGAGCGGCTGGTCGATAATTCGCCGCACATCACGATTTCCGATGAATATCGCGGCGTCAAAAAACAGCCTGTCGAGGATATGTATCCAGGCGCGCTTGTCGAGCTTCGCAACGTAAAGCCATTGACCGAAACACGCGGCATTCGTGGCTACCGCCAGATCGTTGAGGAACTGAAGCGCCAGCCCGGTGTACGGGCCTCGCCCGTGCTGAGCGGGCAGGCAATCCTGAGTTTCGCCGGAAAAGACGTCAATATTGTCCTCAACGGCATGGTGCCGGAAGATATCCGCGATATCACCACCATCGAGGATCACATGGAGCAGGGATCGGTCGATGATATCATTGCTGATCGCAACGGCATCGCTGTCGGCAAGGCGTTGATGGATAAAATGTCGCTCGGCATGGGCGATAATATTACGCTGGCATCGTCTACCGGGCAGGTGCGCGTGTTCAAGATCGTCGCGCAGTTCCAGACGGGACGTTCCGATTACGACGAGACGCAGGCTTTCGTCGATATCAAGCGTGTGCAAGCGCTGACTGACCGTTCCAACCGTGCCAACACGATCATTATAAAATTAGACAAGCCCGAGCGCGCTCGTGGATTCGCCGAGCGGTTAGAGGGTCGCATCGGTTACAAGGCTGTTTCATGGCAGGAAGCTTCTGAAGACATTACCAGCACGCTCGTCATCCGTAACATCATCATGTATTCGGTCGTCAGTGCGGTTCTGATCGTCGCCGCTTTCGGCATTTACAACATTATTTCCACCGTCGTGATGGAAAAGCACCGCGACATCGCCATCCTGAAATCGATGGGTTTTCGCGCGGGCGACATCAAGGAAATTTTCCTGATCCAGGGTGCGCTCCTTGGTTTTGCGGGGCTGGTGGCCGGTTTGCCTTTAGGATGCGGCTTGATGTTCGCGCTCATGCAGGTGCGGTTCAAGCCGCCGGGGCTGACCGAGGAAATTTCTATGCCGCTCGACTGGAGTGCACCGCAATTTTTTATCGCAGGCGCGTTCGCGTTTTTTGCGGCGCTGTTCGCGTCTTATCTGCCAGCGCGCAAGGCGGCGCAGGTTCTTCCTGTCGAGATTTTAAGAGGAGGGATGTAAATGACTGAAACCCTCCTGAAAGCCGAGAACGTTACGCGCACCTTGCCGGGCGATGTGCCGGTCACGCTGGTGCGCGATGCTGATGTGGAGATAAAGGCGGGTGAATTCGTTGTTGTCACGGGCCCGTCGGGCTCGGGAAAATCCTCGCTGCTTTATTTGCTTGGGTTGCTCGATCACCCGACTTCGGGAGAAATCCAGGTGAGCGGCGTAAAGACCGCCGAGCTAACGCCCGATGAACTTGCCGCCGTCAGGCTTGAAAAGATTGGGTTTGTTTTTCAGTTTCACTTCCTGCTGCCGGAATTTTCGGCGCTTGAAAATGTCATGATGCCGATGCGCCGCCTTGGCAAAAAATCAGAGCAGGAGATGAAGGAGCGCGCGGCGCAATTGCTGACGGATCTGGGCCTGAAGGATCACATCCATAAAATCCCACGTAAAATGTCAGGCGGTCAGTGCCAGCGCGTAGCGATTGCGCGGGCTTTGGCTAACGATCCCATGCTCGTGCTCGCGGATGAGCCGACCGGGAATTTGGATACGGCGGCTAGCGCCGCTGTGCATGGTATTTTCCGCGAGCTTGCCAGCACGCAAAAACGCGCCGTGATCGCGGTCACGCATGATATGGATTTCGCCGGTATGGCCGACCGCAAAATCCACATTGTCGATGGAAAAATCGTGAAAGATTAAGTCGCGCTGCGCGATAATTTGCGCAGCATGACGTAGAAGATCGGCGTCAGCACCAATCCGAAGAATGTCACGCCCAGCATACCCGAGAATACGGCGATACCGATGGCATGGCGCATTTCCGCACCCGCACCGTGTGAGGTGATGAGCGGTGTGACGCCCATAATGAAGGCAAAAGAGGTCATCAAAATCGGGCGCAGTCTCAGGCGGCTGGCTTCGATGGCGGCTTCGACGGTTGTGCGGCCGCGATGCTCGAGTTCGCGGGCGAATTCGACGATCAAAATCGCGTTTTTACAGGCGAGCCCGGCTAATACAAATAAACTGATCTGTGTGAAAATATTGTTATCGCCGCCGGTCAGATGCACGCCGAAGATAGCGGAGAGAATGGTCATGGGAACTATAAGAATGACCGCGATGGGCAGCGTCAGGCTTTCGTACTGCGCCGCCAGAACCAGCAGAACCAGTAAAATGCACAGCGGGAAAATAAACACGGTCGTGTTGCCCGCGAGGATTTTCTGGTAGGTCAGGTCCGTCCATTCATAGGTCATGCCCTGCGGCAGGGTTTCATCAAGAATTTTTGTGATCGCCGCCTGCGCTTCGCCGCTGGAGAAGCCGGGTGCGGCGTCGCCGTTGATATCGGCGGAGCGGAAGGCGTTGTAGCGCATCGCGGTTTCGGGTCCGAATGTTTCCTTGACTGTCACGACGGAGCCGAGCGGCACCATCTGGCCGTCATTATTACGCACCTGCAGCTTCATGATGTCTTCGGGGCGCGAGCGGTATTGCTTGTCGGCCTGCGCGATGACCTGATAGGTGCGGCCGAACTGGTTGAAGTCGTTGATGTAGAGCGAGCCGAGATAAACCTGCATCGCCTGGAAGATTTCATTGATCGGGATGCCGAGCTGGATGGCTTTCGCGCGGTCGAGATCAGCGTAAAGCTGCGGCACGTTGATGTTATAACTCGAAAACACGCCAGCCAGTTCCGGCGTTTGCCAGGCGCGGCCTGTTACGGCTTTCACGACGCCATCGAGCGCCTGGTAGCCCTGATCGAGGCGGTCCTGAATCTGCAGTTTAAATCCACCAATAGTGCCGAGACCCATGACCGAAGGCGGTGGGAAGATGACGATGAATGCATCCTGCATTCCCATGTATTTCTGCTGGATGCTGTTGGCGATCGATTGCGCGCTGAGTTCGTGCGAGGTTCTCTCTTTAAATGGTTTCAGCGTCAGGAACACTATGCCGGCGCTGGAGCTGCTCATGAAACCATTAACCGAAAGACCCGGGAAGGCGACGGCATTTTCAACGCCGGGTTCCTTCATGGCGATTTCGGACATATCGCGGATGACTTTTTCCGTGCGCTCAAGCGTCGAGCCGGAGGGAAGCTGCGCGAATGAAATCAGATATTGCTTATCCTGCGCGGGCACGAAGCCCGGCGGCACGAGCTGGAAAATATAAACGGTCAAGCCGATGAGGCCGAGGTAAACGAGAAAGGCGAGCGCCTTGAAGTTCAGCGTGTTCCTGACGACGCCGGAATAAAATTTCGTCGCCTTGCTGAAAAAGACATTGAATGCCTTGAAAAACCAGCCGAAGGCAAAATCCATGCCCTTCATCAGGGGGTCTTTGGGCTGGTCATGGCCGCGCAGCATCAGCGCGCACAGGGCGGGGCTGAGCGTCAGGGAATTGACCGTCGAAATCACGGTGGCGATGGCAATCGTCAGGGCGAACTGCTTGTAAAACTGGCCGGTCAGGCCGCTGATGAAGGCAATGGGCACGAAGACGGCGGTAAGGACCAGGCCGGTAGCCAAAATCGGGCCGGTCACTTCGCTCATCGCCTGCATGGCGGCGGCGCGGGGGCTCAGGCCATTCTCGATGTTACGCTCGGCGTTTTCGACGACAACGATGGCGTCATCGACGACAATACCGATTGCGAGGATCAAGCCGAAGAGCGAGAGCACGTTGATCGAAAATCCGAACAGCATCATGAAGGCGAATGTGCCGATGATGGATACAGGAACCGCGAGCAGCGGGATGAACGATGCGCGCCATGTCTGGAGGAAAACGATAACGACAAGAACCACCAGAAGAATGGCTTCGAGAAGCGTATGGATAACGGCCTCGATGGAGTCTTTAACGAAGGTCGTGGGGTCGTAGACGATGGCGTAGTCGATATCCTCGGGGAAATTCTTTTTAAGCTCTTCCATCGTTGCGCGGACATTACGCGAGATTTCCAGTGCGTTTGCCTCGGGCGCGGAGAAGATACCGGCGCCGACGGCCTGCTTGTTATTCAGAAGCGACATCATGCCGTATTGCTCGGCGTCGATTTCCACGCGTGCGACGTCGCCGAGGCGTGTAATCGCGCCTGTGCCGTCGCGCTTGATGATGATTTTTTCGAAATCTTCAGGGGTCTGCAGGCGGCCTTGCGTATTGATCGGGAACTGCATCTGCGCGCCCTCGGTGTAAGGCGGGCCGCCGATCGTTCCGGCTGCGACCTGTATGTTCTGGCCGCGGATGGCCTCGACGACTTCGGTTGCGTTCATGCCGCGCTCGGCGATCTTGTCGGGGTTCAGCCAGACGCGCATCGCGTAGTTGCCGGAGCCGAAAATCTCGACATTGCCGACGCCCTGGACCTTCGCCAACTGGTCGCGGATGTTCAGCGCCGCGTAGTTGCGCAGGTACAGCATATCGTAACGGTCATTCGGCGAGAGAATGTGCACGACGAGCGTCAGGTCAGGCGAGCTCTTGATCACCGTGACGCCGAGCTGGCGAACGATATCGGGCAGGCGGGGCAGGGCCTGCTGCACGCGGTTCTGCACCATCTGCTGCGCGAGGTCGGGGTTGGTGCCGATCTTGAACGTAACCGTTAAACTCAGCTGGCCTTCCGCAGACACCAGCGAGGACATATAGAGCATGTTCTCGACGCCGTTGATTTGTTCTTCCAGCGGACCGGCGACTGTATCAGCGACGACGGACGGATTGGCACCGGGGAAGAACGCGACAACATTGACCGTGGGCGGCGTGACGCCCGGATATTCGGCGACAGGCAGCTGGAACATCGCGATGGTACCGGAGATGAAGACAAGGATCGAGAGCACGGCCGCGAAAATCGGCCGGTCGATAAAGAAGCTCGAGAAAGTAATGGGGCCCGGGTTCTCCAGCTGTTCTTTGGATGGAATATGCGTCACGGCTCGGTCTTTTCAGGATTTTCTGCAGGCACCGCTTCAACGGGTGTTTCAACAACAGCAGACGCGGGTGCGGCTTCCGTCGCTGCTGCATCGCCGACCTGCGGTGCGACAACCATGTCAGGGTGAATCTTCATGATGCCGTCGGTGATGACGATCTCGCCCTGCGCAAGACCGCTGGTGACGATGCGGTTGCCGTTCACGGACTCGCCCGGGACGATTTCACGGTAGGTAACCTTGTTCTCAGGTCCGACGATGTAAACATATTTGCGGTCCTGGTCGGTGCCGATGGCGCGCTCGGGAACCACGATTGCGGTTTTGGTTTGCGCGCTGCCGAGGCGCACGGTCACGAACATGCCGGGCAGCAATGTGCCGTCTTCGTTTTTGAAGTGCGCGCGGGCGCGGATGGTGCCGGAGCTGGCGTCGATCTTGTTGTCGAAGGACTGGATATTGCCTTCGTAAACCATGTCCGGCGCGCTTTGCAGCGCGAGTTTTACCGGGATTTTCTGTTCTTCCTCGCGGCTTGTTGTCACGCCGCGCAGGTGGCGCAGATATGTCTGCTCGTCGACGTCAAAGCCTGCATAAATACCATCGCTGGAAACAATTCTTGTCAGGATCGGCGCGTTCGGCCCGGCCTCGACCAGATTTCCTTCGGTGATTTCAGCGCGGCTGACGCGGCCCGAGATCGGTGCCTTGACGTAGGCGTAATCCAGATTGAGTTGCGCGCGTTTCAATCTTGCTTCTGCAGAAGCAATCGCGCTCTTGGTCACGAGTTCGGTGTTGAGACGTTCATCATAAGTACGTTTTGGAATTGCGCCGGTGCCGATCAGTTCTTGCGCCCGGTTCAATTCCTTCACGGCGAGGTCATATTGATTTTTTGAACCTTGAAGATCGGCGCGCGCCTGCGAGACTTCCGCTTCGTAAGGGCGCGGGTCAATGACGAAGAGCACATCGCCCTTGTTCACGCTCTGGCCATCTTCGAATTTGATTGCGTTGATTGTGCCGCTGACCTGCGCGCGAAGGTCAACGCTGTCGACGGCCTCTAACCTGCCGGGGAATTCTTTCCAGATCTGGACGGGGGCCTCTTCGGCCACGATGGCCGGGACGGGCATAGGGGGCATTTCAGCGGGTGCGCCAGCAGCGTGGGCACCCGCGCCGTCAGGGGCTTTTTCGCCCTTGGTCAGCATGCGTCCGGCACCGAAACCGATGGCCGCTAACACTATCAAAACAAACAATAATTTAAAAATTTTCATCTCGCCCCTTAGTCCCCTGGCCCTCTGTATATATGGTGCAGAAACGCAAAGTACAGGGTTACCCATATTCTTCAACATAAAAAGTAGGACTGGGCCCCTAATCTTCCATAATAAAAACAGTGCGATAAGGTTTTAATTTCGGGAGGCAGGGTGCTAGTTATTAAAAGCTCATAAAACAGGCCACCTTGCTCCATGGACAATCAGTTTCAATTGCTGAAACACAGGCGCTTCCTGCCGCTGTTCGTCACCCAGTTCCTGGGGGCGTTCAACGACAATCTGTACAAAACGGCGCTCAGCGTTCTGGTGGCGTATGCGGTGTGGGATATCGGCGGCTGGCGTCCGGAAATTGTCGTTAGCCTTGCGGCGGCGCTTTTTATTTTACCGTTCATGCTGTTCGCGCCGCTGGCCGGGCAGATCGCCGACAAATACGCCCGTAACCGCGTGATGCAGATTATCAAGGCGACTGAAATTGTGATCGTCTGCGCGGCGATGGTCGGTGTATGGCTTCATTCCGTGCCGCTGCTGCTGGTCGTCCTGTTTGCATTCGGCACGCATTCGGCTTTTTTCAGTCCCTGTAAATTTTCGGTGCTACCGCAGCATTTAAATGATGGTGAACTCATTGCGGGGAATGCGCTGGTTAATACGGGCACGTATCTCGCCATTCTTTTCGGCAGCATTATCGGCGGGTTGCTGGCGCTTGCGGGCACCGGGATTATTATTGTGTGTGTGTTGCTTCTCCTCGTCGCTATCGCCGGGCTGGTGTTCAGTTTTTATATCCCGGCTGCGCCGCCGCCATCGCCCTATCTGGTTCTTAATTATAATCTGCCGGTAGAAGCGAAAAAGATTTTTACTTTCGCCCGTGAGCAGCAGAATGGTGTTTTTACGGCTATGGTCGGTACGTCATGGTTTTTCTTTGTCGGCGCGATGGTTCTGGCGCAGCTTCCCAATTACACCAAACAGGTTCTTGGCGTCGATAACGTCGTGCTCGCGTTTTTTATGGCGGTGTTTTCCTGCGGCATTGCATTGGGCGGCCTTGTGAATGATGCGTTGTTGAAATCAAAGGTCGAGGCGACATACGTGCCTTTCGCGGCGCTGGTCCTGACATTTTTTGCGTTCGATCTTTATCTCGCGAGCGGCATTTATCACTCCGTCAGTCCGCTGCTTGGGGATTATCTCGTGACGCTGCCTTCTTTTCTTTCGCATACGTCGGGTTGGAGGATTGTGATCGATTTGTTCATGATTTCCGTTGCGGGCGGGCTTTATGTCGTCCCGCTCAAGGCTATTGTGCAGGAACGCGCCGTGCCTGAAATGCGCGCCCGTATCATTGCCGCGGGCTGTTTCCTGGATGCCGTGTTCATTCTCGGTGCTTCGATTATTGCCATCTTTATGCTTGGCGTTGGATTTGCTATAGAACATTTGTTCTTGCTGGTCGCGGCTGGAAGTACCGGCATGGCGTTTTATCTAAGCCGACTTGTGCCGCGGCATGTGATCGGGAAAATTTTCAGGAGGCAGAGTTGAGCAAGCCATTACTCGTTTTTGCGATGAAAGAGGAAAGCCAGGAGGTTTTCTCAGGCTATGATGTTTTGCATTCCGGTATCGGCAAGGTTAATGCGACCTACGCGCTGACGTCGCGGCTTAGAAAAGCTAAGCCTTCGCTTGTCATCAATATGGGTACGGCGGGCAGCCGCAAACATGCGGGCGGTTCGATCATCAGCTGCACGTCTTTCATCCAGCGCGACATGGATGTTACGGCGCTCGGTTTTGAAAAATGGAAGACGCCGTTTTCCGATGATCCGGTTGTTATCAATCACGGTGTTCATGTGAAAGATTTTCCTCTGGGTATCTGCGGTAGCGGCGATAATTTCGATGCAAGCGCGGGTGCAGAAGGTTTTGATGTCGTGGATATGGAAGCTTATGCGCTGGCGCTCATCTGCCAGCGGGAAAGTATTCCGTTCATGTGCCTGAAATATGTTTCCGACGGCGCGAATGATGACGCGCACAAAGACTGGCACGAAGCTCTGCATCACACTGCGGAGAAGCTGAAAGAAGCGCTCGTGAAGGCTGGATACTGATGCAGAAGGCGCTCAAATTTATTGTTCCTGTGGTTGTTGCGGTTGTCATACTCGGTGTCGGCGGCAGCGTTTATTACAAGCAATATTCCGCCGACCAGAAAGAGCGCGCTGCGCGTGATGCGCTCAACCAGAGCTTCGAGGATTTTCTCAATAATTTTCTCAAGAACGTTCATGCGGGCATGGTTGATTACAAACAGGAGCGCAAGGTTCTGGTCGAGGCAACCGGTCCGCGCAATCTGGTTGATCCGGCTTATGTCGAGGAAAATCATCAGCTCGTGCAAACGCTCATACCTTCGCTGCGCCAGCGCATGGCGAATGTGATCAAGACTTTCGAGGATGCCGAGCCTGAGATTGCCAAGCTTGTGGAAGGCCAACCCGAAACTGTAAAGGCCGGAATTTTAAAGAAATGGGCGGATTTAAAGAGTACGCAGGGACAGGTTTATATTGGCTATTTCGCGGCGGAAAACGATATTCTGGCAGCCTATGAAGAGCTGATGCGCTTTTATTACAGCAAGCGTAATGAATTCACTGTCGTTCCTGAAACCAACGCGCTGGTTTTCAAAAATCCGAAAGACGATGATGAAGTGAAAAAACTGCAACAACGCATCAAGGATCTTTACGCGCAGCAGGATGAATTGCTGAAGCAAGGCTCAAGCGAAAAACAGCCCTGATTATTTCCCGCAAACTTCGTTATGGGTGCCGTCGCAATAAGGCGGCGTTTTTGTGTGCTTACACATACACAAGGAAGCAGAACCAGATTCTGTTGGTGTGAATTTGTGGGAGCGGAATTCCGAGCCCTTGTGCGCGCCGTCGCAGAAGGGTTGTTTCTGCGATCTGCCGCAAGTGCAGAAGGAATAGAGCTTGTCCTTCTCCAGCTCGACGGTGATCGGCGCATTGCCTGCGATGTCAGGTTTCAGTGTCATGAAGATGTTCTAGGAGATTTGGACGGGTTTTACCAGTCCATGCTGCGGTAATTCTCACAGCCATTTCCGAGGCAGAGATATTCGACAGTTCCGTTGGAATTGAGCTCGGTTCCGAGGATCAGAGGTTTCGCGCTGGCGACCGAAACGGCGAGACAACCGACCAAAAGGACGACGAGAAAGGCTCCAAACAGAATGGCCTGGATTTCTTCGCGGCGACGATGTTCGTAATAACGGATCATGGATATGAGTTTAGGAGAGAAGGTTTAAAGCTTGGTGAAGTGTGGCAAAAATGCGCGTGAAAGCCAATATTTTCAGCGTTTTTGCATACAAGGATATGGGGGTAATTGGGGGAGATGGTGGCGGTGCAGGGATTTGAACCCCGGACACAAGGATTATGATTCCTCTGCTCTACCACTGAGCTACACCGCCATGGTGCGAGGGGTTTTATGGCCTTTTCCGCCCAAATTTGCAACCCCAATC
>Ga0073903_10000706_pt1 | contig 17364 bp, 15 predicted proteins | sample KloWWTKNB14_bulk_FD_66665 | JGI IMG/M metagenome (GOLD analysis project Ga0073903, IMG submission 66665) | Active sludge microbial communities from Klosterneuburg, Austria, studying microevolution and ecology of nitrifiers - Klosterneuburg... | ecosystem: Engineered > WWTP > Aerobic digester >... | reverse complement strand
AGCAACGTCGGGCTCATGCGGCGTCGGCGCTCCACGGCGCCTTGACCGCCATCAGCCGTTCAAACCCGGGATTGGGCGCGGGCGGCGCGTCCAGCAGGGCGTTGAACTTGCGGAAACGCGTGGCGTCCAGTTCGAAGAACACCTGGTCCAGCAGTACAGTGCGGGCGCGCTCGCAGGCGGCCTCCAGCATGAAGTCCGAGCGGTTCTTGCCAAGCATGTTGGCGGCTTGGTCGATCAGGTCGCGCTGTTCGGGGCGGGCGCGGAGGTTGATGGCGGCGTCGCGCATGGGTGATCCGTGTGTATCGGTTGGATACACGGATGATGGCGGGGTGTGTAGCTGTTGTCAATACGCGCTATCCACAGGAAGAGGCCGGTATCTATCGGTTACCGCCTTGGAGACTTGGCACGTGGCTACTACAGATCAGCGGCCGCCGCCGCTGCGGCATCCACTTCAGCTTGTGTCGTTTGGTGCGGAGAATCTTGCCCATTTGGTGCAGGTCCCGAGTGCTCACAGTCAAGAGACTGCCGCGATAAGCGGAATGCGAGATCTGCAGCGCCAATATTGACGCCCTCGTCCAAGCTTTTGAGGTGCGTCATAAATTCATCTCGCGAACATGCTGGTGCATCACCAAAAGCGTCGTCAGCGAGATGTGCGCTCTCCCTAAGCCTAATGTAGGCGCTGTAATGCTGGTCGACTAGATCATTGAAGCCTGCCAAGGCTTCGGGCGCGGATTTTTCGCAGTTGATTTCCACTTCTGGCACGGCCCCGGGAGGGAGGGCTAGTTCAGCCAGTTTCCTTTCTACGACTGCAGAGTCATATGCAGAGGCGGTCCCTGTGAAGTTGCATGCTCGCTGAAGTTCGCCCAGGACAATTCTCTTCGCTTGCTCGCGCTGCCGCTCCAACTTTGCTCTTGCCAGCGCCCCTTCATCCTGGCCGCATGCCGCCAGTACGCGTTCGACCTCGCTTGAACGATCAATGGCAAGCTCGAATGTGCCTGCGCCGTTCTTCAACTCGATGGTCATTGGGATGCTCTCTCCGAGCGCGAGTAGCCCGGTGTAGATGGCCTCGTTCGAGTAGTTGCCCATTCGCAGGGCCATGGCAGCCATTGGGCCTGAGTAGATGTTGTCGCCAATCTTGATCCGCGAGACCGGGTAACTGAGTTCGGCGGGATTGGAATAGTCGTTCTGCCGCACGAAATTTGTTTCCGATAAAAGTGAGCTCGCTTCGGAAGGGTGCGTTACGTCTCCCACGAACGACTTGATGCTCATCTCTAACGTGCCGCCAAGATCTCCCGCCGCCAAGTCGCCAAGGGTGGATTTCTTGCCGGGTTTGCAGGTGATCTCGACTTCAAATTGCGCGCTCTGACGAACAAAGGAATACGCCCGATTCGCGATCAATGTCTTGCCGTCTAGGCCAGAAACTGACTCGCTCAATTTCCACCCGTTCGATGAAACCGCGGACGAAGCCTTGTCTAACCAGCCTTTTCCGCCGCCTTCATCCGCACCGGTCTGCTGCGTGCATCCTGCGGCTACGACAACAAGCGCTGCCACGACAAATTTTGACTGCATGGATTCCGTCCGTTGTGTTGACATGATGCTTGCTCTTAATCCAGTTCCTTGATTTCGTGCTCCGCACGAAAAGCGGTTGCACTCTCGCTGGGTGAATCAAAACCTGCATCCCGCAGCTGCTTCCTGATCTCTCGTTTCCAAGCCGCAGGTGTGCGCGAATCGCTTGTTGCCAACGTGCCGGCATAGCGATCTTCAAGTCGATCCTCAGCAGCGACCTGCAGCAGCCGGCCGCGCCGCGCGCCGGGCTTGAGTCCCTGAGCGAGCGCGAGCAGGAAGTTTTCCTGCGCCTGGCGCGCGGGGAAACCCCCAAGCAGGCGGCCATCGACATGGGGATCAGCGACAAGACCGTGTACCTGCACCGCGCCTCGCTGCGAGCCAAGCTCGGCGTCAACAACGACCTGGCCTTGCACAAGCTGGCGCTGGAACGGGGCTTGCTGGGCTAGCCTGCGGCTTTGGGATCCCCGCTGCGCGACGCCACCAGAGCGTTGGCGGTCATGTCGGCGGTGACGTTGCCGACGGTGGCCAGCACGTCCGGGATCGCGTCCACCGCCATCAGCACCGGCAGCGGGGCGATCGGCAGGCCCATCGCCTGGGTCACCGGCAGGTTGGTGGCGATGAAGATCGCCTGCCCGGGCAGCCCGACCGAACCCATGCTGACCAGCACCGACAGGGCGACGCCAGTGGCCAGTTGCGCGGTGGTCAGGTCGATGCCCATCGCCCAGGCGATGAAGCTGGCGCTGGCGAGGTACTGGATCGGCGAGGTGATGCGGAACAGCGAGACCGCCATCGGCAGCACCAGCCCCGACACCGATTGCGGGAAGCCGAGCCGGCGGTCCGAGCTCTCCAGCATCGCCGGCAAGGTGGCCAGCGAGGACTGCGTGCTGGCGGCGACCGCCTGCACCGGCGCGATGCCGGCCAGGAAATGCCCCAGCCGCTGGCGCCCGGCGGTGGCGGCGATGGCGATCAGCAGCACGATCGCCAGCAGGTACAGCGCGCACTCCAGCAGGATGTAGATGCCCAGCGCCTGCAGCATGCCCAGCCCGGCGCGCGCGGTGAGTGCCAGCACCAGCGCGAAGATCCCCACCGGCGCCACCCACAGCACCCAGCGCACGATCACGATCATCGCGTCGCTGATCGACTTGAAGAAGTCGACCACCTGGGTGCGCCTGGCTTCCTCGATGCGGGTCAGGGCGAAGCCGAAGAACAGCGCGAAGGTCACCAGCGGCAGCATCGCGCCGGCGGCCGCGGCGGCCACGGCGTTGCTGGGCACGATCGCGGTCAGTGCGTTGGCCCAGCCGCCGGTGGTCTGCGGCAATTCGGCTTCATGGCCGCGCAACGCGGCGGCGACCGCCGGATCCGGCTGCAGCAGCGACAGCGCCATCGGCGCCAGCACCGCGGTCATGGTCGCGGCGCCGGCCAGCAGCAGCAGGAAGATGATGATCGCGCGGCGGGCGACGCGCCCGGAGTGGGCGGCGTCGGATGCATGGTTGACGCCGACGATCACCAGCGACAGCACCAGCGGCACCACGGTCATCTGCAGCGCATTGATCCACAGCTTGCCGAACGGTTCGACGATGCCGGCGACGGTGGCGGCCAGCGCTGGATCGGTCCATGCCAGCAGCATGCCGATCACGATGCCGGCGACCAGGCCGGTGAGGACGCGTGCGGTGGCGCTCATCGCGCCGGCTCCGCGTCCGCGATCGCCGGCAGGTTCCATGCCGTGCGCAATTGCGCGTACTGCGCCAGCGGCAATTCCACGAACACCGGTTGCCTGCGGGCGTCCAGCCAGGCCAGCAACGGCGCCATGCTGCCGGGCGCCATCGCGGTGCAACCGGCGGTGGCCTCGCCCGGTGCCTTCCACAGGTGGGCGAAGATGCAGCTGCCGCCGTTCGCCACCGCGCCCTCGGCGTTGTGTTCGATCACGAAGCCCTCGCGATAGCGCTGGTCGCCATCGGCGTGGATGTCGCGGCGCATCGGCTCGCTGGATTTGTCGAGGTGCGGCGCCTTGACCAGGCTGCGGTCGATGATGCGGTTGTAATAGGACGATTCGGGCACGTCGATGCACCAGTCGTTGCTGCCCATGCCCTTGTAGGCAAGGCCGGTGGTTGCGCTGGGTGCGTAGCCGAACGCGGTGCCGATCGCGAACACGCCGGCGGGCGCCTTGCCGTCGCCCTCGCGCTTGACCGGGCCATCGTTGCGCGCCGCATGCAGGCCGATGCCCCAGGCGGTGCCGGTGCGGCCCACGGTGATGTCGAACGGCCCACCGACCTGGCGCCAGCGGGTGCCTTCGCGCTGGTAGTAGCGCAGGGTGCCGGTCGTGGCATCCCAGTCGGCGGTGGTGACCAGCACCAGTTGCCCGGCGCCTGCCCAGCGCGCGGCTTCAGCCCCCGCGGGTTGGCGATGCGCGCAGGCGGTGGCCAGGACCAGCGACAGCAGCAGGGGGGCGGTCCGGCGAATCGTCATGCGGGCGTTCCGGGTGGGGAAGGTGGATCGTAGTGGAAAGCCGGCAAGACCGGTCACGACTCAAGCAGCGGCTGGATGCGGACCAGGTTGTCCTGCAGGCGCGCGCGGCGGCCGGCGTCGGCTTCGCACAGGCGGATGTAGACGCGGTCGAGCAGGTGCTGCAGCGCGGAGTGGTAGAGCAGGGGTTCGACGTGCGGGCGTTCGTCGTGGGCGGAGACCAGCAGGGGGATGTCCGCGTGCGCGCGCAGCGCATTCGAGTTGTGGCGGGTGATGGTGACCACCTTGCCGTGCTGGTGGGCGCGGAAATGCCGGCTCAGCTGGCACAGCGCCGGTTGCATGCCATGCTCGGAGAACACCAGCAGCACGTCGCCGGGCACTGCCGCGGACAGGCTGGCGGTCATGTGCGCCGGGTCGAGGTTGTGCACGGTCAGGATACCCAGCAACGACAGCCGCAGCGCGAATGCGCGCGCATGGATGTCGTCCTCGCCCAGGCCGATGATGAACACCGCGCGCGCGCCGCCGATCGCCGTGGCCGCCGCGTCCAGCGCCTCGGGCGGGTTGATCAGGCGGGTGGCTTGCTCCGCTTCCGACTTGCGCTGCCACAGGCCCGCCGCGGGCCGCGGGAGCTCGCCCGCATGCGCGTGGGCCAGCGCGTCTGCGGTGCCGCTGTCCGCGCGCACCACCGCCTCGTTGATCGACAGCTTGAGGTCGGGATAGCCGCGGAAGCCCTGCTTCTGGCAGAACTTGACCACGCTGGACTGGCTGATCCCGAGCGCGTCCGCCAGCTGCTGCGAGGAGTAGTCGCGCAGCAGGTGCGCGTTCTCCAGCACGAAGTCGGCGATCCGGCGCTCGATCGCCGACATCCGGTCGCGCTCGGAACGGATCCTGACCAGCGCCGTCATCGTGCGTGCCTCAGGCGGCCCGGTCCGCGATCGGCACCAGGCCCTCGATCGCGCGGATGCCCAGCCCCGGCGCATCGGTCACGGTGATCTCCGACTCGTTGAAGATCACGCCCCCGGCCACCGGGTCGTGGCGGCACAGCGAAGGACCATCGAGGTCGACCTTGCTGATCACGTCGGACTTCGCCACCGCCAGGTGCACCGCGGCGGCCACGCCGATGCTGGACTCGAGCATGCAGCCGATCATGCAGTCCACGCCGTACAGGCCGCAGATGTCGGCGATCTTCACCGCGTTGGAGATGCCGCCGGTCTTCATCAGCTTGATGTTGACGATGTCGGCGGCGCGCATGCGGATCAGTTCGATCACCTCGCGCGGGCCGAACACGCTCTCGTCGGCCATCACCGGCGTGTGCACGCGTTCGGTCACGTAGCGCAGGCCGGCCAGGTCGTGCGCCTTCACCGGCTGTTCGACCAGTTCCAGCTTCACCCCGGCGTCCTCCAGCGTCTGCAACGCAAACACGGCCTGTTTCGGGGTCCAGCCCTGGTTGGCGTCCAGCCGCAGCAGGGCGCGGCCCTCGACCGCGGCATGGATCGCCCGGGTGCGCTCGATATCGACCCCGATGTCCTTGCCGACCTTGATCTTTAGCGACTCGAAGCCGCGTTCGACCGCGGCCAGCGAGTCCGCCACCATCTTGTCGATGTAGTCCACGCTGATGGTGATGTCGGTGGTGATCGCCGGTTCGCCGCCGCCCAGCAACTGGTAGAGCGGTGCGCCGTACAGCTGGCCCCACAGGTCGTGCACCGCGATCTCGACCGCGGCCTTGGCGCTGGTGTTCTTTTCCAGCGCGCCCTGCACCAGGTGGGTGACCCGGTTGAGGTTGGCGATCTCCTCGCCGAGCAGGCGCGGGGCGATGTAATGGCGCACCGCCTCAACGATGGAGCCGTGGGTATCGCCGGTGATCACCGCGGTCGCCGGGGCGCTGCCGTAGCCGACGTGGCCGCTGTCGGTATGCACCATCACCACCACGTCCTCGACCTGCTCGACGGTGCGCAGCGCGGTCTTGAACGGCGTCTTCAGCGGCACGCGCAGCATGCCGAAGCGGATTTCGGTGATCTTCATGGGGGTGTCCTCATTGCGGCGCTGCCACCCTGACGATGTTGGTGATGCGGTCCACGTAATCGTGCCCGGCGCCGAAGCGCAGCGGCAGCAGCGGCGTCACCGATACGCCGTTGAGGTGCAGCGAGCGGGGTTCGCCGTCGGCACCGAGGATGGTGCCGCCGTTGGTGTCGTGGATCACGTAGGGCATGCCGTCGATGCGACCGAGGAACATCATCACGTGCCCGGGGATGTAGATCAGGTCGCCCACGTCCAGCGCATCGACCGCGGCCATGCGCTTTTCGCGCGAATCACCGGGTTCGAAGCGGGTGCGCGCGAACACCGGGCTGACTGCCTGGTCGCTGGTGTTGCGCGGCAGCTGCACGCCCATGCTGCGGTAGACCTCGGACACGAAGCCGCTGCAGTCGCGGCCGTTGTAGGCATGGCCCCAGCCATAGCGCTCGCCAAGGAACTTGAATGCCTGGCGGATGAGATTCGCGCGGGTCAGCGGCAGGACGTCGGCGGCGCTGTCGGAATTGCGTTGCAGCAGCGCAGGCGCGAAGCCGAGTCGCCCATCGGCGCCGCGCACGGGCAACTCGAGGATCCACGCGGCATATGGATGCTGGCCGTTGACCGGCTGGTCCGGGGCGACACCGGCCAGCGGGATGCGCGTGCCCATGTCCAGTTGCAGTTCGGACACGCGCGGTTCCTCGCGGGTGTGGACGGTGCGCGGCTTGGCGCCGGTGATCACGCGGAACGGCGTGCGCTGGCCATGGCCCAGCACCGCATCGCGGCTGCCTTCCGCGATCGCCTTCGCTTCCACCCAGGCGGCATAGCGGGCGCTGACCACGAACAGCCATTGCCCGTCCCGGCTGGCATGCGCGATCGCCACCGCGTCGCCCGGGAACAGCGCGCTTTCCTGGAAGCGGTCGATGTCGGTTTCGCCCTGGCGATTGAACACCCGCAGGCGGGTCGGGAACGCGCGCATGGCGGCGCGTTCGACCGCCAATCCGAAGCGGCTCCGCTGCACGTCGGGGATCTCCTCCAGCGCGCGGTTGGCCAGGATTTCCTGCAGCGTCGCCGCAGGCACCGGCTTGCCTGCCTCGTCCCACAGCGGTTTCGTCGGCGGCGAGGCGAGGCCGTCGATCCAGCCGACGACCTGTGCCCGCGCCAGCGTATCCGCCAGCGCGGCAAGGTCGTGCATCGAGGCGTCTTCGCGCAGCAGGCGCGCGTTGCGGGCGTCGATCGCCGCACGCGGCATCAGTACCGCATCGGGCGCGGGCGCGCGTTCGATCCAGAAATCCGCTGCCAGGTAGGCGTCTTCGACGCCGATCACGCCGCTGGCGGGAATCGGCAGCGTGGCGGCGCGCGCGGCCTGCGCCTGCTCGCGGGCGGTCCCGGGCAATGCCAGCAGCGCCAGCGCCAGCACCAGGGTCCGCAATGCGGGGCGCACGTGGGTCGGGTGGGGTACGTGGGTCATTCGGTTGCCTTTTTTCCAGCTTGCCACGGCGCCGCACGTCGCGCGGTTTTGTGCACTGCGGAATAGGTAATTCATCGTATTTATACGACAGGAATAAATTATTGACCAGCCCTTTCCTGCGTGTTAAACAGGCGCCACTCTGCCGGCGCAGCGGCTTTCGGGCGGCCGGCACGATCACGACCACGACCGGGGAGAGGTTCATGGGCAGCACCCGCAATTTGCGCAAATCCATACTCGGCATGGCGATGGGCGCCTGCCTGGCGTCGCTGGCACTGGCGCCGGCCCACGCCCAGAGCGCGACCGGTTCGGTTGCCGGGCGCGCCAGCGCCGGCGACCAGATCACCCTCGTCAACAGCGCCACCGGCGCCAGCCGCACGGTGACCGTGGGTGCGGACGGCAGCTACCGCCTCAGCCAGTTGCCGGTGGGCGACTACAGCCTGCAGGTGACGCGCGCAGGCCAGGGCGTTGGCCAGGCCTTGCAGGTCAGCGTGCCGTTGGGCGGCACCGCGACCATCAACCTCGGCAGCGAGGGTGGGGTGGCCAACCTCGACGCCGTGCAGGTGCTGGGTTCGCGGGTAGTCAACCGGGTGGACGTCTATTCCACCGAGAGCGCCACCAACATCAGCCGCGAGGAACTGGCGCGGGTCCCGGTGGACCAGACCCTGGGTTCGGTCGCATTGCTGGCGCCCGGCGTGGTCGCGTCCGGCGCGACCTTCGGCGGCCTGACATTCGGCGGTTCGTCGGTGGCCGAGAACGCCGTCTACATCAACGGCCTCAATGTCACCGACCCGTATCGGCGCCAGGGGTTCTCGTCGGTGCCGTTCGCGTTCTACCAGGAATTCCAGGTCAAGACCGGCGGCTATTCGGCCGAATTCGGCCGAAGCACCGGTGGCGTCATCAATGCGGTGACGCGCTCGGGCGGCAACGAGTTCCACGCCGGGGTCGAGTTCACGTTCGAACCCGCGGCATGGGAGGCGGAGCGGGAGGACCATTTCCACAGCGACGGCACCCTCGACGAACGCAACCGCACCAGTCGCGACGCCAGCCCGTTCTACAAGGCCAACCTGTGGGCGTCGGGCCCGATCGTGAAGGACCGGCTGTTCTTCTTCGCCATGTACGAGAAGCGCGACAGCAGCCCCAGGGACATCGACACCACCCAGGCCTGGTACACCGAAAGCGACAACGACTTCTGGGGCGCGAAGTTCGACTGGCGAATCAACGACGACCACCTGCTGGAGTTGCTTGCGTTCTCCGACAAGGCCGACTCGGTCACCAGCAACTATCGATACACCTGGGACACCGCCACGCTGGGCGCCAAGAAGGGCGAAAGCTCGTCGGGCTCGGGCGGGGACAACTGGTCGCTGACCTACACCGGCCATTTCACCGACACCTTCGTCGCCAAGGCGATGTACGGCGTCAACAAGCGCAGCGCGCTCAGCGGCAGCCCGTCGGATCCCGACTGCAGCATCGTCACCCGCTCCAGCAGCTATACCGCGAGGTTCGGCGCGGAGACGACCCCGGAAGGATGCCATCCGACCGACAGCAGCATCAGCAGCCGCTACGACAAGCGGGAGGCCGCGCGCCTCGATTTCGAGTGGACCCTCGGCGACCACCAGCTGCGCTTCGGCCTGGACCAGGAGGTCATGGATTCCGACAGTTCGGTGGTGTATCCGGGCGACGGCGTTAGCTACCAGGCGCAGGCGGCGAACGCCGGTGCCCAGCTTCCGAATGGCGCGCTGGTGCCGGTCGGGGTCACCCGCATCGTCGATGCGCGCCGCTACATCACCGGCGCCCCGGTCACCACCGAAGCGCAGGCGCTCTACCTGGAGGACAACTGGAACGTCACCGCGAACCTGCTGCTGAGCCTCGGCGTGCGCTTCGACAAGTTCCACAACAAGCTCGCCTCGGGCGCGACCTTCGCCGAGGCCGATTTCGGCGACATGGTTTCGCCGCGGCTGGGTTTCAGCTGGGACATGAACGGCGATGGCACCACCAAGGTGTTCGGCAACGCCGGCCGCTACTACCTGCCGCTGACCAACAAGCTCACCGATTACTTCGGTGGCGGCACCACCGACGAGCACACCTACTACGTGCTGGATGGCTGGACCGAGATGCAGGACCCGATCACCGGCGGCACCTACCTCGCCCCGGACCTCGGCCCGCAGATCGGCGCGGTCAATACCGACGGCAATGCCCCCGCGCCGGACGACGTCCGCACCGCGGTCGCCCGTGACCTGAAGCAGGTGTTCCAGGATGAATTCATCCTCGGCTTCCAGCGCGCGATCAACCCGGAATGGTCGTATGGCGTCAACGCCACCTATCGCAGGGTGACCCGCGCGGTGGAGGACGTGCGCATCAACCACGTCGAAGGCTGCCCCTGGTACTCCGGCGACTGGCCGATCATCAACCCCGGCGAAACCAACACCCTCTGGTGCCCGGACACGAATGACTGGGTCACGTTCGACAACTCGCAGGACGGCTACAAGGCCCTCGGCAGCGGCACGATCATGGGCTACAAGGAGCCCAGGCGGACCTACAAGGCAGTCGAGTTCCAACTCGACCGCGCGTGGGACGACACCTGGTCGTTCAACGCCAGCTACCTGTGGTCCAGGTCCGAGGGCAACGTCGAAGGCCCGGTGAATTCGGATACCGGCTACGCCGATACCAACCTGGTGCAGTACTACGATCATCCGGCGGTCAACGAACGCTACGGCGTCCTGTTCAACGACTATCGCCATCAGATCAAGCTGCGCGGCAGCTTCAAGCTCAACGACATGTGGAGCTTCGGCGCCACCCTGTCGGCCCGGTCGGGCGGGCCGATCACCGCATTCGGCGTGCGCTGGCCCAACGACAACCGCAGCGCCGGCGGTCCCAGCGAGTTCAGTGGCGGCGGTTCGGGTTGGTTGTGCGTGGCGAACTGCTCCAGCCTTAACCGCGAGCTGGTGTACACCGAGCGCGGCGCCTACGGGCGCATGCCGTGGGTGACCAACCTGGGCGCCAACGTGACGTGGACGTTCCCGGTCGAGGACATCGACCTGAAGGCGCGGTTCTCGGTGTTCAACCTGCTCGACAGCCAACCGCTCGTCAACGTCCATTCCCGCTACGAAAGCACACCCGGGACCAGGCTCCCCTATTTCGGCGAGGGCACCGTCTGGCAGTCCCCGCGCTACATGCAGCTGGTCGTCACCTACACGTTCTGACCCGAACACGGCTCGGGGTGCCGGTACCACGCCCCGCGTCCCGGTCACTTCCGGCGGCCCTTCCCCGGGCCGCCGTTTTCTTGCCGAAGGCGGCTCGCGGCACGCCCGCCGGTGCGATCATCGGCAGCCAGCCATTCGCCATCCGACCGGCCATGCCATGACTGCCTCGTGCCTGCCCCTGCTTACGTACACCGCCGCGCAGCGGGTCGCCGTGCGTGCGCCTGCGCGGACCCGGCTGCGCACGCTGTTGCGGTGCTTGCTCGCGCCTGGGCTCGCGCTGGCAGCGGCGGCCCACGCGGGGGTGCGGCCGGCAGGTCCGGCCCCGGAAGCGATCGACGCCGCGGTACGCGCGACCATCGAGCGCTACCAGCTGCCCGGGATCGCGGTCGGGGTGATCGACGACGGCAGGATCATCTATGCACGCGGCCATGGCGAGACCGTCGCCGGCTCCGGCGATCCGGTGACCACGCGGACGCTGTTCAAGATCGCCTCCAACAGCAAGGCGATGACCGCGGCGGTACTTGCACGGCTGGTGCAGCAGGGCAGGCTGCGCTGGGACGACCCGGTGGTGAAGCACCTGCCGGACTTCGCGATGCACGATCCGTGGGTCACCGCGCACATCACCGTCGGCGACCTGCTGGTGCACAACAGCGGCCTGCCCGAGGGCGGCGGCGACCTGATGCTGTGGCCGGAACCGAACCTGTTCAGCCGCGACGACATCCTGCGTGGCCTGCGCCACATCAGGCCGGCCTACGGGTTCCGTTCCGGCTATGCCTACGACAACCTGCTGTACGTGGTGGCGGGGCAGGTTGCCGCGGCGGCCGGCGGCGTATCGTACGAAGAACTGGTGCGCCGCGAACTGTTCGCCCCGCTCGGGCTTGACGGCTGCCGGGTCGGCGAATTCAGCGTGGCCGCGGCGGGCAGCGTGGCGCAACCGCACATGCGCGACGGCGACCGCAACGTGGCGATGCGCCGCGATGCCGCAACGGTCCCGGAAATCGCCTCGGCCGCGGCCGGCGGCATCCGCTGCAACCTCGACGACATGCTGGCCTGGGCCCGCAACTGGCTGCAGCCGGGCGAGGCACAGAAGGCATGGCTGGGCGATGTGCAGCGCGCGGAACTGTGGAAGCCACGCACGCCGATGCCGATCTCCGCGCAGCGCAGGCGCTGGGACAACACCCACTTCCATGCCTATGCCTACGGCTTCCGGCTGGCCGACGCCGACGGCGCGTGGACGGTTTCGCACACCGGCACCCTCGGCGGGATGTACTCGATGATGATGCTGGTCCCGGACCGCAGGTCCGGCTTCGTGCTGATGATCAACGGCGATGGCGACCGCGCGCGCGGCGTGCTCGGCCAGGTCCTGCTCAAGCTGTTCACCGCGCCGGAAAGGTCGTTGGGGGTCGCGGGTTATGCCGACGAACTGGCGAAGCCCGCCACCGCCGCAGCGGGGGCCACGCCCGCACTGCCCGACATCGGCGCTCGCAAGCCGGTGGCGGCGTCGGCGCTGCGCGACTGGCTCGGCATCTGGCGCGACCCGTGGTTCGGCGACGTGCGCGTGTGCGCGGTCGGCGACGGCGTCGAATGGCGTTCGCTGAAGTCGCCGAAGATGCACGGCAAGATCGGCACGCTGGATGGGCGCCACGTGCTTCGCTGGGACGACATCGCGGTGGACGAGCACGCCTGGCTCGACTTCAGCGGCAGCGGCGACGCGCGCCAGCTGCGGATGGCCAAGCTCAACCCGGACGGCGATTTCAGTTCGGACTACGAACACCTCGCGTTCGCCTGGGTCGGTCGCTGTGACTAGGCGGCTGGCGCTGGCGGCGACGTTGCTGCTGGCGGCGATCGGCTGCGCCAGCGTGGCCAGGCCCGCGGGCCCGGTGCTGTCCCCGGCCGCGACCATGCGGGAGGCGGGCATGGTCGCCATCCGCACGGTGGTGCCGGACATCGACCAGGACATCCGCTACTTCGGCAGCGACAACTTCGTCGGCACCCGCGTCGATGGCTACCTGGCGCCGCACTGCTGGCTCAAGCGCGAGGCCGCCGAGGCGCTGGCGCGGGTCGAGCGCCGCCTGCGCGAAAGCCACCAGCGGCTGCGCATCTTCGACTGCTACCGCCCGACGCGCGCGGTCGCGCATTTCATGCGCTGGGCGAACGACCCCGCGGACCTCGCGACCAAGGCCAGGCACTATCCGGACTTCGACAAGCCGCAGTTGCTGGACGGCTACATCGCACCGGTTTCCGGGCACAGCCGCGGGGCCACGGTCGACCTCACCCTGCTGCAATGCGATGCCGACGATGCCGCGTGCCGGGCCGTGGACATGGGCACGGACTTCGATTTCTTCGGCACCCGCGCCAATACCGATTCAGCCGAAGTGACCGCGCTGCAGCGCCGCAACCGCGACCGCCTGCGCGCGGCGATGGCCGCGGAAGGCTTCCGCAACTACCCGATGGAATGGTGGCATTTCACCCTGCAGCTAGAACCCACCCCCGGCCTGCTGTACGACATACCGGTGGATGCGCCGGAGCCGACGAAGCCGGACGCCGCGACCGGCCCCTGAGGTAGCCACACGAGGGCGGCGTGCCGGCGATTGCGCAGTGGCGCGGCGTGATGCAAGTTGCTGATTGCAAATGATTCCTAGTTGCTCGCGAACGCGTGCGTGCATTCATGCTGTGGGCGTAAACTTCGGCCATGCGGGTCATCGGTTCCGCATCCGGTTTCGCGCGGCACCTGCCGCACACACCGCTTCCCGTCCACACAGAGGAGTTCCGCCATGAGTGAAAACCACGACGACGGTCGTCGCCGTTTCCTGGGTTATGCCGCGCTGGTGGCGCTGGCTCCGCTCGCCGCCAACCAGGCCGTTGCGCAGACCAAGGCGCTGCCGAAGCTGCCCCTGGACAATGCGCAGGCGAAGTCGCTCGGCTATGTCGAAAAGGCCGCGACCTCGAAGCACGCCACCTTCAAGCCCGGCCGCGAGTGCAGCAACTGCATGCTCTACAAGGGCACCGCGGGGCAGGCCTACGGGCCGTGCCAGTTGTTCCCGAAGAATTCGGTTGCCGCCAAGGGCTGGTGCAGCGCCTGGGTGAAGAAGGCCTGATCCAGGCGGCATGCCGGCGGGTCGACCGCGCGGCAGGCTTGGCAATAGGACGGCGCCCCGCAACGGGCGCCGTCTTCGTTTGAGGGGATCGCATGGGCACGCCACGACTGTTCGAACCGCTGGCGGTGGGCCGGCTGCAGCTGGCCAACCGCATCGTGATCGCGCCGATGTGCCAGTACTCGGCGGTGGATGGCTGCATGACCGACTGGCACCTGATCCATCTGGGCCAGCTGTCGCATTCGGGCGCGGCGCTGCTCACCATCGAAGCAACCGCGGTCCTGCCCGAAGGCCGCATCACCGATGGCGATGTGGGCCTGTGGGACGACGCCACCGAAGCGGCGATGGCGGTGGTGCTGCAGGGCGTGCGCCGCTGGTCGGCGATGCCGGTCGCGATCCAGCTGGCCCATGCCGGCCGCAAGGCATCCTGCGCGCTGCCGTGGCACGGCGGCCGCCAGGTCGCGCCGGGGCAGGCCCGCGGCTGGCAGACGCTCGCGCCCTCGGCGCTGCCATTCAACGACCACGACCACGCCCCCGTCGCCATGACCCGCAAGGACATCGACGGCGTGACCGATGCGTTCGCCGCCGCCGCGCGCCGTGCGGCGCGGCTGGGCATCGACGCGGTGCAGGTCCACGCCGCGCACGGCTACCTGCTGCACCAGTTCCTGTCGCCGCTGTCGAACCGGCGCAGCGACGAATACGGCGGCTCGCTGGAAAACCGCATGCGCTTCCCGCTGCAGGTCTTCGATGCCGTGCGCGACGCATTCCCGGCCGGGCGCGCGGTCAGCGTGCGCGTGTCCGCCACCGACTGGATGCCGGATGGCTGGGACATCGAGCAGGCCATCGCGTTCGCGCAGGCGCTGGAAGCGCGCGGCTGCAGCGCCATCCACGTGTCCAGCGGCGGGCTGCACCCGGCACAGGCGATCGCGGCCGGCCCCGGCTACCAGGTGCCGCTGGCGCGCGCGGTGAAGCAGGCGGTGGCGATGCCGGTGGTGGCGGTGGGGATGATCACCGGCTTCGACCACGCCGAGGCGATCGTCGCCAACGGTGATGCCGACCTCATCGCCATCGCCCGCGGCATCCTCTATGACCCGCACTGGCCCTGGCATGCCGCCGCCCACCTGGGCGCGTCGGTCGCGGTGCCGCCGCAGTACCTGCGCTCGCAACCGCCGCAGTTCCCCGGACTGCTGGCGCAGGGCGGCGGCTCAGCGATCGCCTGAGGCAAGCGCGCGTCCAGGCCGCGCTCCGGCGTCTGCTTGCGGACCGGAAGTTGCATCCGGGGCGTGTCGCGGATGGCGTTGAATCGTGCGCGGTTCGGATTCAAGCGCTGGTTGGCCGTGGCTCCGTTTTCCCGGCCTTGGCGGTGTCGCTTGCGATGCGGCCATCCACCAGCGCCACCGTGCGATCGCACTGTTCGGACAGGCGCGGGTCGTGGGTGACCAGCAGCACTGCGCAGCCGAATTCGCGGTTGAACTTGCGGAACAGTTCGAACACCTCCGCCGCCGAATGGCTGTCGAGGTTGCCGGTGGGCTCATCGGCCAGCAGCAGGGCGGGGCGGGTCACCAGCGCGCGCGCCACTGCCACCCGTTGCTGCTGGCCGCCGGAGAGCTGGTCGGGCTTGCGCTGCTCCAGTCCCTGCAGGCCGACTTCCGCCAGCAGCGCGCGGGCGCGGTCGATGTGCTCGCGGCCGGGCTTGCCGGTGGCCACCATCAGCGGCATCAGCACGTTTTCCAGCGCGGTGAAGGCCTGGATCAAGTGGTGGAACTGGAACACGAAGCCGATCGCACCACCGCGCAGGGCGGTGCGGCGGGCATCGTCCATGTCGCGGGTGGCTTCGCCGAGCAGGAACAGTTCGCCGGCGGTGGGGGTGTCGAGCAGGCCGACCAGGTTGAGCAGGGTGCTCTTGCCGGAGCCCGACGCACCCACCAGCGCCGCGAAATCGTGGCGTTGCAGGCGCAGGTCGAGGCCGTGCAGCACTTCCACCTCGGTCGGCTTGCCGACGTTGTAGCTCTTGCGCAGGCCCTGCAGGCGCAGCACGTCCGGGCCGGCGTCGCGGTCAGACATGGCGGATCGCCTCCACCGGGTCGAGGCCGGCGGCGCGGCGCGCCGGGATCGCCGCGGAGACGATCCCGGTGACCGTGGCCAGTACCGAGGCGGCCACCAGCAGCCACGGATCCACCGGGATGTAGAACAGCTTCGGGCCGAAGGTGTTGAACGCCATCACCATGCCGTAGCCGGCCACTCCGCCGACCAGCGACCCGGCCAGGCCGAACAGCGCGCCCTGCACCAGGAACACCCGCAGCATCTGCGGCCGGGTGGTGCCCATCGCGCGCAGGATGCCGATCTCGCGGGTCCGCTGGACCACGCTCACCGACAGCACGCTGGCGATCCCCAGCGCCACGCTCAATGCCACGAACACGCTGATCATCCGTGTCGACAGGCTCTGCGAGCGCAGCGCGTTCATCAGCTGGGCGTTGGTCTCCATCCAGCTCTCGGCCTTCAGCCCGGTGAGGCGGGCGATGCGCGCGGCCACTTCCCTGGCGGCGAAGATGTCGTCCACGGTGACGTCGATGATGGTCGCCGCGCCCGGCAGGTCGAGCAGCGATTGCGCCTGCTTCATGTCCAGGTAGACGTAGCGCGCGTCGAGTTCGCGCACGCCAAGCTCGAAGATCCCGGCCACGTTGACCACGCTGTCGCGGCCCTGGCCGCCGTCGAGCCGGAGCTTGTCGCCGACCCGCAGGCCGAGGTCGCGCGCCAGCTGGCTGCCGACGACCGCCTCGCCGGCGCCGATCCGGAAGCGGCCGGCGACGATGTCGTCGGCGATCGGGATGATGCGCTGGTAGCGCGCCGCGTCGATGCCGACCAGCGCCACCGATTCCAGCGCTTCGCCACGGCGCGCGAACGCCGGCCCGGAGATCACCGGCGACACCGCGGTGACCCGTGGCAGCGCATCCAGCACGTCGCGCACCTGTTGCCAGTTGTTGATCGAGCGCAGGCGCTGGGCGCGCTTGCTTTCCAGCACCAGGTGCACGCTGCCATCGGCCGGCGCCAGGACGCGGTTGGCTTCCTCGGTCGGCTGCACCTTGATGTGCGCCTGGGTGCCCAGCGTGCGGTTGACGATGTTGCCCTGCAGGCCGGTGATCAGCGCGGTCAGGAACACGATCACCGCCACCCCGACGGCGATGCCGACCAGGATCAGCGTGCTCTGCGACTTGCCCTCGCGCAGGAACCTGGTGGCGATGGTCCACTCGATCCACATCGGCATCAGTCCAGCTTGGCCGGCAATTCCTTGCGGGTGGCGGCGTCCGTGGCGTCGGCCGGCAGCGCGCCCGCCACGACCCGCACGCGGTCGCCTTCCTGCAACGGCGCCGCGGCGTCGGCCAGGATCCAGTCGCCCGCGGCCAGGCCATCGGTGACCTCGGCCATGGTCAGGCCGCGCAGCCCCAGCGTGACCTGGCGGCGGACCGCGCGGCCATCCTCGACCCGCCACAGCGATGCACGGTTGCCATCGACCGGGCCCAGCGCGTCATTGGGGACGACCACCGCGCGTTCGCGGCGGCCG
>Ga0073903_10000698_pt1 | contig 17422 bp, 16 predicted proteins | sample KloWWTKNB14_bulk_FD_66665 | JGI IMG/M metagenome (GOLD analysis project Ga0073903, IMG submission 66665) | Active sludge microbial communities from Klosterneuburg, Austria, studying microevolution and ecology of nitrifiers - Klosterneuburg... | ecosystem: Engineered > WWTP > Aerobic digester >... | reverse complement strand
GCCGCTTCGGGCTGGGCAACGACGGCACCGGCTTCGACACCCGCTACGACCCGCGCGCCTCCGCCGACGCCGCGGCGGCATTCCTCAACGAGCGCATGGCGGGCCTCGGCAACAGCATCGAGCTGTCGCTGGCCGGCTACAACGGTGGCGAGGGGCGGGCGGCGCGCGTCTACCGCGAGAGCGGCGGGCGCAGCTTCTGGGATGCGGACGTCTACAACCAGTTCCCGGCGGAAACCAAGGACTACGTGCCGATGGTGATCGCCGCCGCGTGGCTGTTCCTGCACCCGAAGGAATACGGCATCCGCTGGCCGCGGGTCAGCACCCGCCAGGCCACCCTGCAGCTGGCGCAGCCGGCCTCGATCTACGAACTGACCATTTGCCTGGGCAACTACGGTTCGCGCGACGGCTACATGCGCGCGCTGCGCAACCTCAACCCGCGCTGGGAAGCGGACACCACCCTCCCGGCCGGGACCAGCCTCAACGCCACTGCCCGCATCGCCTGGCTGTACCGCTTCAACTGCCGTGGCGGCAAGCGCGCGGAGCTTGCGAAGCAGTTGGTGGCCAGCAACGTGCAGTCGGCGCTGGTACGGGTCGGCCCGATGACCAATCCCGGCGATGCCACCGCAAGCGCGCCGACGCAGGACGCAGCGCCGCCGCCCAGGCCGGTGAAACCGGCCAAGCCGAAGACCCACAAGGTGCAGCGCGGCGAGACCCTGAGCAGCATCGCCCGCAAGTTCGACTGCGACCTGGCCGGCATTGCAAAGGCGAACAAGTTGAAGGCGCCGAAGTATGCGATCCGCCCCGGGCAGCGCCTGACCCTGGCCGGATGCGGGGGATGAAAGCGGCCTGCAGGCGCGTCGTCGCTTCCGGTGACGGTTGCTTCGACGTGCTCGCTGCCGGCGCGTGCGGCCGGGTGGCGTGCAGGTGAGCGCGCTGGACCATCGCATCCCGCCCCCGCTGTTCGGGCTGGCATGCGGGCTGCTGGCGTGGCTGCTGGCGCGCGCCAGCCCCGGCCTCGGCGTGGACTGGCTGCCGCGGGTCCCGGTCGCTGCGGCGCTGGTGGCGCTGGGGCTGTCGCTGGATGTCTGGGGCCTGGTCGCATTCCGCCGCGCCCGCACCACCCTCAACCCGCTGTCACCGGAGCGCACCAGCGCGGTGGTACAAGGCGGGCCGTACCGCTTCACCCGCAACCCGATGTACCTGGGCATGGCGTGCGTGCTGCTGGGCGCGTGCGCGTGGCTGGCGAACCCGCTGGCGCTGCTGGCGGTCTTCGTCTTCGTCGGCTACATCACGCGCTTCCAGATCATGCCGGAGGAGCGGGCGTTGCTCGGCAAGTTCGGCGGCGCGTACGCGGACTACCTGCGGCGGGTCAGGCGCTGGCTGTGAGTGCCGCCTCGGCCGCAACCCGCGGCCGCCACGTTGGCGCCTAGGCGCGTGTCGCCAGCCGCTGTCCCAGCCGGACCGGCGTTTCCGCGGCGAGTCCCGCGGCCAGCATGGCCGCGCCCCTGGGCAACAGCACGATCACCGTGCTGCCGTAGTTGAAGCGCGCCATTTCGGCGAAGCGCTCAAGCGCGATGCCCTTGCCGCGGTAGTCCTTGCGGGTGATCGCATCGGCGTAGGCGGGGATCTCCACGCCGCTCCACACGGTCTCGACGCCGGACACCAGCAGGGCGCCGACCATCACCTGCACCATCGGCCCGAATTCGGTGTCGAAATGGCAGGCCAGGCGTTCGTTGCGGGCGAACACGCGGGGCACGCTGGCCACCGCATCGGTGCCGACCGAGAACAGCCGCCCGGGCACGTGCACGGTTTCGCGCAGGGTGCCTGCCCATGGCATGTGCACGCGGTGGTAGTCGCGCGGGGACAGGTACACGGTGGCGAACACGCCATCGGCGAAGGGGGCGGCATCGGCCTCGCTGCCCAGCAGTTCGGCGGTGGTGTAGGCCTGGCCCTTGGCCTGGAAGATGCGGCCATCGACGATGTCACCGCATTGGCTGACGTGGCCATCGGCCGGCATCAGCAGTGCGCGCGGATCGGGATCGGCCACGCGTGCGCCGGGCTTGAGGGCGCGGGTGAAGAAGGCATTGAAGGTCGGGTAGGCGCGCGGATCGGGTTCGGCCGCTTCCGACAGGTCGACGCCGAACTTGCGGGTCACGGTATCGATCAGCCACTGCTTGAGCGAGGGGTTCGTCGAATACGCCAGCGCCCGCGCCAGCGAAGACAGCGCGCGGTGCGGCAGCACGTAGGTGAGCGCGGTCAGCGGGCTCATCGAACGGCCTTGGTCAGGCTCGCCATGTCGGCAGCGATCGACGTGACGTCCAGTGGTTGCTGGGCCACCCCGGCCATCCGCGCCTGCGGATCGAGCACGACCAGGCCGGCGGAGTGGTCGATGCTGTAGTCGCCCGGATCGCCGCTGGGACCGGGCGCCTTCATGAACACCAGCGACAGCGAGCGTGCGAATGCTTCCAGTTGCGGGACCGGCGCGGTGGCGGCCAGGGTGTCGGGATGGAACCCATGCGCGTACGTGCCGGTGAGCTCGGCGCTGTCGCGTTCCGGATCGGCGGACACGAACAGCACCCGCGGACGGGTGGCCGCCGGCAGCGAGGCCCATTGCTTCTGCGCGCCCGCGAGTTGGGCCAGGGTGGTCGGGCACACGTCGGGGCAATGGGTGAAGCCCAGGAACACCAGGGTCCAGTGGCCCTTGAGCTCGTCCGCGGTCAGCGGGGTGCCGTCCGACTGCTGCAGGGCGAACGCCGGCAGGCTGCGCGGTTCCGGCAGCAGGGTCATGCTGCGCACCGCCGGCACGCTGCTCCCGCGCCCGGCGAAATGGCGCTGCGAGGCCCACAGGCCAAGCCCGGCGGCAAGGGTGGCGATGACCAGCAGGACCAGGGCGCGTTTCGACATGAGCGATTGGAATGGCGGCGGGACGGCCATGATAGCGGGCCGCCGCCGCTATACTTCACGGCCTGGACTCCAGCCCGGAGTGCGCTTGCGGCCACCATGTCCGAAGAACTGCAGACGATCATCGACCTGATCCGCTACGGCGCCAGCCGTTTCAACGCGGCCGGGCTGACCTTCGGCCACAGCTACGACAACGCGCTCGACGAGGCGACCCAGCTCACCCTGCACGCGCTGCACCTGCCGCACGACCTGTCGCCGGTGTACGGCAACGCCCGGGTCACCGAGGCCGAGAAGGAAGACGTGCTGGGGTTGTTCCTGCGCCGGATCGAGGAACGCATCCCGGCCGCCTACCTCACCGGCGAGGCCTGGTTCGCCGGCCTCAGCTTCAAGTCCGACCCGCGTGCGCTGGTGCCGCGCTCGCCGATCGCGGAGATGATCGAAGCCGGCTTCCAGCCGTGGCTGGGCGACCGCGAGGTGCGTCGCGCGCTGGACCTGTGCACCGGGTCGGGCTGCATCGCGATCGCGATGGCGCACTACAACCCGGAGTGGCATGTCGATGGCGTGGACATCAGCGAGGATGCGCTGGCGCTGTCGGGCGAGAACGAACGGCGGCTGCAGGTCGAAAACGTCCGCTTCCTGAAGTCGGACCTGTTCTCGGGCCTGACCGGCGAGCACTACGACCTGATCGTGACCAACCCGCCATACGTCACCAACGACGAGACCGACGCCCTGCCGCGCGAGTATTCGCACGAGCCGGAGCTCGGCCTGCGCGCCGGCGACGACGGCCTCGACCTGGCCCTGCGGATCATGCGCGATGCGCCGCTGCACCTGGACCGCGACGGCCTGCTGGTGTGCGAGGTCGGCGAGGCCGAACGCGCGCTGGTCAAGCTGCTGCCGGAACTGCCGCTGGCGTGGGTGGAGTTCAAGGTCGGGCAGATGGGCATCTTCGTCGCCGAATGCGCGGACCTGCTTGCCCACCATGCGCACATCGCCAGGCTGGCGGACGCGCGCGAGGCGCGGCGGCAGCCGCCCGGCGACCTGTTCTGATGCCCCGCGCCGGCATGCCCGCGCCCGCATGAACAGCTTTGGCCACCTGCTGCGCGTCACCACCTTCGGCGAATCCCATGGGCCGGCGATCGGCTGCGTGATCGACGGTTGCCCGCCGGGCATCGCGATCGCACCCGAAGACTTCGTGCAGGACCTCGCGCGGCGCGCGACCGGCACCTCGCGGCACACCTCGCAGCGGCACGAGGCGGACGCGGTGGAAATCCTCAGCGGCGTGTACGAGGGGCTGACCACCGGCACCCCGATCGCGCTGCTGGTCCGCAACACGGATGCGCGCAGCAAGGACTACAGCCGCATCGGCGAGCAGTTCCGCCCGGGCCACGCGGACTACACCTACTGGCACAAGTACGGCATCCGCGACCCGCGCGGTGGCGGCCGCAGCAGCGCGCGCGAGACCACCATGCGCGTCGCCGCCGCAGTGATTGCGAAAAAGTGGCTCGCGGATCGGTACGGGGTGCGGGTGCAGGGCTGGCTGTCGCAGATCGGCGACATCGTGCCGGCCGGGTTCGATGCGGGCGTCATCGAAACCAATCCGTTCTTCTGGCCGCATGCGCCGCAAGTCGGCGAACTCGAGAGCTACATGGATGCGTTGCGCAAGTCCGGCGATTCGGTCGGTGCACGCGTCACCGTGGTCGCCGATGGCGTGCCGCCGGGCTGGGGCGAACCGATCTACGGCAAGCTCGACGGCGAGCTGGCGGCGGCGATGATGTCGATCAACGCGGTCAAGGGCGTGGAGATCGGCGCCGGCTTCGCCTCGGTGTCGCAGAAGGGCAGCGAACACCGCGACGAAGCCACCCGCGACGGCTTCGCGTCGAACCATGCGGGCGGCATCCTCGGCGGCATCAGCAGCGGCCAGCAGGTGCTGGTGTCGGTGGCGTTCAAGCCGACCTCCAGCCTGCGTTTGCCGGGTCGCGGGATGGACGTGCATGGCGAGGAGACCGAGATCGTCACCACCGGTCGCCACGATCCCTGCGTCGGTATCCGCGCCACCCCGATCTGCGAGGCGATGCTGGCGCTGGTGCTGATGGACCAGGCGCTGCGGCATCGCGCGCAATGCGGCGACGTGGGCGCAGTTTCGCCGCGGATTCCGGCGGGCATGGACCCAAAACGGTAGCGGCCAGTCGCCCCATCCGCCCCCACGGGCAACGGCTGAGCCGCAGCGGCATTGCAGGCACAAACAATCAACCCAGCAGGAGCGGCGCAAGCCGCGACCGGTTCCCGCGACAGGTGGTCGCGGCTTGCGCCGCTCCTGCAACAACCAGGGCAGGACCCAGGCAATGAGCAAGCAATTCAAGGTCGCCGTGGTCGGCGCCACCGGCGCGGTGGGCGAGGTGATGCTGTCGATCCTGGCCGAGCGCGATTTCCCGGCCAGCGAGGTGGTGGCACTGGCCAGCGAACGTTCCGCCGGCAGCCGGGTGGCGTTCGGCAACGGTGAGATCGTGGTGCAGGACCTGGCCACGTTCGATCCGGCCGGGATCGACATCGCGCTGTTTTCGGCCGGTGGATCGACGTCCAGGGAATACGCGCCGAAGTTCGCCGCCGCCGGCGCGGTGGTCATCGACAATTCCTCGGCCTTCCGCTACGACGACGACGTGCCGCTGGTGGTGTCGGAGGTGAACCCTGGGCAGGTGGCGAACCGCCCGCGCGGGATCATCGCCAACCCGAACTGCTCGACCATGCAGATGCTGGTGGCGCTGAAGCCGCTGCACGATGCGGCCGGGATCCAGCGCATCAACGTGGCCACCTACCAGTCGGTGTCCGGTGGTGGCCGTTCGGCGCTGGAGGAGCTCGGCCGCCAGACCGGCGCGCTGCTGAATTTCCAGGATCCCGACCCGCAGCGCTTCCCGGTGCAGATCGCGTTCAACCTGATCCCGCACATCGACGACTTCCTCGACAACGGCTACACCAAGGAAGAGATGAAGCTGGTGTGGGAGACCCGCAAGATCCTCGGCGACGAAAGCATCCAGGTGAATCCCACCGCGGTGCGGGTGCCGGTGTTCTTCGGCCACTCCGAGGCGGTCAACATCGAGACCCGCGACAAGCTGACCGCCGCGCAGGCGCGCGAGCTGCTGGAACGCGCGCCGGGCGTGGAAGTCGTGGATGAGCGCGGCCCCGGCGGCTACCCGACCCCGGTCACCCATGCGTCGGGCACCGATCCGGTGTACGTGGGCCGCATCCGCGAGGATCTGTCGCATCCGCGCGGGCTGAACCTGTGGATCGTGTCCGACAACATCCGCAAGGGCGCCGCCCTGAACGCGGTGCAGATTGCGGAACTCGTTGCCAGCGAAGGCTGAGCACGGCTAGAGTCGCTGCGGGGAAGGACGTCGGGAGCGCGCGTGATCGGCAAATTGCGAATGGCAGTGTTGACCGGGCTGCTGCTGGCGGCGGGCAATGCCGCGGCGCTGGGCCTCGGGCAGATCGAGGTCAAGTCGCGGCTCAACCAGCCGCTGCTGGCCGAGATCCCGATCATCTCCACCACCCCGGGCGAGCTGCAGGCGCTGCAGGCGCGCCTGGCCTCGCCGGAGACGTTCCGCCGGATTGGCCTGGCGGCGCCCACCGGCGCGGCCGCCAACCTGCAGTTCAGCCTCGGCAGCGACGCGCGCGGACGACCGGTGATCCGGGTGACCACGGTCGCACCGGTCGACCAGGCGGTGCTGAACTTCCTGATCGAAGTGGACTGGGGCCAGGGCCGGCTGGTGCGCGAATATTCGGCGCTGGTCGATGCCCCGCGCACCGCCAGCGCGCCCGTGCAGCCGGCGATCAGCGCCCCGGTGGTCGCGGCGCCGAACGTGGTGCAGCGGCCGGACACGCCGCCGGTGGCCGCACTGCCGGTGCCGGTGCCGCCGCCAGCGCCGCCGCCGCCGCCGCCGCCGCCGCCGGCACCTCCGGCACCTCCGGCACAGCCAGCGGTCGAGCCGGAACCGGTTGCGGTCGCGGTGGAACCGTTGCCGCCGCCGGTGGCGGTGGTGCCCGCGCCGCCGCCAGCACGGGTGCTGCCACCCGCGCCGGCCCGCAGCGTGGCCGTGGCAGAGCCGCCGCCGGCACCCGCGCCGGCAGCGGCCAACGGGCGCTACGGACCGGTGAAGCAGGGCGAGACCCTTTCGAAGATCGCGGGCGCGCTCGACGTTGCGGCCGGCTACAGCCTCGACCAGACCATGCTGGCGCTGCTGCGGGCCAATCCCGACGCGTTCCTTGGCGACGACATCAACCGGCTGAAGCGCGGCGCGGTGCTGCGCGTGCCCGAGCCCGGCGAGCTCGGCAGCATCAGTCCCGATGAAGCCGCGCTGGTGGTGCGCGAGCAGATGCAGCAATGGCGACAGGCACGGCGGCCGGTCGCCCAGCCGGACACCGCGGTGGCGGTCGCTGAAGCGCCGTCGCGAACCGCGGCGGCTGCCGCGAAGCCCGCGGAGGCAAAGTCCACGGCTGCGAAACCGCTGGCGGCGAAACCCGCGGAAGCAAGGCCCGCCGTGGCCAAGCCGGCGGCACCCGCAGCGCAGCGCCGGCAGCAGGCACGGCTCGAAATCGTGCCGCCATCGGCACCCGGCAAGGCCACAGGAACACGATCCGGCACCAACGCCGGGGGCGAGGGCAGCATGCTCCAGCAACAATTGCGGCAAAAAGACGAAGACATCGCCGCCAAGGCCGCCGAGATCGGCGACCTCAAGGAACAGGTGGCCGAACTGGAGAAGATCCGCCAGCAGCAGGAGCAGTTGCTGTCGCTGAAGGACAGCGAGCTGGCCGCGGCGCAGCAGCGCCTGGCCGCCGCGCGTGCGGCCGCCGCCGCAACCCCCGCGATGCCCACTGCCGCGGCGACCCAGGCCACCCAGGCCTCGCAGTCCACGCCAGCGGCGGAACCGCCGCCCGCGAATTCGATGCCATGGTTGTGGGGCGGGCTCGCCCTGGTCGGCATGGCCCTGCTCGCGTGGCTGTTCGTGCGCCGCCAGCCCAAGCGCCAGCCGAAGGCAGGCGCACGCCGCGGGTTCGACAGCGAGGCACTGGCGGCGAGCATGGTGGTCCCGACCGTCGAAGATGTGCCGCGTGATACCGGCATCGATGATGCGGAGGACGCGGCCACGTCCGTGACCACCGAGGTCGACCTCGACCAGGTACCGGCTGCCGCCGGCACCCGGGTAGAGACCCCGAACTGGCATTCCGGCTGGGTCAAGGCCGACCCCCCAGCACCGGCGCCGGCGCCGGAGGCGGAGCCGCCCACCCCGCGCTTCGTGCCGCAGGAGTCGGCGCCGCCGCCGCCGCAGGCCAGCCCGGAACAGCGGATGAAGCTGGCCCGCGCCTTCCTCGACATCGGTGACGAGCATTCGGCCCGGGAACTGCTGCGCGAGCTGCTGGACGGCCCGGATCCGGCCGCGCGCAGCGAGGCGGCGCGCCTGCTGCGCGAGCTCGGCTGAGGCCTGCGCAAGGGCAGGCATGCGTCTCGCGCTCGGGGTCGAATACGACGGCAGCGGCTTTTCCGGCTGGCAGCGCCTGAGCGCGGCGGGTTCGCGCGAGCCTGACGGCAGCCTGCAGACCGCGCTGGAAGCCGCGCTGTCACGGGTCGCCGATGCGCGCATCGACACCATCTGCGCCGGCCGCACCGATGCCGGCGTGCATGGCCAGTGCCAGGTCGTGCATTTCGACAGCGACGTCGTGCGCGACGCGCGGGGCTGGGTGCTGGGCACCACCGCCAACCTGCCGCCGACCATGGCGGTGCGCTGGTGCGTGCCGGTGGCCGGCGATTTCAGTGCGCGCTTTTCGGCGCGGGCGCGCCGCTACCGCTACCGCATCCTCAATCGCAGCACCCGGCCCGGGCTGCAGCGGCAGTACCTCGGCTGGGAACGGATGCCGCTGGACGCACAGGCGATGCACGCGGCCGCGCAGGCGCTGGTCGGCGAACGCGATTTCTCCGCCTTCCGCAGCGTGCAGTGCCAGGCCACCCATGCGCGCCGCGACCTGCAGGAGATCAGCGTGCACCGCCGCGGCGCGGAAGTGGTGGTGGAAGTCCAGGCGAATGCCTTCCTGCACCACATGGTGCGCAACATCGTCGGCTCGTTGCTGGTGGTGGGGCGCGGCGAACGGCCGCCCGCTTGGATCGCCGAGTTGCTGGAGCGGCGCGACCGCACCGTTGCCGGCCCCACCGCGCCGGCGGCCGGGCTGTTGTTCCTCGGTCCGCGCTATCCGCGCGGGTGCGGCTTGCCGGACGAGGTGTCGCTGTGAGCGGGGCGCACACCCGGATCAAGCTGTGCGGCATGACCCGCGCCGAGGACGTGGAGCTGGCGGTCGCGCTGGGGGTGGACTACATCGGCCTGGTCTTCGCCGGTGGCAGCCCGCGCCATCTCGCGCTTGCGCAGGCGCAGCCCTTGCGCGCGCTGGTGCCGGCCAGTGTTGGCGTGGTGGCGCTGGTGATGGATGCGCCGCGCGCGGAGGTCGAGGCGATCGCCTCCACGCTGCGGCCGGACTGCCTGCAATTCCACGGTAGCGAGGAAGACCGGTTCTGCGCCAGCTTCGGCATGCCGTACTGGAAGGCGATCGCGATGGGCGACGGCGCCGACCCGGCGCTGGCGATGGCACGTTTCCCGTCCGCGCGCGGCTTCGTGCTGGACGGCCACGGCGCCGGCGAGGCCGGCGGCAGCGGTCGCAGTTTCGACTGGACCCGCTGGCCGCGCGACCAGCACCGGCCGGTCCTGCTTGCCGGCGGGCTGTCGGCGCAGAACGTCGCACTGGCGCTGCGCACCGCGCGGCCGTGGGGCGTCGATGTGTCCAGCGGCATCGAACAGGCGCCGGGGGCCAAGGACGCGGCGCACATGCGCGCGTTCGTGGCCGCGGTACGCGCCCACGACGCTGCCTCCTGAGCCGCGGCAAGCGGCCCGGTTCGGGTACCCTATGCAGGCCATGAACGCCTCCAATCGCCCGCCTTCGCCGTTCGGTCGCTCGCTGCGCCGGTGGCGCCGGGTGCCCGCGGCCGCGGTTCGATAACGCCACCGGTGTGTCCAGGCCGGCAACGGCCTGCAACCGGGTTCGCGAACGTGCATCCATGCCGTCGCCTGCCCAGGCCCCCCGATTCCGGAGACCCCCGCGTGAACACCCCTGCACCCAGCACTGCGCCCGCCGTGGCGATCGATTTCAACCAGTACCCGGACGCCTCCGGCCACTTCGGCCGCTACGGCGGGCGCTTCGTCGCCGAGACCCTGATGGGCCCGCTGGACGAACTGGCGGCCGCCTACGACGCGGCGAAGGTCGATCCGGCCTTCATCGCCGAGTTCGAGGCCGACCTCGCCCATTACGTCGGCCGCCCCAGCCCGATCTACCACGCCGAACGCCTGAGCCGGGAAGCCGGCGGCGCCCGCATCCTGCTCAAGCGCGAAGACCTGAACCACACCGGCGCGCACAAGATCAACAACACCATCGGCCAGGCGCTGCTGGCGAGCAGGATGGGCAAGACCCGGATCATCGCCGAGACCGGCGCCGGCCAGCACGGCGTGGCCTCGGCCACGGTCGCCGCGCGGCTGGGCCTGGAGTGCGTGGTCTACATGGGCGCCACCGACATCCAGCGTCAGAAGATCAACGTCTACCGGATGCAGTTGCTGGGGGCGACGGTGGTGCCGGTGACCAGCGGCTCGGCGACCCTGAAGGACGCGCTGAACGAGGCGATGCGCGACTGGGTCAGCAACGTGCGCGACACCTTCTACATCATCGGCACGGTGGCCGGCCCGGACCCGTATCCGCGGATGGTGCGCGACTTCAACGCGGTGGTCGGGCGCGAGGCGCGCGCGCAGATGCTGGCCGAATACGGCCGCCTGCCGGACGTGGTCACCGCCTGCGTCGGCGGCGGCAGCAATGCGATCGGGATCTTCCATGCGTTCCTCAACGACGCGGGCGTGCGCATCGTCGGCGCCGAGGCGGCGGGCGAGGGCATCGCCAGCGGCCATCACGCGGCATCGCTGGCCGCCGGGCGGCCCGGCGTGCTGCACGGCAACCGCACCTACGTGATCTGCGACGACGACGGCCAGATCGTCGAGACCCATTCGGTGTCCGCCGGGCTCGACTACCCCGGCGTCGGTCCGGAGCATGCGTTCCTGAAGGACAGCCGCCGCGCCGACTACGTGGGCGTGACCGACGACGAGGCGATGGCGGCCTTCCACCTGCTGGCGAGGACCGAGGGCATCCTGCCGGCGCTGGAGTCCAGCCATGCCATCGCCCAGGCGATCAAGCTGGCACGCGAGCTGCCGAAAGACGGGATCGTGCTCTGCAACCTCTCCGGGCGCGGCGACAAGGACGTGCACACCATCGCCGGCCGCGAAGGCCTGGCGCTTTAGCCTGCAGTTGGCCTGCGGCCCGGCTTCGGCGACAATAGCCGGTTCATTCAATGCGATCAGGAGTCCGGCCATGGCCGATGAACAAGCCCAGCAGGAGGCGCTGGCCCAGCCCGCGGCCGCCGACAACCAGCTCGACCCGGCATTCTTCACCGCGGTCAACGAATACCTCGAGTTGACCAACAAGCAGTCGCGCCAGCATGGCCTGAAGCGCATCAGCCTGGCCAGCCTGTATGCGGCCGCGCGCTTCAACTCGCACGTGTTCCTGTCCAACGTCGCCCCGGGCCAGGCCGCCGGTGACCGCGCCCACTTCCTCGACTACATGGCCACCATGTACCGCCGCATGCTCAACGAGCACCTCGATGGCCTCGGCCATGAGCGCGGCATCGATGTCGGCGAGTCCGAGCTTGCCGCCGAATACGCCGCCGCCGGCGTGCAGGTGGGCCGCATGGGCCAGACCCCCGCCGGCGACTACGTTGCCGCTGCCGGCGCGACCCCGCCGGCCGCGTCCGACGAATGAGCCTGCCGCGGCACGCGCGCCTGCAGGCGCGGCTGGACGCACTGGAATCGGCCGGCCGCAAGGCGCTGGTGCCGTTCGTCACTGCCGGCGATCCCTCGCTGGCGGCCACGGTGCCGGTCATGCACGCGCTGGTCGAGGCCGGCGCCGACGTGCTCGAGCTGGGGGTGCCGTTCTCCGACCCGATGGCGGACGGACCGGTCATCCAGCGCAGCTCGGAGCGTGCGCTGGCCCGCGGCGCCGGCATCCGCTACGTGCTGGAGTGCGTGCGCGGTTTCCGCGAGCGCGACCAGGCCACGCCGGTGGTGCTGATGGGCTACCTCAACCCGGTCGAGATCCGTGGCCCGGCGAGCTTCGCCGCGGCCGCCGCCGATGCCGGCGTGGACGGCGTGCTGCTGGTCGACCTGCCGCCGGAAGAGGCCGACGAATACCGCGCCGCGTTCGCGCTGAACGGACTGGCGCTGATCTCGCTGGCATCGCCGACGACGCCCGAGGCGCGCCTGCAACGCCTGGTCACCCAGGCCGACGGTTACCTGTACTACGTCAGCTTCGCCGGCGTGACCGGTGCCGACCGGCTCGATGTCGGCGATGCCGGCCAGCGCCTGCAGGGCCTGCGCACGATGGCCGCGATCCCGGTGTATGCGGGCTTCGGCATCCGCGATGCGCACAGCGCGGCGGCGATGGCTGCGCACGCCGACGGCGTGGTGGTCGGCAGTGCGCTGGTGTCGGCACTGGACGGCAGCCTCGACGAGGCCGAGGCCGCGCAGCGTGCCGTCGCCTTCCTGCGCCCGCTGCGGCAGGCGCTGGACGGCCTGGCCGTGGCTGCCTGAGCTAGACTTCCCCGGTTGTCATCCCGGCGCGAGCCGGGGTCCGGCCCTCCGGTCGTGTCGCAGGGCCGGATGCCAGGTTCCGGCGCGTGCCGGCATGACCGACACCTGTCCCGATCAACCGCGGTGATCGCCCCGAATGAGCTGGCTTAAAAAGTTGATGCCCGCCCGCATCCGCACCGATACCGGCGTGGACCGCAAGCGCAGCGTGCCGGAAGGCCTGTGGGAAAAATGCGAGCGCTGCGGCGCGGTGCTGTACCGGCCCGAACTCGAGGAACACCTCGAGGTCTGCCCGAAGTGCAGCTTCCACATGCCGATCCGCGCGCGCGCCAGGCTCGCGGCGCTGCTCGACGACGGCATGGGCCACGAGCTCGGCGCCGCGCTCGGCCCGACCGACGTGCTCAAGTTCCGCGACCAGAAGAAGTATGCGGACCGCATCAAGGCCGCGCAGAAGTCCACCGGCGAGCGCGACGCGCTGGTCGCGATGGAGGGCCGGCTGAAGGGCCGCGAGCTGGTCGCGGCCGCGTTCGACTTCGCCTACATGGGTGGCTCGATGGGGTCGGTGGTCGGCGAGCGCTTCACCCTGGCCGCGGAGCGTGCGCTGGAATTGCGCTGTCCGTTCGTGTGCTTCTCCGCCAGCGGCGGCGCGCGCATGCAGGAGAGCCTGTTCTCGCTGATGCAGATGGCGAAGACCTCGGCCGCGCTTGGCCGCCTGCGCGCGGCGGGGCTGCCGTACATCTCGGTGCTGACCCATCCGACCACCGGCGGCGTGTCCGCCAGTTTCGCCATGCTTGGCGACCTCAACATCGCCGAGCCGGAGGCGCTGATCGGCTTCGCCGGCCAGCGCGTGATCGAGCAGACCGTGCGCGAGAAGCTGCCCGAGGGCTTCCAGCGCAGCGAGTTCCTGCTCGCGCACGGCACCGTCGACCAGATCGTCGACCGCCGCGAGATGCGCGAACGGCTGGCCCACGTGCTGGCGATCCTGATGAAGCAGCCGGCACCCGCCGAGGACGCGGAGGCGGCATGAGCGCACGCCGGTATTTCGGCACCGATGGCATCCGCGGCCGCGTCGGCGATGGCCCGATCTCGGCCGACTTCGTGCTGCGCCTGGGCAATGCCTACGGCCACGCGCTGACCGCCGCCGCGGCAGGCGGCGACCGGATCTGGCGCAAGCCGATGGTGGTGATCGGCAAGGACACCCGGATCTCCAACTACATGTTCGAGGCGGCGTTGGAAGCCGGGCTGGTCGCGGCCGGGGTGGACGTGCAGCTGATGGGGCCGATGCCGACCCCGGCGGTGGCGCACCTGACCCATTCGATGCGCGCCGATGGCGGCATCGTGATCTCGGCCTCGCACAACCCGCACCACGACAACGGCATCAAGTTCTTCTCGGCGCAGGGTGAAAAGCTGGACGACGCCACCGAGCTGGCGATCGAGGCCGCGCTGGACGCGCCGTTCCGCACGGTGCCGTCCGGGCAGCTGGGCAAGGCGGTGCGCACCCGCGACACCATCGGCCGCTACGTCGAGGCCTGCAAGAATTCGGTGCCGCGCGGCTTCAACCTCGGCGGCATGCGGATCGTGCTGGATTGCGCCAACGGCGCGACCTACCAGCTTGGCCCGCTGGTGCTGCGCGAACTCGGCGCGCGGGTCGACGCGATGGGCGTCGAGCCGAACGGGGTCAACATCAACGACGGGGTCGGTTCCACCCATCCGGAAGGCCTGGCCGCGCGCGTGCGCGAAACCGGCGCGGATATCGGCATCGCCTTCGACGGCGACGGCGACCGCGTGCTGTTCGTCGACGCCGCCGGCAACGTGCGCGACGGCGACGACCTGCTGTACGTACTGGCCTGCGACTGGCAGGAAAGCGGCCGCCTGCGCGGACCGGTGGTCGGCACCCTGATGACCAACTACGGTTTCGAGCAGGCGCTGGCCGCGCGCGGGATCGGCTTCGTCCGTGCAAAGGTCGGCGACCGCCACGTGCACCAGCAACTGCTGGCGAACGACGCGGTGCTCGGCGGCGAGGCTTCCGGCCACCTGCTGTGCCTGGACCGCGCCAGCACCGGCGACGGCATCGTCAGCGCACTGCAGGTGCTGGAAGTGCTGCGGCGCCGCGGCGTCGGCCTGGCCGAGGCATTGCAGGGGTTGCGCAAGGTGCCGCAGAAAACCATCAACGTACGCTGCGAGGGCGGCCGCAAGCCGGCCGATGCAGACAGCGTGAAGGCCGCGCTGGCCGCGGCGCAGGGTTCGATCGAGGGCCGCGGCCGCGCCTTCCTGCGCGCCTCCGGCACCGAGCCGGTGGTGCGTGTCACCGTCGAGGCGGACGATGCCGCGCTGGTCGATGCCACCCTCGCCGTGCTTGCGGATGCGGTGCGCGCGGCGGCGGCCTGACCCGGACCGAAACCATTGCCATGCGGCGGGTGCACGCGCCCGCCCGGCGAACCGAAGACACCGACATGAGCAGCCAGTCCATTTCGCCGCGAATCCCGACCCTGGACATCCGCCGTTTCACCGATCCGGCGTCGCCGCAGGACCGCCAGGCCTTCATCGACGAGCTGGGCGCGGCCTACCGCGAGTGGGGTTTCGCCGGGATCCGCAACCACGGCATCCCGCAGGCACGGATCGACGAGGCCTACGACACTTTCCGCAGGTTCTTCGCGCTGCCGGAGGCGACCAAGCGCCAGTACCACGTGGCGGGCGGCGGCGGCGCGCGCGGCTACACACCGTTCGGGGTCGAGACCGCGAAGGGCGCGCAGTACTCCGACCTCAAGGAGTTCTGGCACATCGGCCGCGAGATCCCGCGCGATTCGAAGTACGCAAACGACATGCCGGCAAACGTGTGGCCGCAGGACATGCCGGAGTTCCAATCGGTCGGCTACGGCCTGTACCAGTCGCTGGATGCGCTGGGTTCGCAGGTGCTGCGCGCGCTGGCGCTGCACATCGGCCTGCCGGAAGACTATTTCGCCGACAAGACCGATTCGGGCAACTCGATCCTGCGCCCGATCCACTACCCGCCGATCACCGTCGACGACATCCCCAACGTGCGTGCAGGCGCGCACGAGGACATCAACCTGGTCACCCTGCTGGTGGGCGCAAGCGCGGAAGGGCTGGAAGTGCTGTCGCGCAAGGGCGAGTGGGTGCCGTTCACCGCGGATGCCGACACCATCGTGGTCAACATCGGCGACATGCTGCAGCGGCTGACCAACCACGTGTATCCGTCCACCACCCATCGCGTGGTCAATCCGCCGGGTGAGAAGGCGCGGCAGCCGCGCTACTCCACCCCGTTCTTCCTGCACCCGAACCCGGATTTCCTGATCGACGTGCTGCCGTCCTGCGTCAGCGCGGACAATCCGAGCCGCTATCCGCAGCCGATCACCGCGCAGGGCTACCTGGAAGAGCGCCTGCGCGAAATCAAGCTGAAGTGACCCATCCATCCATCGAGGAACCACGCATGCGCCGCAGGATCGTCATCGGGAACTGGAAGCTGCACGGCGACCGCGCGTTCGCGCACCGCCTGGTCGACGCGATCGCCGCGGTGCCGGCGGCCGCGGGGGTCGAGCGGGTGATCCTGCCGCCGCTGCCGTACCTCGGCGAACTTGTCGCGCACTGCGCCGGGACCGACCTGCGCTTCGGCGCCCAGGACGTGAGCGCCAACGTGCAGGGCGCCTACACCGGCGAGGTCTCGGCCTCGATGCTGGTCGACATCGGCGCGGTGTACGGGTTGGTCGGGCATTCCGAGCGCCGCCAGCACCATCGCGAGATCAGCGAACTGGTGGCGAGGAAGTTCGTCGCCGCGAAGGACGCGGGCCTGACCCCGATCCTGTGCGTGGGCGAGTCCCTGCACGAGCGCGAGGCCGGGCAGACCGAATGGCGGATCGAGGAGCAGCTGCAGGCGGTGTTCGACCTGGCCGGCCCGCAGGCCTTCGCCGGCGCGATCATCGCCTACGAGCCGGTGTGGGCGATCGGCACCGGCCGCACCGCCAGCCCGGCGCAGGCACAGGCGGTGCACGCCTTCATCCGTGGCGAGGTCGCCGCCCGCGATGCTACAATCGCCGGCTCGCTGCCGATCCTGTACGGCGGTAGCGTGAAGCCCGACAACGCGGCCAGCCTGTTCGCCCAGGCCGATGTCGACGGCGGACTGATCGGCGGGGCCTCGCTGGTCGCCGCGGATTTCCTGGCCATCGCGTCCGCCGCGGCGGCCTGACCCAAGACGGATACCGAACCACGATGTTGCTGCAACTCATCAATGTGCTTTACGTGCTGGTCGCCATCGCGATGATCGGCCTGATCCTGATGCAGCGCGGCGCCGGTGCGCAGGCGGGCTCGGGCTTCGGCGGCGGGGCTTCCGCCACCGTGTTCGGTTCCCGCGGTGCCTCGAACTTCCTGACCAAGAGCACCAAGTGGCTGGCGATCGTGTTCTTCACCATCAGCATGGGCATGGCGGTCTACGCCAGCAAGAGCGCCCGCCAGGGCGGTGCCGAACCGGCCGCCGCGGACCTTGGGGTGATGGGCCAGGCTGCCCCGGCGGCACCAGCCAGGCAGGTGCCGAGCGCGCAGGTACCGAGCGCGCAGGTGCCGGCCGCACCGGCACAGGCACCGGCGGCCCCGCTGGCAGCACCGGATTACACCCAGCCGCCGGCGTCCGCACCCGAACCCGCGCCCGCGCCCGCGCCGGGCAGCTGATCGGCTTTACAATGTTGTGGCGGCGCGAGCCGCATCACCTGCCCAGGTGGCGGAATTGGTAGACGCACTACCTTGAGGTGGTAGCGACTTAGGTCGTAGGGGTTCGAGTCCCCTCTTGGGCACCA
>Ga0073903_10000697_pt1 | contig 17444 bp, 19 predicted proteins | sample KloWWTKNB14_bulk_FD_66665 | JGI IMG/M metagenome (GOLD analysis project Ga0073903, IMG submission 66665) | Active sludge microbial communities from Klosterneuburg, Austria, studying microevolution and ecology of nitrifiers - Klosterneuburg... | ecosystem: Engineered > WWTP > Aerobic digester >... | reverse complement strand
CGCTACACGGAGGAGGGCAGCGCCTACGTGGACAACATGCAGCGGCTGCTGCGCAAGTTCGAGACGGCCAAGCTCTACGTCCCGGAGCCGGTGCTGAAGGAATCGCCGCGAACGGCGCACTACGGGGTCGTCTACTACGGCTCGACCGCCTGCGCCATGGACGAGGCGCTCGCCGAGCTGGAGGCCGAAGGCATCGCGATGGACGCGATCCGCGTGCGCGCCTTCCCTTTCCAGGATTCGGTGATCGACTTCGTGAACGCCCACGACCACGTCTTCGTGGTCGAACAGAACCGCGACGGCCAGCTGCGCACGCTGCTCGTGAACGAGGGCGCGATCGACCCCGCGCGCGCTTCCTCGGTCGTCCACTACGACGGCACGCCCATCACCGCGCGCTTCATCCGCCGCGCGATCGAGGAGCGGCTGTCGGCCTTCAACGTCCGCCCGATGCGGCGCACCGCCGCCGCGGGGGAGTAACGACATGACCTACCTCGCCAAGCCGAAGCTGCACCACCCGGACCTGCCCGCGAACGCGCTGGGCTTCACCCGCCGCGACTACGAGGGCGCGATCTCGACGCTCTGCGCCGGCTGCGGGCACGATTCCATCAGCGCGGCCATCATCCAGGCCTGCTGGGAGCTCGCCATCGAGCCGCACAAGGTCGCCAAGCTCTCCGGCATCGGCTGCTCGTCGAAGACGCCGACCTACTTCCTCGAGAAGTCGCACGGCTTCAATTCCGTGCACGGGCGCATGCCGAGCGTCCTCACCGGCGCGAACCTCGCCAACCGCGACCTGATCTACCTCGGCGTCTCGGGCGACGGCGATTCCGCCTCCATCGGCCTGGGCCAGTTCGCCCACGTCATGCGCCGCGGCGTGAACATGACCTACATCGTCGAGAACAACGGCGTCTACGGCCTCACCAAGGGCCAGTTCTCCGCGACCGCCGACCGGGGCTCGAAGTCCAAGCGCGGCGCCGTGAACACCGACGAGGGCATCGACCTCGCCATCCTCGCGCTGCAGCTGGGCGCGACTTACGTCGGGCGCAGCTTCTCCGGCGACAAGGCGCAGCTCGTTCCCCTCGTCAAGGGCGCGCTCACGCACCCCGGCGCCGCCTTCATCGACGTGATCTCGCCCTGCGTCGCCTTCAACAACCACGACGGCTCGACCCGCAGCTACGACTACGTGAGGAACCACAACGAGGCCGTGAACCGGCTGGACGTGATCACCATGCACAAGGAGATCACCGCCGAGTACGCGCCCGGCGCGGTGCAGGAGGTGCGCCAGCACGACGGGTCGCTCCTGCGCCTGCGCAAGCTCGCCGACGACTACGATTCCTCCAGCCGCATCGCCGCGATGAGCTACGTGCAGGGGCGCTACGCGCACGGCGAGATCGTGACGGGGCTCCTCTACGTCGAGCCGGACGCGACCGACCTGCACGAGAGCCTCGGCACCGTCGCGCGGCCCCTGAACGAGCTGGGCGAGAAGGAGCTCTGCCCCGGCTCGGCCGCGCTCGAGAAGTTCAACGCGAGCCTTCGCTGAAGGCCGGCCGATGATGCCGGTCGACCTGAGGAGCGACACCGTCACGCGCCCCACGCCCGCCATGCGCGCGGCGTTGGCGCGCGCCGAGGTGGGGGACGACGTCTTCGGCGACGATCCCACGGTGCGCGCGCTGGAGGAGCGCACGGCGGCGATGTTCGGCCTCGAGGCGGGCCTCTTCTTCCCCACCGGCACGCAGTCCAACCTCGCGGCCCTCATGGCGCACTGTGCGCGCGGCGAGGAGGTGATCCTGGGGCAGGACGCGCACACCTACCGGTACGAGGGCGGGGGCGCGGCGGTGCTGGGGTCGATCCAGCCGCAGCCGATCGCCAACGAGCCCGACGGCACGCTGGACCTCGACAGGGTCGCCGCGGCGGTGAAGCCCGACGACCCGCACTTCGCCATCACGCGGCTCCTCGCGCTGGAGAACACCATCGGCGGCAAGGTGATCGGCCGCGACTACCTCGCCAAGGCCGTCACGCTCGCCTGGAAGAAGGGCCTCTCGACCCACCTCGACGGCGCGCGCATCTTCAACGCGGCCGTGAAGCTCGCCATGCCCGTGGACCAGCTCTGCGCGGGCTTCGATACCGTGTCCGTGTGCCTGTCGAAGGGCCTGGGCGCGCCGGCGGGAACGGTGCTGGTGGGGCACCCGGGCCTCATCGCCCGGGCGCGCCGCATCCGCAAGATGCTGGGCGGCGGGATGCGGCAGGCGGGCATCCTCGCGGCGGCAGGCCTGCACGCGCTCGAGCACCACGTGGCGCGGCTGGCGGACGACCACGCCAACGCCGGGCGGCTTGCCCGGGGGCTCGCGGATGCCGGCTGGGAGGCCGAGGCCCCGCAGACCAACATGGTGTTCGTGAAGGTGCCGCGAGAGCGGTGCGAGGCGCTGCAGGCGCACCTCGCGGCTGCGGGCGTCACCGCGATCGTCTCGCCGCGCACGCGGCTCGTCACGCACCTCGACGTGGATGCGGCCGGCGTCGACCTCGCCGTGGCGGCTTTCGCCGCTTTCGGCCGATCCGCGGCGGCGGCCTAGAGCACCTCGGAGGCGTGGTCCGCCAGCCGCGAGCGCTCCCCGCGCGCGAGCGTGATGTGCCCGCTGTGGCTCCAGCCCTTGAAGCGGTCGACCACGTAGGTGAGGCCCGACGACCCCTCGGTGAGATAGGGCGTGTCGATCTGGGCGATGTTGCCCAGGCAAACGACCTTGGTCCCCGGCCCCGCGCGCGTGATGAGCGTCTTCATCTGCTTGGGCGTGAGGTTCTGCGCCTCGTCGATGATGAGGTACTTGTTGATGAATGTGCGCCCACGCATGAAGTTGAGGCTCTTCACCTTGATGCGGCTCCTGATCAGGTCGGCGGTGGCCGCGCGCCCCCAGTCGCCCGCCTCGTCGTCGGTCTTCATGAGGACGTCGAGGTTGTCCTCGAGCGCGCCCATCCAGGGCGTCATCTTCTCCTCCTCGGTGCCGGGGAGAAAGCCGATGTCCTCGCCCACGGGGACCGTCACCCGCGTCATGATGATCTCGCTGTAGACCTTGTGCTCCAGCGTCTGCATGAGGCCGGAGGCGAGCGTGAGGAGGGTCTTGCCGGTCCCGGCCTGGCCCAGCAGCGTCACGAAGTCGACCTCCGGGTCCATGAGCAGGTTCAGCGCGAAGTTCTGCTCGCGGTTGCGGGAGGTGATGCCCCAGACGTTGTTCTTGTGGTGCGAGTAGTCCTTGAGCGTCTGCAGGGTCGCGACCTTGCCCTTCACGTCCCGCACGATCGCGTAGAAGGGCCGGTCGCCCTCCTGGAAGACGAACTGGTTCACGAGCATCGCGGGGCAGAGCGGCCCCTTCACGCGGTACATCGTGCGGCCGTGCTCCTGCCAGCTCTCGACGTCCTTGCCGTGGCGGTCCCAGAAGTCGGCGGGCAGGTCGAGCATCCCGGTGTAGAGGAGGTCGGTGTCCTCGAGCACCTTGTCGTTGAAATAGTCCTCGGCCGGCAGGCCCACCGCATGCGCCTTGATGCGCATGTTGATGTCCTTGGACACGAGCACGACCTGGCGCTTGGGGTAGCGCTGCTTCAGGTGCATCGCCACGCCGAGGATCACGTTGTCGGCCTTCTGGGAGGCGACCGACTCGGGGATCTCGGCGGAGACGGCGTGCGTCTGCAGGAACAGGCGGCCGAGCGCCTCGCCGTGCGTCTTGCCCTTGAGCGCGTAGCCCGTCTCGATGTCGCCCGCGCCGGAGGAGACGATCTCGTCGAGGAAGCGGCTCGCCTGGCGGGCGTTGCGCGCGACCTCGCTCATGCCCTTCTTGTTGTCGTCGAGTTCCTCGAGCGTGACCATGGGCAGGTACACGTCGTGCTCCTCGAACCGGAAGAGGCTCGTGGGGTCGTGCATGAGGACGTTGGTGTCGAGGACGAAGAGCTTCACGGCGGCCGTCCGCCGTGCCGGCTTCGCCCCGGCGTGGCTGTCGCGCTTGCGGTGCATGGGGGCCTCCGCGGATTCCGGGGCAGGGGACGACGCCTCGCCTTCCCCGGAGGAGGGCGAGTCACGCAGGTTGTCGTTGGGCATCAGGCAGGGGCGCCAGGGGTGGGAAAGCGGCGGGCAGTCAGGCGGACTTCGCGAAGTCGAGCACTTCCCTCGCGTGGCCGGCCACCTTCAGGCCGCGCCATTCCCGGGCGATGCGGCCTTCCCGGTCGATCGCGAAGGTGCTGCGCTCGATGCCGCGCACCTGCTTGCCGTACATGTTCTTCATCTTGATGACGCCGAAGAGCGCGCAGGCCTTCTCCCCGGCGTCCGACAGGAGCTCGAAGGGGAAGCCGAACTTCGCCTTGAACTTCTCGTGGGAGGCGAGCGAGTCGCGCGAGACGCCGAAGACGGCCCAGCCGGCCTTGGCGAAATCCGCGTGCAGGTCGCGGAACTGCAGGCTCTCGTCCGTGCAGCCGGGCGTGTTGTCCTTGGGGTAGAAGTAGAGGATGAGCGGGTGGCCCTTGAAGGCCGAGAGCCGGAACAGCTGGTTGCCTGTGGCGGGTAGCTCGAAATCCGGGACTGCCTTGCGTTCGCTCATCCAGGGGGCCCAAGGGGTTGACCGCGACCTATGGTGGCCAAGTTCCTTCAAAAACGCAAGCTATGGCGTTGAAGGGGAAGGGAGAAAGGCCGGGCCCTGGAGGGCGAGCGTGCCGCTGCGGCCGGGGACCTCCCCGTCGGCCACCGTGTGCAGGGGCAGGGCGGCCAGGTCCAGCCCGGCGAAAAGGTCGCGCATCGCGACGAGCGCGTAGCCCTGCGCCTTCCAGCCTTCCAGCAGGCGCTCGAAGGCCGGGGCGAGCTTCATGCCCTCCAGCTCGGCGTGCAGGGTGAAGACATGGTCGCGCGGCTCGCGCGTGCGCTCGAGGATCGCGTCGGCCACGGTCGCGTCCGTGACGCCGTCGAGCCCCACGAGCTCGTCCAGTGTCGGCAGCGTCGTCGGCAACTGCGGGCAGGCGACGATCTCGGCGCGGTGCACGGGGAGGAAGGGGTGCGTGCCGCGCGTGTCGGAGCAGTAGTCGAAGCCGAGGCGCTGGGTGCGGCGGTACGCGTGCACGTTCATCTGCCAGCCCGCGGCGCCGTGCACCCTGGGATCCTCGCCGAACACTTCCACGAAGCGGTTGCGCGCGAGCGCCATCTGGAAATCGGTCCAGTCCTCGCCGGCGGCGCCGACGCCGTCCTGCCACTTCACGTGGTCCCAGGCGTGGACGCCGACCTCGAAGCCCGCGTCGCGCACGGCGCGCAGGATCGGCGCGCAGCGCCGGCCGATGTCCGGGCCGGGCAGGAGCGTCCCGTAGAGGAGGGTCCGGATGCCGTAATGCGACACCACGGAGGTCCGCCCGACCTTGCCGAGGAACCCGGGGCGCAAGACGCGCGTGATGGCGCGCCCCGTGCGGTCAGGCCCGAGGCTGAAGAGAAATGTGGCGCCGGCACCGTGCCGGCCGAGCATTTCCACGAGCCGGGGAACGCCCTCGCGGGTGCCGCGGCAGGTGTCGACGTCGATCTTGAGGGCGAGCTTCAAGGCGGGGGCGGGAGGCAAAAGGCGCGCATGCTAGCATACGCGCCCCCTGCGGCCGGCCCCGCACGATCGATCCGCGATGAACGCCCCCACCGACGACGCGCCGTACACCGGCCCCACCCCCTACGAGCTGCTCGGCGGCGAAGCCGGCGTGAGGAGCCTCGTGGACCGCTTCTACGACCTCATGGACCTCGAGGCGGCCTACGCCGGGATCCGCCGCATGCACCCGCCCGCGCTGGACGAGTCGCGCGACAAGCTCTTCTGGTTCCTCTCCGGCTGGCTGGGCGGGCCGCCGCTCTTCGCGCAGAAGAAGGGCCACCCGATGCTGCGCGCGCGCCACCTCTCGTTCGCCATCGGCGTGGCCGAGCGCGACGCGTGGCTCGCCTGCATTCGCCAGGCGATGGAGGAGGAGGGCGTGGACGAGGGCTTGCGGAAGGTGCTCGCGGGTGCCTTCTTCGGCACGGCCGACTGGATGCGCAACCGCGCGGAGAAAGCGTAAGCGGGGGCGTCAACACGGAGGGCACGGACTCCCTCCCCGGCGGCTGCGCATCGGCGCATGATGTCGCTATCGCGCTTGCCGCCTTGGCATGCTAAACTGCTGAATTTCCTGCGATTTTGATCGCAGCCCAAGGACACCCATGCCGCGCCCGCTTCGCAACATCGCCATCATCGCCCACGTCGACCACGGCAAGACCACGCTGGTCGACAAGCTCCTGCAACAGGCCGGCACCTTCGCCGCGCACCAGCACATCGTCGAGCGCGTCATGGACTCCGGCGACATCGAGAAGGAGCGCGGCATCACCATCCTCGCCAAGAACACGGCGGTGGACTACCAGGGCGTGCACATCAACATCGTGGACACGCCCGGCCACGCGGATTTCGGCGGCGAGGTCGAGCGCGTGCTCTCGATGGTCGACGGCGTGGTGCTGCTGGTCGACGCGGTCGAGGGCCCGATGCCGCAGACGCGCTTCGTCACGCGCAAGGCGCTCGCCCTCGGGCTCAAGCCCATCGTCGTGGTGAACAAGGTCGACCGCGAGAGCGCCCGGCCGGACTGGGTGGTGAGCCAGACCTTCGACCTCATGGACAAGCTGGGCGCCACCGAGGACCAGCTCGACTTCCCCGTGATCTACGCCTCCGGCCTCAACGGCTGGGCCTCGCTCGAGCAGGGCCGCAAGGGCGCCGACATGCGCCCGCTCTTCGACGCGATCCTCCAGCACGTGCCTTCGCCCGCGGGCGACCCGGAAGGCCCGCTGCAGCTGCAGATCAGCGCGGTGGACTATTCGAGCTTCCTCGGCCGCATCGCCGTGGGCCGCATCCGCCGCGGCACGCTGCGCCGCGCGCAGGAGGTGATGATCCTCGCCGGCGACGCCGCGCCGCGCCGCGCGAGGATCGGCCTGGTGCGCGCCTTCCAGGGGCTGGAGAAGGTCGAGATGGAGGAGGCCGCCGCGGGAGAGATCGTCTCCGTGACCGGCATCGAGGACTTCACCATCGGTGCCACCTTCGCCTCCGTGGAGACGCCGGAGGCGCTGCCCTTCCTCGGCGTGGACGAGCCCACGCTCACCATGAACTTCCAGGTGAACACCTCGCCCTTCGCCGGGCAGGAGGGCAAGTACGTGACCAGCCGGCAGATCCGCGACCGGCTCACCAAGGAACTCATGTCCAACGTCGCGCTGCGCGTCGAGGACACGGAGGACGCGGACATCTTCCGCGTCTCGGGCCGCGGCGAGTTGCACCTCACCATCCTCATCGAGAACATGCGCCGCGAGGGCTACGAGCTGGCGGTGGGCAAGCCGCGCGTCGTGGTGAAAGAGGTGGACGGCGTGAAGCTGGAGCCGTGGGAGATCCTCACCGTGGACGTGGAGCAGGACCACCAGGGCCGCCTCATGGAGGAGCTGGGCCGCCGCGGCGGCGAGCTGCAGGACATGGTGCCGGACGGCAAGGGGCGCGTGCGCCTGGACTACCGCATGCCCTCGCGCGGCCTCATCGGCTTCCACATGGAGTTCATGACGCTCACGCGCGGCACCGGCATCAAGAGCCACGTGTTCGACGACTACGCCCCGGTGAAGGGCGAGATCCCCACGCGCAGGAACGGCGTCCTCATCTCCTCGGAGCAGGGCGAGGCGGTGGCCTTCGCGCTGTGGAACCTCGAGGACCGCGGCCGCATGTTCGTCTCCCCCGGCGAGCGCGTGTACGAGGGCATGGTGATCGGCATCCACAGCCGCGACAACGACCTCATCGTGAACCCGGTGAAGGGCAAGAAGCTCACCAACGTCCGCGCCGCGGGCAAGGACGAGAACGTGCTCCTCACGCCGCCCATCCAGCTCACGCTCGAGGGCGCCGTCGAGTTCATCGACGACGACGAGCTGGTGGAAGTGACGCCCAAGAACATCCGCCTGCGCAAGCGCCACCTGCTCGAGCACGACCGCAAGCGCGCCGCGCGCGAGGCGCAGGCGGCCTGACCGGGGCCTTGGACGCCGCGACGCTCCTTCTCGCCGCCGTCGCCGCGCTCGCGGCGGTGGGCGCGCTCGTGGTCGCGGCGCGGCTCGCCCGCCGCGTGGAGGGCCTGCCGGAGGCGGTCGCGGGCGACCGCGAGGCGCACCACCGGGCCGTCCTCACCGACCTCGCGAGCGGGCTGGCGGCGACCTCCGACCGCATCGCCTCGCGCCAGAGCGAGGAGGGCGACCGCCTGCGCCGCGCCGTCGGCGACGAGCTCGCCCGCAACCGCGAGCAGCTGCAGGCCTTCGAGCGCGCGCTGCAGGAGAAGGTCGATGCGCGCCTGGCCGAGATCGGCGGCAAGGTGAACGAGCGCCTCGACGAGGGGTTCCGGCGCACCAACGAGACGTTCGTGAGCGTGATGACGCGCCTGCAGACGATCGACGACGCGCAGAAGAAGATCGACCTGCTCACGACGAACGTGGTGAGCCTGCACAACCTGCTCGGCAGCAAGAGCTCGCGCGGCGCCTTCGGCGAGCGCCAGCTCGAGGACATCGTGAAGAACGTGCTCCCCGAGGCCGCCTTCGAGTTCCAGTACCAGTTCCCGACCGAAGGGAACGTCCGCGCCGACTGCGTGCTGAAGCTTCCCCCGCCCACCGGGCTCGTCGCCATCGACTCCAAGTTCCCGCTGGAGAACTACGAGCGCATGACGGCCGACGCCACGGACAAGGAGGCGCGCACGACCTTCAAGTACGACGTGCGCCGCCACGTCGACGCCATCGCGGAGAAGTACATCATCCCCGGCGTCACGAGCGACGGCGCGGTGATGTTCGTGCCGGCCGAGTCCGTCTTCGCGGAGATCCACGCCCACCACCGCGACCTGGTGGAGCACGCCATGGCGCGGCGCGTGTGGATCGTCTCGCCCACGACGCTCATGGCGATCCTCAACACCGCGCGCGCGGTGCTGAAGGACGTGGAGACGCGCAAGCAGATCCACATCATCAAGGACGAGCTGGGCAAGCTCGGCAAGGACTTCGGCCGCTTCGACGAGCGCATGAGGAAGCTGGCCGACCACATCCGCCAGGCGCACGAGGACGCGGGCCAGGTGCAGATCTCCAGCCGCAAGATCAGCGAGCGCTTCGCGGCCATCGAGCGGGCGGAGCTGCCCGGCGGCGACACGGCACCGGCGATCGGCCCGGAGGCGGGGGCCGCCCCCGAGCCCGGCCCCCCGCAGCTCAGCGTGGTGCCGAAGCCGGAGTAGCCGGCGGCGGGAAGCGCACCCGCACCCGCAGCCCCGCGCCCCCGGCGCCGTCCCCCAGCTCGATCTCCGCGCCGTGCGCGCGCGCGATGTCGCGCACGATCGAGAGCCCCAGCCCCACGCCCGGTTGCTTGCTCGAGGCGAGGCGGTGGAAGGGGTCGAAGATGCGCTCGCGGTCGGCCGCGGCCACCCCCTCGCCGCTGTCCTCGACCTCGATGGCGGGCGCTTCCCCGGGCGTGGAGAGCCGCACGGCGACGCGCCCGCACTCCGGGGTGTAGCGGATGGCGTTGTCCACGAGGTTCTTCACCAGCTCGCGCATGAGCGTCGCGTCGCCGCGCAGGGGAACGGGGTGCTCGCCCTCGAAGGCGAGGTCGATCGCCTTGGCCACCGCCCCGGGGGCGAGCTCCAGGCAGGCCTCGCGCGCGACGGCCGCGAGGTCGAGATCGGAAAAGGCGGGGGTGGCGATGCCGTGCTGCGCGCGGGCGCGCGTGAGGAGCTGGTTGGCGAGGTGGATGGTGTCGCCGACGCTGGCGTCCATCGCAGCCAGCGTCTCGCGCAGCCGCGCGGGGTCCTCCTCGCGCAGCGCGAGCCCCGCCTGGGTGCGCAGCACCGCGAGCGGCGTGCGCAGCTGGTGGGAGGCGTCGGCGATGAAGCGCTCCTGGCGGTCGAGCGTTCCCTTGAGCCGGCCCATGTAGTCGTTCATGCCGGCCACGAGCGCTCCCACCTCGCGCGGCGCGCCGGCCGGGTCGATGGGGGAGAGGTCGCCCGCGGCGCGCGCGTCCAGCCCCGCGCGCAGCCGCCCGAGGGGCTTCAGCGCCGCCCTCACGACCACCACGATCACCAGCGCCGCGAGCGCGACCAGCAGCAGCTGGCGCGCGAGCGTGTCGGCGAGGAGGCGCCGCGTGAGCGTTTCGCGCGAGGCGAGCGTCTCGGCCACCTGCACGAGCGCCATGCCGCGCGGTCGCTCGTCGAAGACGGGCTGGTGCAGGGCCACCACGCGTACCGCCTCGCCCCGGTAGCTGTCGTCGTAGAAATGCGCGAGGGCGAAGTAGTCCTGCGAGCGCGGCACGCCCGGCGGCGGCGGCGGCAGGTCGTCCCATCCGGAGACGAAGTCGCCCGCCAGCCCGCCGACGCGGTAGTAGACGCGGCCGCGCAGGTCGGACTCGAAGAAGTCGAGCGCGATGTAGGGCACCTCCACCGCGACGCGTCCGCCGCGGAACTCGACCCGGTCGGCGACGGCGCGCGCCACGGCGAGGAGCGAGCGGTCGTAGGCGGCGTTCACCGCCTCCAGCGCCGTCCGGTAGGCGCTCACGGAGTTCACGGCGACCAGCAGGATGAGGGCGGGAATGAGCCACCCCAGCAGGCGCGACTGGAGCCCGGCGGCCGGGCGGGCGGCGCTCACGGCTTCGCCTCCTCGAGCAGGTAGCCCAGGCCGCGCAGCGTGACGATGCGCACGCGCGACCCCGCGAGCTTGCGCCGCAGGCGGTGCACGTAGACCTCGATCGCGTCCGGCCGGGAGTCGCTCTCCAGCGTGAAGAGGCGCTCGTGCAGGTGGTCCTTCGCCACGGCCTTGCCGGCGCGCAGGACGAGGGACTCGAGGACGGCGAACTCGCGGGGCGTGAGGGCGAGCCGCGCGCCGGCCAGCTCGAAGGCGCGGCCGGCGGGGTCGAGGACGAGGTCGCCGCAGGCGGGGCGGTTGTCGCCGCCGGCCTGCGAGCGGCGCAGGAGCGCGCGCACGCGCGCCTCCAGCTCGTCGATCTCGAAGGGCTTGGCGAGGTAGTCGTCGGCGCCGAGGTCCAGGCCGCGGACGCGGTCGGACACCTCGCTTCGGGCGGTGACGATGAGCACCGGCGTGCGCGACCCTCGCGCACGCAGGCGCCGCAGTACCTCCAGCCCGTCCAGGCGCGCGAGCGAGAGGTCCAGGATCACCAGGTCGTAGCGCTCGGTGGCGAGCCGCGCGTCGGCGTCGGCGCCGTTGAGCGAGCGCTCGACCGTGTAGCGGGCCTTCTCCAGGGCCCGTCCCACCCACCTCGAAAGCTCGAGATGGTCCTCCACCAGCAGGATCCGCAAGTTTCCCCCTCCCCGGTGGCCGAAAGCCGCCTGAAAGCTTTCGCGCCTATGCTCCATTCTCGCACCAGAGGGGCGCCCGGCGTTCGCCGGGAATCCCCCGAGAACAATCGACCGAACCTCCGGAGGAATCCCATGCGCAAGCCGCTGTCCGTCGTCGCCGTTTCCGCTGTCGCCACTTTCACGAGCCTCGCCGCCCTCGCGGCCATCGACAAGCCGGAGTGCATCGTCGGCGCCAAGCCCGGCGGCGGCTTCGACCTCACCTGCAAGCTCGCCCAGCAATCGTTCCAGGACCTGAAGCTCATCAAGGACCCGATGCGCGCGACCTACATGCCGGGCGGCATCGGCGCCGTGGCCATGAACACGGTCGTCGCCCAGCGCGCCGCCGACCCGAACGTGATCGTCGCGTTCTCCGGGGGGTCGCTGCTCAACATCGCCCAGGGCAAGTTCGGCAAGTGGACGGAGAGCGACGTGCGCTGGGTCGCCGCCGTGGGCGCGGACTACGGCTCGATCTCGGTGGGCAAGAACGCCCCGTGGAAGAACCTCGCCGAGGTGGCCGCGGCCATCAAGGCCGACCCGGCGAAGGTGCCGCTCGGCGGCGGCGGGACGGTGGGCAGCCAGGACTGGACCAAGGCGGCGATGCTCGCCAAGAAGATCGGCGTCGATCCCAAGGCGATGCGCTGGGTGTCCTTCGAGGGCAACGGCGAGGCGACGACGGCGCTCATGGGCGGCCACATCCAGGTGATGTTCGGCGACGTCTCCGCCGACGAGGCGCAGGCCGTGGCCGGCAACATCCGCACGATCGCGGTCCTCGCCGAGAAGCGCCTCGAGGGCAAGATGTCGGGCGTGGCGACCGCCAAGGAGCAGGGCTACGACCTGCAGTGGCCGATCATCCGCGGCTTCTACACCGGCCCGAAGGTGGCCGACGCCGACTACAAGGCCTGGCAGGACATGTTCCGCAAGGCGATGGCGACCAAGGAATTCGCGGCCCTGCGCGAGCAGCGCGGCCTGCAGCCCTTCGACATCGTCGGCCCGGAACTCGACGCCTACGTGAAGAAGCAGGTGGGCGAGTACCGCGCCATCGCCAACGAGTTCGGGCTGGTGAAGAAGTGACCCGTTGAGCCGAAGGTGAAAACGGGTCATCCCCGGGTCGCCGGGGATCCACGCCTGCGTCATCCCCGGGTCGCCGGGGATCCACGCCTGCGTCATCCCCGGGTCGCCGGGGATCCACGCCTGCGTCATCCCCGGGTCGCCGGGGATCCCGCCTGGATTCCCGCGACCGCGGGAATGACGCCGTTCCCTGCGGCATCGACTCGATGAGCGATCGCATCTTCTCCGCCCTCTGGATCGCGTCCTGCGCGGCCGTGGCCTGGCTCGCCTGGCAGATCGAGGCGCCGTTCAGCTACGAGCCCATCGGGCCGCGGGCCTTCCCGCTGTTGCTCTGCGGGGCGATGGCGGCCGCGGCCGCCTGGATCGTCGTGAAGCCCGATCGCGAACCCGACTGGCCGCGAGGCACGGCGCGGGGCAAGGCGATCGTCCTCGTGGTCGCGTTCCTCGCCTATGCCTTCCTCTTCGAGTGGCTGGGGTTCCCGCTCGCCACGGCGCTCGTCACGGTGGCGGTCGGCCGGCTCTTCGGGGGAGGCTGGGTCGCGGTCGCAGCCGGCGGGGCGGCGCTCGGCGGCGGTCTCTGGTACTTCTTCGACAAGCTGCTGGACGTGACCCTGCCGCTGGGCCGGGTCTTCGCGGGCGCCTGATGGAATCCCTCGGCCACCTCGCGCAGGGCTTCGCGGTCGCCGCGAAGCCCATGAACCTGCTGGTGGCGCTGCTGGGGTCGTTCATCGGCACCGTCGTGGGGCTGCTCCCGGGGCTCGGGCCCATCAACGGCGTGGCGATCCTGTTGCCCATCGCCTTCGCGATGAAGCTGCCGCCGGAGACGGCGCTGATCCTCCTTGCCGCCGTCTACATCGGCTGCGAGTACGGCGGGCGGGTGTCCTCGATCCTGCTCAACATCCCCGGCGACGCAGGCGCGCTCATGACGGCGCTGGACGGCTATCCGATGGCCCGCAAGGGGCTCGCGGGGGTGGCGCTCTCCATCTCGGCGTGGAGCTCCTTCGTGGGCAGCGTCATCGCCACGCTCGGGCTCGCGCTCTTCGCGCCCATCCTCGCGCGCTGGGCGCTGTCCTTCGGGCCGGCCGAGTACTTCGTGCTGATGGTGTTCGCCATCTGCTGCCTCGCCGGCATGGTGGGCGAGCGGCCGGTGAAGACGCTACTCGCCGCGCTCATCGGCCTCGTGCTCGCCACCGTCGGCATCGACGCCAACTCCGGCGTCTACCGTTTCACCTTCGACGACGTGCACCTCTCCGACGGCATCCAGTTCATCGTCGTGGTGATCGGCCTCTTCAGCGTGAGCGAGATGCTGGTGATGCTCGAGCAGAGCCACGCCGGGCAGGCGGTGATCAAGAACACGGGGCGCGCGCTCTTCAACTTCAGGGAGATGGCCGAGACCTGGTGGGGAACGGTGCGCTCGAGCGTGATCGGCTTCATCGTGGGGGTCCTGCCGGGCGCCGGCGCCACGATCGCGAGCGCCATCACCTACATGGTCGAGAAGAACCTCACCGACCGCGAGGGCACCTTCGGCAAGGGCGACATCCGCGGCGTGGCGGCCCCCGAGGCGGCCAACAACTCGGCGGCCCACGGCGCCTTCATCCCCATGCTCACGCTCGGCGTTCCCGGCAGCGGGACGACGGCCGTCATGGTGGGCGCGCTCACGCTCTACAACATCACGCCCGGGCCGCTCCTATTCCAGCAGCAACCGGACCTCGTCTGGGGCCTCATCGCCTCGATGTTCATCGGCAACGTGATGCTGCTGGTCATGAACATCCCGATGATCGGGCTCTTCACGCGCATGCTGCACGTGCCCAACTGGCTTCTGGTGCCGGCCATCGCCGCCGTGAGCTTCGTGGGCGTCTACGCCGTGCACGCGACCACCTTCGACCTCGTGCTGATGGTGGGCCTTGGCGTGTTCGGCTGGCTCCTGCGCAAGCTCGGCTTCCCCATGGCGCCGCTCATCCTGGGGTTCGTGCTGGGCGACATGATGGAGCAGAACCTGCGCCGGGCGCTCGCCATCTCCGACGGCCACCCGTCCATCCTCTTCCAGAGCCCGGTCACCTGGATCCTCTGGGCCCTGGCCGCGGGCGCGCTCGCCATGCCCCTCGTCCTGCGCAAGCTGCGGCCGGCAGGATAGGGCGCCCGCTTGGGCTATCATTCCGGGTGGCACTCCCGGATGCGCCCATGAAGATCCTCGGCATCGCCGGCTACAGCGGCAGCGGCAAGACCACCCTCATCGAGAAGGTCGTTCCCCTCCTGGTGGAGGCGGGCCTTCGCGTGTCGCTCATCAAGCATGCGCACCACGCGTTCGAGGTGGACCAGCCCGGAAAGGATTCCTGGCGCCACCGGCAGGCGGGCTGTGCCGAGGTGCTGGTTAGCTCGTCGCGCCGCTGGGCGCTCATGGGCGAGCTGCGCGGCGAGCGCGAGCCCACCCTCGAGGAGCAGCTGCGCCGCTTCTCGCCCTGCGACCTGGTGATCGTGGAAGGGTGGAAGTTCGACCCGATCCCGCGCATCGAGGTGCACCGCTCCGGGAGCGACGCGCGCCGGCCGCTTCTCTTCCCGGACGACCCCCACGTGATCGCCGTGGCCACCGATGAGCCGCTGGACACGCGCCTGCCGCAGTTCGACATCGACGACGCCCGCGCCATCGCCGCGTTCATCCGCGATTTCGTGGCCGGCCGGGAAGGGCGGCCGCGGCTCGCGGCCGTGCCCGACTGAGCCCCGCGCCATGGTGACGCTTCTCTACTTCGCGAGCCTGCGGGAGCGGCTGGACTGCGCCCGCGAACAGGTCGCCCTTCCCGCCGGAACGCCTACGGTCGGCACCCTCGTGGAGGCGCTGCGCGCCCGCGACGGGCGCTGGTCCGAGGCCTTCGCCCCGGGGCGCGATTGGCGCGTGGCCGTGAACCAGCAGATGGCCGGCGCCGCCACCCCGCTCAAGCCCGGCGACGAGGTGGCGTTCTTCCCGCCGGTCACGGGAGGCTGACCGGTGCCGCACGTGCGCGTCCAGGAGGCGCCGTTCGATGCCGGACGCGAGATCGCCGCGCTCACGGAAGGGAGGCGGGACGTGGGGGCGGTGGCGACCTTCGTGGGCCTGGTGCGCGACCTGAACGAGGGCGACGCGGTGAGCCGCATGACCCTCGAGCACTATCCCGGCATGACGGAACGGGCGCTGGAGGACATCTGCGCACAGGCGCTCGCCCGTTGGGACCTCGTCGACCTGCGCGTGGTGCACCGGGTGGGCCCGCTCGCCCCCGGGGACGCCATCGTGCTCGTGGCGGTCTCCAGCGCGCACCGCGGCGAGGCCTTCGCCGCCTGCGAGTTCGTGATGGACTACCTGAAGACCCGTGCCCCGTTCTGGAAGAAAGAGGTCACGCCGGCCGGGGAGCGGTGGGTCGAGGCCCGGGAGAGCGACGACGAGGCCGCGAGGCGCTGGTCGGAGGGCGGGACGGGGTGAGGCCGGGCGCGCGCCTCAGGCGTGCGCGGAGCAGAACACCTCGCGCATCATCGCGATCATGCGCAGGATGCGCGGGTCGTCGATGCGGTAGTAGACCTTGTTCGCGTCCTTGCGCGAGGCGAGGAGGCCGCGCTCCCGCATCACCGCGAGGTGCTGCGAGATGTTGCTCTGCGAGGTGCCGACGGCATCGACGATCTCCTGGACCATCAGCTCCTGGTGGCCCACGAGGCAAAGGATCTTCAGGCGCAGCGGGTGCGCCATCGCCTTGAGCGCCTCGCTCGCCTCCTGGATGTCCTCGGCGCGCCCGCTGAACTCGAGGACGTCCGCGCGCGCGTTTCCTGCCTTCGTCGCCATGGCTGGCATGCTACCGCATTCCGGACAGCGGCTACTAATATAAGCGCTGACTGATATTGCTTCGCGGCGGCGGTGGGGCGGTCGGGATGGAATAAAATCGGCCGGCCTGCCGTCGACCTACCCGATCGGGTAAATTCCCTTACCCGATGCGGGGATAGACCGAAAAGGCGCATACCCCCCAAATACCCGGGCACCCGAAACCCCGCGGTTCCGGGAGGGCATGAACGGACATCCAGTGGACTCGAGGAGCGAGACGATGAACAACGATCGCAGGAAGGTGCTGAAGAGCACCGGCGGCATGGCAGTACTGGGGCTCGCGGCATCCGCCGGGCTCTTCAAGCCCGGCTCGGCCTGGGCGCAGGGCTGGAACAAGGACGCCTTCGCGACCAAGAACATGGCGGACACGGTGAAGGCGATGGGGGGCTCGGGCGCCGCCCAGAGCGCGGACATCGTGATCGCCTCCCCGGACATCGCGGAGAACGGCGCGGTCGTGCCGTTCACGATCTCGAGCCGGCTGCCGAAGACGGAGTCGATCGCGCTCCTCGTCGAGAAGAACCCCAACGTGCTGGCCGCCAGCTTCAACATCCCGGCGGGCACCGAGGCGGGCGTCACGACGCGCGTGAAGATGGGGCAGACCTCCAACGTCTCGGCGCTCGTGAAGGCGGACGGGAAGTTCTACTACACCACCAAGGAAGTCAAGGTCACCATGGGTGGCTGCGGCGGCTGAACGGGAGAAGACCATGGCAGATCCGATGAAGATCCGGGCCACGATGGCCGGCGACAAGGTGGAAGTGAAGGTGCTCATGAGCCACGAGATGGAGACGGGGCAGCGCAAGGATTCGAAGGGCGCGGCGATCCCGGCGCACTTCATCCAGAACGTGACCGCCACCCACAACGGCAAGGTCGTCCTCTCCGCGGAGTGGGGCCCGGCCGTCTCGAAGAACCCGTTCCTGTCGTTCAAGTTCGCCGGCGGAAAGCCGGGCGACAAGGTGAGCATCACCTGGACGGACAACAAGGGCGAGAAGCGCACCGACGAGGCCACCGTCTCGTAGGCATCGCGCCGCCGCAGGACCCCGGCGGGCCTCGATGCCCGCCGGCAGCACACCAACAACGGAGGAGACCCCATGAAGAGCAGCCTCGGGAAGATGGCCGCCGCGGTGGTCGTGGCGACGGGCCTGGGCATGCCGGCCCTCGCGGGACCCGGAGACCCGGTCAAGGTCAT
>Ga0073903_10000696_pt1 | contig 17454 bp, 15 predicted proteins | sample KloWWTKNB14_bulk_FD_66665 | JGI IMG/M metagenome (GOLD analysis project Ga0073903, IMG submission 66665) | Active sludge microbial communities from Klosterneuburg, Austria, studying microevolution and ecology of nitrifiers - Klosterneuburg... | ecosystem: Engineered > WWTP > Aerobic digester >... | reverse complement strand
CCGATATCACATCCTGCGCTGCCTCGGCTCACGCCCCAACTTCTTCATCCTGGCAGTGCTCGACAAACTGCGCTCCAACCTGGCGATGACGAGATTTCGCATCATGGAAGCGCAGCAGGTGCTCAACTGAGTGGGGCGTTCCCCCAAACGGTGGCGGGCTCCCTGCCGCCCGACTGCGCCTCACGCCCCCTAAACTGCCGGCAACAGCGGCCGTCAGACCCCGAAGGCGCCGTCCCAGACCCACTCGGGCCTGGTTGCCTGGAGATCCCCTTGCCTGCCTCAACGAGCTCCTCCTGGACCGGACTGAACAGCATTCAGCCCGATGATGACCTGCCCGGATTCACCGTCACGCGCGAGTTGCGCACCCGCTCTGCGACGCCCAACGCTCCTCGGCTCGACACCCTGTTTGCGCGCGACAACGCACCACCGGCACAGGTGCTGGTGGTCTGGGACCCTGGTCACCATTGGCCCCAGTTCTCGCTGACCCATCTGGCCCTGCCGCCGACCCAGCCCCTGCAGCGGGTGCTGCTGCGGCAGGAGAATGCCAGCGAAGTGATGGCCGAATTCTTCGTGGCCGGCTCCGGCGCCATCGGCCCTTCGGGCTGGGCCTGTGTGCAGGTGGTGACCCAGCCAGGCGACCCGCTGGGCCTGCGCATCGGGCTGAGCCTGATGGAACAGGCCCCGCGTGCGGTTTTGCTGGCCGGTGGCCCGGCGGACAAGGACCTGGTCCGGCGCATCGGCGAATTCGTGCGCAGCAGCCAGTGGGAGGGGCCCCCGCTGATCGTGGTGGCACCTGCGGACAAACCCAGCCGGGCGGAGCGGCTGCGCAAGGCCACCTGGCCGCGTGGGCTGCGGGCCCACGTGCTCGAGTTGTTCCCCCATCCCGCCCCGGACTGGTCGGCCGATCTGCTGCGGCTGGTCTGTGGGGAGGCGCCCTCGCCGGCGGACGGCCGCCACACCGCTGCGGCCGTGCCGGTCGTCGGCACCTCGCCTCAGACCACTTCAGCTGCCCCACAGCTGCTGGCCTCACTGCGGCAGCGGCAACCGCTGTGCGCATTGGATCTGGCCTGTGAAGCGCCCGGCGCACTGGCCTGCGCACTGTGGGACAGCCACGACGGCAAGCTGCTGGACAGCCGAGGCGAGCCCGAACGGATCAACGAACTGAGTGGCCAGGGCAGTCGGTTCTGGTCCGCACGCGGCGAAGGGCAAGAACCCGTCGAAGCGCTGTGCTGGAGCACCGGGAAGCAGCATCTTCTGTGCATGCCGCTGCTGCACAACCCCGATCGTCTGCTGCTGTTGTCGATTGACCGAGAATTCGGCGATCTCAGCCAGGCCCGCTGGCAGCTCGCCGTGGCACGGCAGCACGCCGGCTGAGCCCACCGCACCGCCGAATCAGCCCAGGCCTCTTCCATGACCGACGTCCTCTTCGACTACGACAAACCCGACGCCGAAGGCGCCACCTGCACCGCCCATGCCTGGGCCAAGGTGCCTGCGCCGCTGCAGCCGGCCGAACGCGACGCGCTCAAGGCGCGCGCCAGGGCGCTGCTGGCACAACACAACGCGGTGCTGGTGGCGCACTACTACGTTGATGGCGACCTGCAGGACCTGGCGGTGGAGACCGGCGGCTGCGTATCAGACTCCCTGGAGATGGCCCGTTTCGGCCGCGACCACAGCGCACAGACGCTGGTGGTGGCGGGCGTGCGCTTCATGGGTGAGTCGTCCAAGATCCTCTCGCCGCACAAGCGGGTGCTGATGCCGGATCTGGACGCCACCTGCTCACTGGACCTGGGCTGCCCGGCCGACGACTTCATCGCCTTCTGCGACGCCCATCCGGACCGCACGGTGGTGGTCTATGCCAACACCAGCGCGGCGGTGAAGGCGCGGGCCGACTGGATGGTCACCAGCTCCTGCGCGCTGTCCATCGTGTCTCACCTGAAGGCCGAGGGGAAGAAGATCCTCTGGGCACCCGACCGCCACCTGGGCAGCTACATCCAGCGCGAGACCGGGGCGGACATGCTGATGTGGAACGGCGCCTGCATCGTGCACGACGAGTTCAAGGGCCTGGAGCTGGAACTGCTGCGCAAGGAGCATCCACAGGCCAAGGTGCTGGTGCACCCGGAGTCCCCGGAGAGTGTGGTGGCGCAGGCCGACGTGGTGGGCTCCACCGCCCGGCTGCTGAAAGCCTTCGTGGAGATGGACGCCAAGGAGTTCATCGTCGCCACCGACAAGGGCATGTTCCACCGCATGCGTCAGGCGGCACCCGACAAGATCCTGCTTGAAGCCCCCACCGCAGGCAACAGCGCCACCTGCAAGAGCTGCGCACACTGCCCCTGGATGGCAATGAACGGCCTGCCGGGCCTGGTGGACTGCCTGGAAACCGGACGCGGGGAAATCGAGGTACCGGAACCCACCCGCAGCCAGGCCGCCGGCTGCATCGAGCGCATGTTGAACTTCGTGGCAAACGAAAACCGCCCAGCGGCACCGACCGGCGCACTGGTGCCGGGCATTGGCGCGGCCTGAAGGCACGGCGACAGGCAAGGGCCTTGTCGACAAGCGGCAGAACTTCTTCAGATCGGGCCGCAGCGGCCGATATGCCTCGCAGTTTCACCGTCCGCGAGAGCGCCATGACCTTCGACTTCAGCTCCGTCCACAACCACTACGAGCGCCCGGTGTTCGACGCGGTCACCCGCCTGGCGCCTGGTTACCCGTACATCGACGCCGACATCCTGCCGGACGTGGCCTGCGTGGCCCTCAATCGGCTGGGCGCTCGCTACATCCGCCACAGCGTGGACCTGGCCTTCTACCTGACGGAAAAGGAACGCCTGGCGATGGAGCAGACCATCAGCGAAGCCGTGACCTTCGCCTTCGAGTTCGTTCAGGCCCGAGTGGCCATGCGCGCGCGGAGATGAGGCTCCCCCGTTGAGCTTGACGGCACGCCCCCTTCAGGGGGTCATACCCAGCGGCTGTTGCCGAACACGGAACCGCCGCTGCTCACCGCATCGCGCGCACGCCGGCTCCTGGCCTCGCGGCCCAGCACGGTGGGGAAACTCACTGGCAGCGCGTTCGGGAAGTCGCGGCTGTAGTGCAGCCCACGGCTTTCATGGCGCAGCAGCGCCGAGCGCACGATCAGCTCGGCACACTCCACCAGGTTGCGCAGCTCCAGCAGGTCGCGGTTGACGCGGAAGTTGGCGTAGTAGTCCTCGATCTCGTCGCGCAGCAGACGGATGCGGTGCATCGCCCGTTCCAGCCGACGCGTGGTGCGCACGATGCCGACGTAGTTCCACATCAGCAGGCGCAGCTCATCCCAGTTGTGGGAGATGACCACCTGCTCGTCGGCGTTCTCCACCTGGCTCTCGTCCCAGGGCGGCAGCACCGGCTGCTCTCCGGCCGGCGCCCCCAGGATGGTCTCGGCACAGGTGCGTCCCAGCACCACACACTCCAGCAGCGAGTTGCTGGCCAGCCGGTTGGCGCCGTGCAGGCCGGTGTAGGTGGTCTCGCCCACCGCGTACAGGCCCGGCAGGTCGGTGCGGCCGTGCAGGTCGGTCACCACACCTCCACAGGTGTAGTGCGCCGCGGGCACCACGGGAATCGGCTGCTTCGCGATGTCGATGCCCAGCGCCAGGCAGCGCGCGTGGATGGTTGGAAAGTGCGACTTCAGGAACTCCTCGCCCAGGTGAGTGGCGTCCAGGTGCACATAGTCCAGCCCGTGACGCTTCATTTCGAAGTCGATGGTGCGGGCCACCACGTCGCGCGGCGCCAACTCGGCACGTGCATCGTGCCGCGGCATGAAGCGCGCCGCTTCTCCCTCCACATTCGGCAGCTTGAGCAGCCCGCCCTCCCCTCGCAAAGCCTCGGTGATCAGGAAGCTGCGGTCGGTGGGGTGGTACAGGCAGGTGGGGTGGAACTGCACGAACTCCATGTTGCCCACCCGGCAACCGGCCCGCCAGGCCATCGCAATGCCGTCGCCCGTGGACGTATCCGGATTGCTGGTGTAGCGGTAGACCTTGCCCACCCCCCCGCTGGCCAGCACCACCGCACCGGCGGGCAGGGTTTCAACCCGCTGCCGCGCGACGTCCAGCGCGTAAACCCCGTAGCAGCAGGGTGCCGCTTCGCTGCGCAGATGGTGCGCCGTGATGACGTCGATGGCCATCCAGCCGACACGCAGGTCGATGTTCGGGTTCAGGCGAACCTCTGCCAGCAGCGCCTCATGGATGGCCTTGCCGGTGGCGTCCGCCGCGTGGGCGATGCGCCGCACAGCATGCCCACCTTCACGGGTAAGGTGCAGGCCCATCGGTCCACCCGGGTCGGGCGAAAAAGGCACGCCCCGTTCCACCAACCACTCCACCGCACCCGCGCTGCGCTCGGCAATGAAGCGCGCGGTGTGCTCGTCCACCAGGCCGGCTCCGGCTTCCTGGGTGTCGCGCACATGGCTGTCCACGCTGTCGTCGTCACCCAGCACGCCCACGATGCCGCCCTGCGCCCAGGCGGTGGCGGCTTCGTCCAGGTTGCGCTTGGCCAGCACGATCACGCGACGCTCGCGCGCCAGGTGCAGGGCCACGGTCAGCCCCGCCAGACCGGCACCCACGATGACCACGGGCAGAGCAGACGAGGAAACAGCGTTCGAAGACATTCTCAGGGGTGTGGGTTGTGAGCGCAGAAAGACCAAAGCGGTCGGGGAGCCAATGCGTGCCGCTGCCGTCGCTGTGCGATGCTATCCGTGACGCAGGACACGGATGATAGGATGCAGAGCACTTGGCGCTGTGCGTCGATGGGACATTTCCTCCCCCTCGCGGACCGCAACTTCCTCACGGGCCGCCCCTTTGCGGGCGGGTTTCTGTCCCACTGCACCGCCGCTGACATCCGATGGCTGCCGACGAAGAACCTCGCCGCACTCGCCCCCCCTCACCAGCGGAGGACGAGCCGGCCACACAGTGGTTGCGCAGCACCGACGACTTCCTCGACGCACGCGGCGGCGACTTCGGTCAACCGGTCGGGCCGGTCACCCGCGAGCTTTTTGTCTCCTGCGACGCCGCCCAGGCCCTGCAGTTGCAGTTCGAGCACACGCCTTTTCCCTTCGTGGCCCTGCACGAGATCGCCTGCAGCGCCGCACGGCCCCTGCTGCAGTCCATCTCCCTGGCCACCGCGCAGCCGGTGCAGCAACTGGTGATCCGCCGGCAGGGTTTCGGAACCACGCTGGCCTCACTGGCCTACCTCGACTGCCCGGCGGGCGAAGGTGAACACCTGCGTCTGTACGCCACCCAGGCCGATCAGGCGGACAGCAGCCAACGACAGGCCCTGGCGCAGGTGCTCAACTGCCATGCCACGCTGGGGATGGTGCTGGTGGGGGAGCTGCCGGTGCATCGCCTGTCCGAACAGTTCCAGCCGCTGCGCGAGGCGATGGCCTCCCCGCATTGGCAATGTCCCTGGTTGCACCTGGTGCCGCTGACACCCAGCCTGGCTCCCGGCCTGGGGCTGATGGCTCAGGCCCTCTCGGCGGGCAGCGGTGTGCCGATGTCGCTGGGCCAGCTTACCCACCGACCGTCTGAAGCCTGGGCCCAGCTGCGCGAAGCCTGGAACCACGTGGCCGCCGCCCGCAGCAGCGGCCCGGCGGCCTTGCCCCTGCTGCCATTGCCGCCCCCGCAACGTGATCCGCTGCAACCGATGCCGGCCACGTCTCGTGAGCGCAGCGCGAGCACGCGCGAACCGCTGGAGCGTCTGGCCGACCACATGCTTGGCCTGCCGGGTGTGCTGGCCACCTGCGTCTTCGACCTGGCCAGCAGCAAGGTGCTTGCCCACGCCGGCATGGCCTACGACGCCAACGATCTGGCCCGCCGAGGCACCCTGCTGCTCACCGCCGGCAGCACCAGTCGCCGGCAGCTCGGCCTCGCGGGCGTCGCTGAGGAATTGCTGGTCAAGGGCGGCGACCAAGCCCTCGGGCTGCGCTGCCTGCACGCCATTCCGGGTCTGGCGGTGCATGTGGTGTACCGACCCGCCCAATCCTCCTGGGTGCAACTGCGCCCTCGCCTGATGGCGCTGGACGCAGCCCTGCCGCGCAGCCCGGTACTTTGATCAAAGTTTCACTCAAAGGACGGGATGGGCTGTGGGTCAATTGGCCTCCCACCAAGCCTGTGCTTTTGCTCGATCAAACGCGGGTAAGACAGCCTTGGTGATCGGGACGCTCTTCAGCGCAGGAAACTTGGTACGAAAGCGATTTTCGTCTTTTGTGTAGGCATCCACTACTTCAACATCGAACGTACCGCCCGATGCGCCAACAACAGCTTGGTCAATCAACGGCACACTCGGCCCCGCCTTAAATTCGTTGTCCTTACGTTCACGCACTGTCGCATTCACTTGACCCAGGTAATAGATGCCTGGCGCCTTTGCTTCCAGTGGGGCATGCAACGGAGTGAAAAAGCTGCCTATCACCGGGAAACCACGGGCCATGCTGGTGAAACCTCGAATTTCATAACTCCCTGGCTCCAGTTCGAACCGAAGGAGGTAGCTGTTGCCCTTCGTTGCATCGTCGGTTTCCTCACGTGCCTTCTCGTCCATGGTGAAGTTCAGACGGTCTTCCGAGGCTTTGGCCCCTTGCTTCTCGATGTTCGCCACCAACAAGGTGGGCTGAAACGATGTCCGATAGCTGTTCTTGATGTTGAACGTCATCAGGAACACCGGCTTGCTTTTTTCGCTCCACGGGTCAGAGTCATTCTCGAACGGCATTTTCATCCGCGTGGCACAGCCACCGAGAATGGCCGACAGAACCATGACGCCAGCAAGCAGCCCATTTCTGTACATGATGTTCCTTGCAAGTGAAAGAGGTTGAAGGGATCGGCATTCTTCTCGACGCGTCACCCCACGAAAACTCTGCCACTCAGGATCACAGTCGGCAAGGTCTGGAATTGCGGGTTGTCTCTGAAATCCCACGATCAGACGATCGCACGATGATCTTACCCAAGGACAAATCAACGACCAGTCCGACTGGAATCACATCCTTCGGCCCGAACTTGCCTTCCAGGATCAGCTTGGCCACCGGGTTCTCGATGCGCCGTTGGAGGGCACGCTTGAGCGGCCGGGCACCGAGTGAAACAGACACAGCAGGGTCACGTCGTCGTGCGGCTCCCGGTCTCCCACATGGCTGTCCAGCGCGCACCGGATGCTGGTGAGCAAGGTCTGAGGGCTGTCCGCAGGCCAGGCCACCGCCTCCCTGACACGCTCTTCACCAAAGTCCTGGTTCTGCGGGCTCAGCGCCTCTGGCAAACCGTCGCTGTAGACCAGAAGGCGATCACCTGCCGAGATTCGAGTGCAGCAAGCCCGGTGTGCCTGACCCGCCATCATGCCCAATGCCAAACCCTGGGGTGGCAACGATTGCGACTGCACTTGACCCTGGCGCAGCAGCAACGCTGCGTCGTGCCCGGCGTTGATGTAGTCCATCCGACCTGATGCCGGATCCACGATGGCAACGAATGTGGTGGCAAACATGTTGTCGCGTGCATGCACCGTGGCGACATAGTCGTTGGTGAAGGCCACTGCGCGCTCCAGCCGCTGCGCTGCAGGCTGTCCCGGCGGTGCCTGCTGCAGGCTGATGCGCAGCAGGCTGCGGAACAGGGCCATGTACAACGCTGCCCCCACCCCCTTGTCGCAGACATCGGCCACCGCGAAAGCCAGCAGGCCGTCATCCAGGACCCAGGCATCGAAGAAGTCGCCCCCCACCTGCTTGGCCGGCACACAGGTCGCGGCCATCGGCCAGCCCGGCAGCTGCGGCAACGAGTCCGGCAGAAAGCCCAGCTGGATGCGTTGCGCGATCGCCATCTCGCGCGACATCGATTGCAGCAGCCGGGCATTCAAGTCGGCCACGCGCTTCTTGTTGAGCGACGATTCGATGCGCGCACGCAGCACCACCGGGTTGAAGGGCTTGGTGATGTAGTCCTCCGCGCCCAGCTCCAGGCAGCGCACCACACTGTCCACGCCATCGATGGCCGTGACCATGACCACCGGGATCGGCGCGAGACTAGGGTCTGACTTGATCTGCGCCAGGGCCTCGTAGCCGTCCATGTCGGGCATGGTGATGTCCAGCAGCACCAGGTCGAAGCTCGTCGCGCGCAGCCTGACCAGGGCCTCGCGCCCGCTCGCCGCGAAGGCGATCGTGTGACCGAGGCGCTGCACGCGTCGGGCCAGCAGATCGCGGTTGACCTCCAGGTCATCCACGATCAGCACATGGGCGGGAGAGGTCATGTCGAGGCCTCGGTCAGGGCCTGCGCTGGGGCGGCCAGGAGCTTGCGCAGGTAGGGCATCTCGCGCTCGGTGGCCAGTTCGCCCTGGCGCACCAGGTGCGGGATCAGGTGCAGGTCCCGCAGGCCCACCTGCTGGCCAAAGTCGGGGATGACGGCGATGACTTCGGCGTGGTGGGCCATGCTGTGGAAGGCGAACTGAGCGCGCATCAGGTGGTTGGCCGAGACCGCCAGCACCTGCCTGACCAGGGCCACGCCGGAATCGATCGCCGGCTGCAGGGGATCTTCAAAGCCCATGGCCAGAATGATGTCGGCGCCTTCTCGCATGGCCACGTCCACCGGCAGGGGGTTGCAGATGCCACCGTCCACCAGCAGCCGGCCTTCCACCTCCCAGGGTGGCAGCAGGAGGGGAATGGCCAGCGAGGCCCGCATCGCGTCGAGCACCGGACCGCGCGACAACACCACCTGCTCGCCAAGGTGCAGGTCGGCAGCCACGCAGTGCAAGGGAATCTTCAGGTCCTCGAAGCGCACACCCTTCAGGGAAGCCGCCATGTAGGCATTGAAGGAGCGGTCCTTCATCAGCCCGAACCTGGGATCGTGCCCGAGCCAGCGCGCAAACACCGCCCGCACGGCCTGGCGGTAGCTGAAGGCACCGAAGCTGCGCTCCATGCCCACGGTGTAGCGGGCGATGCCCTCGGGGATGTCGGTGCCCCCTGCTGCGATCCAGTAGCCCACGGCAGCGCCGCCGCTGCAGGCGACGATCATGTCGATTTCGATGCCCTCGCGCCGCAGCACCGACAGTGCACCAAAGGCCGACACGCAGCGCAAGCCGCCTGCGCCGAGCACCATGGCGATCCTGGGTCGGCCCGGGGAGGTCATTGCACCCTCGCCCCGGCTGCGCCGTCCACGTCCAGCAACCGGCGCAGGTAGTCGATCTGCTCGCGGGCCGCCTGGGCGCCGGCATCGATGATGTAGGGGACCTTGTCGGTGTCGAACAGACGGATGCGCTTCTTGAACTCAGGGATGATGGTGATGACCTCGGCATGGTGCGCCACGCTGTTGAAGGCATATCGGGCGCGCAGCAGGTTGTTCGACATGATCGAACTCAGCTGCATCGCGAAACGCCCGGCGCTGCCGATCTGCTCCATCATCGGGCTTTCGAAACCCACCGCCACGATGACCCGCGCACCATGCTTGATGGCCACGCTGATCGGCAAGGGATCGGAGACATAACCATCCACCAGCAGCTGACCGTCGAGTTCCACCGGCGCGAAGGCAAAGGGAATGGCCAGGCTGGCGCGGATGGCGGAGGTGACCGGTCCCCGCGAGAGGTCCACCAGCTCGCCGTCCATGAAGTTGGTGGCAGTGATGTGCAGCGGCACCTGCAGGTCCTCGATGCGCGCGTCACCGAAGGCCTCCTGCAGCCGGTGGTTGATCAGACTGTCATCACGCAGTCCGAAGCGGCTGGCCTTGAAACCCATCAGCTTCGGTGCCAGGGCGCTCAGCAAGGCCCGGTTGTTGCGTCTGGCCGTGATGTCCTGGGTCCACAGGCGCAGGGTCATGTCGCGCGCCGTGGCGTCATCGTGACCCATGGCGATCAAGGTGGCGAACAGCGCGCCGCCGCTGCAGCCCACCACCCGTTCGATGCGGATGCCCGCCTCGCGCAGCACGCTGGCCACGCCGATGGCCGCAGCACACTTCACGCTGCCCGAGCCGATGACCAGGGAAACGCTGGATTGTGCCGACGTGGACTTGGCGAGGTTGGTGCCCATCTCAGGCTCCTGCCGCGAAGCTGCTCACCGCGCCGGGTACATCGTCGAAGATCTTGATGATGCCGGCAAAGCCCGACAGCGACAGCACCCGCAGCACCGAGGGCTGCACCGCCGCCATGCGCAGGTCGCCGCCCAGGCGCCGGCTTTCCTTGAGCGCACCGAGCAGGGAGCGCAGGCCGGCACTGCTGGTGTAATTCACGGCGCTGAAGTCGCAGACCAGCCGCACGCGGCCGGTGCCCACGTGTTCGACCAAGGCAGCGGTCAGCGTGTCGGCGGTCAGGCTGTCCACGCTGCCGGCAATGGCGAGCACGGTCACGTGGTCATGGTGGGTGGTGGCAAGTTCCATGGGTTGGCTCCTTCGGGGACGGGATGGGGGTCAGGCCAGGCGCTTGACCAGGGTCAGCCGATTGCCCTCGGCCTGCGAGTGGCGGTAGGACTGGTGGTCGGTGAGCGTCTGCACGAGGTGGATGCCCAGCCCGCCGAGGGGCCGCTTCTCCCAGGTCAGCGACAGATCGGGCGCAGCCTTGGCCAGAGGGTTGAAGGGCCGACCCTGGTCGGTCAACGTGAGTTCCAGGGCCTGTACCGAATCGCCGGGATCCAGGCGGGGACGCATGCGCAGTTCGAGTGTCAACATCCCGGGCTGTCCGGGTGGATAGGCATGCTTGAACACGTTGGCGCAGACCTCGTCCAGCACCACCTGCAGGTCTTCCTGCACACCGGCAGCCACGCCCGTTTGCATGCAGAAGTGCTCCAGTTCAGTCTTGAAGCCCGGCAGGCTGGCGTGCGTGGCCGGCAGAGTGAGGCTGACCGACTGTGCTGCCGGTGCCTCCGGCGCCGCAGTGAGGACGGGCCCCTGGGCTTGAACGGCACCCGCCGTGCTCGCCAGCAGGCTCTCCATCTTGTCCAGCAGTCTTGCGAGATCCACCGGTTTGGTGTCGAAATCGTCACAGCCAGCGGCCAGTGCCTTGGCCCGGTCGTCCGACATCGCATGCGCCGTCAATGCGATCACCGGTATCGCGCGGGTGGCCGGGCTGGCCTTGATGCGTCGGGTGGCCTCCCAACCATCGATGCCCGGCAGGCTCAGGTCCATCAGGATCAGCTGCGGTCTCTGTGCGCCGGCCATTTCCACGCCTTGCAGGCCGTCCACCGCGATCACCACCTCGTAGCCCTTGCGCAGCAGGCGGCGCGACAGCATCTCGCGGTTCATCTCGTTGTCTTCGACGAGCAGGATCCTTGCGGGCATATTGACCTCAGCCTCGGGTGGTCTGCGTGTGGGACTGCGTGGCCACCCGGGCCGTGAAGCAGCTGCCCTGACCCGGCACGCTGGTCACGGTGACATCGCCGCCCAGGAGCTGACACAGGCGGCGGCTGATCACCAGGCCCAGGCCCGTGCCGCCGTACTCGCGCGTCGTGCTGCTGTCGGCCTGCACAAAAGCCTGGAAAAGCCGGCCCTGCTGCTCGGGCGTCATGCCGATGCCGGTGTCCTGCACGTCGAAGATCAGCTGCTCGGGCTGCCCCGGAGCCTGCTCTCGCCGCGCCGTCAGCGTGATCACACCCTGCCGGGTGAACTTGGCCGCGTTGGACAGCAGGTTCAGCAACACCTGGCGCAGGCGCGTCGGGTCGGAGTCGATCTGACCGATGTCAGGGGGGACCTGCACCACCAGGCGGTTGCCGTTGGGCTCGATCAACGGGTGCACGGTGGAGGTGGCGTAGTCCACCAGCTGCTGCACGCTGACACTGCCGATCTCCAGCTCGATCTTGCCGGCCTCGATCTTGGACAGGTCCAACACACTGTTGATCAACTCCAGCAGGTGTTTGCCGGCGGATTTGATCTTGTCCAGGTCGCTCATCGTGGTGGGCGTGACCCCTTCGTCGGCCAGCTCCTCCTTGAGCATCTCGCTGTAGCCGATCACCGCATTGAGCGGTGTGCGCAGCTCGTGGCTCATCATGGCCAGGAAGGCCGACTTGGCGGCGTTGGCGGCCACGGCCTCGTCGCGCGCGGCCTGCAACAGGCGCGTGCTCTCGATGTGGCGGGCGCGCAGTTCGTTGAAGGCGGTGACCAGCCGGCCCAGCTGGTCGCCGGTGTTCAGCGGGATCGGTACGAAGTCCGCGTCGGACTGCCCGGCGCTGTCCGATACCCTGCCAATCGGCAGGAGAATGGCCCGGTTGAGCGCGTAGGTCAGGATCGCGATCACGATGCTGGCCGCGAAGGCCGTCGTGATCAGGGTCACCATCATCACCCAGCGGTTGCGCCGATTCTGCTCGGCCAGGCTGTAGACGATGGTGAACCGGCCCACGGTCTCGGGCTCGGCCTGTTCGCGCTTCACCTGGATGGGGAAATGGAGCGTGCGCTGCTCCGACGGGTCATCGTCGACCAGTTCGACATCCTCGAAGTTGAAGGTGAACGGGCTGTTGGCCACCTCCACGCCTTGAGCAAGCTCCTGACTGGACACCCGGACCACGGTAGGGATCAGCATGAGCGACTGCATGATGGCCCGGGCCTGGGCGGTGTTGTAGTTCCAGTACTCCTGCGACAGCGCCAGCGCGGTTCGGCGCCCGACTTCCTCGAATTGCTCGGAGGCCATCGTCAACACGCGCTCAGCTGCAATGCTCTGGCGCACCGCGCCGCCACCGATGGTCAGCAGCAGGGCCGCCGGCACGATGATCAGCAGGTACTTCGTCTGTACCGAGGCGCCGTACCAGAAGCGGGATAGAAAGGTCATGGTGCTGGCCGTGCGATGGCTGTGACAGGAAGGCGCTGGCCGTCTCGTGGCTTACTTGAGCAGCGTGGTCTGCCACGCCCCACTGCTGTAGCGGTTGACGCTGAAGCGCCCCGTGATGTCACCGGCCGCGTCGAAGTCCACGGGGCCCGACGCACCGTCGTAGTCGATGCGCGCGCCCTGCCGGATCAGCGCCTTGGCCTTGGCAAACTCGCCGGGGTAGATGACCCTGCCCTGCGGGCCGGCGATGCTGCGCAGGGCCGCCGGGATACGGGTTCGGTCGGCGGCGCCTGCAGCCTCGATGGCCAGCGCCATCATGAACGCCGCGTCGTAGGCATGGGCCACGTAGGGCCCATCGGCCTTGATCCGGGCGGCCACGGCCATGGCCAGCCAGCGCCTGTAGCCTTCGCGCTCGGCGTCGGCAGCGGCCAGCACAAACGTCAGACGCGCCAATTGCTCTGCGCTCAAGACGGACGCCAGGTCTTTGGACATCAGGCCGTCGGTGCCCACCACGCGCTTCACGGCAGGCTGGGCCAGCACGTCCTTCAGGTACTGCACCCCACCCGAGCCCGAATAGGCAAACAGCGCCACATCGGCAGCGCCTGCGGCCACGGCTCGTGCTTCGCGCTGGTAGTCGGCCTGCCTGGGTTCGTGCGACTGGTTGACGGTGACACGGCCGCCCAGGGCCTTGAAGGCATCGGCAAAGACCTGGGCCATACCGGTGTTGTAGGCATCGCTGGCGTGGCTGACGGCCACGCTGCGCATGCCCATCCCGAAGGCCTGCCTGGCCAGGGCGCTGCCCTTCTGTGCGTCCGACGGTGCAGTCCGGAACACCGTGCCCTGGTCATTCAAGCCTGTGATCAGCGACGAGGCCGAGGCCACCGACACCACGGTCACACCCGCCGGAATGGTCACCGAACGGGCCACGCGCATGGTCACCCCGGAGCACACCGGCCCCACCAGGGCCACCGCGCCGGACTGGACCAGCCGGCGCACCGCGTCGACGCCTTTGTCGGGGTCGCATCCCGTGTCTGCAAAGTCCAGACGGTAGGTGTCGCCCAGCAAACCGCCCTGCTGGTTGACCTGCTGTACGGCCAGCTCGGCCCCCTGGCGCATGGCCTGGGCCTGCTCGCCCACCGATCCGCTGAGTGCGAAGGGCGCGCCCACCGTGATGTCTGCCAATGCGGTCGTGCAGGCCAGCACGAGCGATCCAAGTGCAGACCCGCGCAGCGGCATCTTCAGCGAGGTATGCAGCATCGTGACCTCATATCCCAATCTCATGCGCCGCAGTTTGCAGGCCCGGCGCAGCCACCGCATCGGAGCTTGGTCACAGGTCGCCTGGGAGTTTCCTGCCGGGTCATCCGGGAGCTCAGTCCCCTCTTGGGTTGGGAGCTTTCTCCGGTGCGCGTCCAGCCGCGGCTCTGCACACTCGGGCCCATGGAACCAGGCAGCCCCGAAAGGCCGAAGCCGCACCCCATCGTCCGCGTCGACTACATGGTGCGACTGGCGGGCATGGCACCGCTGATGGCCGTCTTCTATCTGGTGTTCCAGGCCGCCGGCCGTGACAGTGCGGTCGTAGTCACCTGTCTGCTGGTGTGGGGCCTGGTGTGGCCGCAGGTGGCACGCTGGGTGGCCGGTCGCAGCCGAGACTCCAAGCAGGCCGAACTGCGCAACCTTCTGCTCGACACCGGCTTCGTGGGCGCCTGGGTCGCCACCATGCACTTCAGCCTGTGGCCCAGCGTCATGGTGACGATGGCCATCAACCTGGCGGTCATTGCCGTGGGCGGCCTGCGCCTGTTGCTGCGCGGCTATGTTGGCTTTGCAGCGGGCATGGCCGCTGGCGTGTGGGCCAGCGGGTTCGCAGTCAAGCTCGATACGCCGCTGTGGCCCATGGTGGCCAGCGTGGTCGGCATCTTCCTCACCACCTCCGTCTGGGCCTTTCAGTCGCACGTTCAAAGCCGGCGCTTCGTGCACAACCGCAGACTGCTGAAGGACCGGAACCGGCAGATCGAAGAAAAGAGTGCCCAACTGGAATTGGCCAAGGAACAGGCCGACGCCGCCAACCGCGCCAAGAGCCTGTTCCTGGCCAACATGAGCCACGAGTTGCGCACGCCGCTGAACGCCATCATCGGCTACAGCGAGCTGCTGCTGGAAGACGCTCAGGATGCCGGCAACCCTGCCACCAGCGCCGACCTGAACAAGATCATCGGTGCGGGCAAACACCTGCTGGGCCTGATCAACGACGTGCTGGACCTCTCCAAGATCGAAGCCGGCAAGATGGAGCTGCACTGGGAGGATGTCGCCCTGGGTCCCCTGCTGGTCCAGGTGATGAGCAGCTTGCAGACGCTGGCCGCACAGAAGGGCAACCGCTTGCTGTTGCAGGACGAAGCCTCCAGCCATTTGCACCACCTGCGCACCGACTCCACCCGGCTGCGGCAGATGCTGTTCAACCTGCTCGGCAATGCGGCCAAGTTCACCGAGCAAGGCGAGATCCACCTGCGCGTGCACCGCGACACTCAAGAAGCGCGTGAGTGGGTGGTCTTCGAAGTGGCCGACACCGGCATCGGCATGTCGCCCGAGCAGCAGGCCAGGCTGTTCCAACCCTTCAGCCAGGCCGATGAGTCCACCACACGCAGGTTCGGCGGTACGGGCCTGGGCCTGGCGCTGACGCGCCACATCGTCGGATTGCTGGGCGGCGAGGTCTGCCTGCGCAGCGCACTCGGTCAGGGCACGACGTTCACGCTGCGAATGCCGGTGGCCCAAGGGGAGAGCCGGGCGCCGGCAGAGGTCGCGGCAGCAGGCACGGCCCCATGAAGCCGGCGACCGTCAGACGTGGGCCTCGCGCGACCCCGCTCGTCGGCCCGTCGGACGGCCATCGACACCGGATCCAGGGGCAATCAACCCGCCGTCAGGCCGTTCTCTGCCGCGAAGACATGCAGTTCCAGCCGTCCGCGCACACCCAGCTTGCTGTAGACCGTGGTGAGGTGGTTGCGCAGCGTGTTCTCGCTCATGCCCAGTCGGCCGGCCAGCGTGATCAGCTTGTCGCTGGGGCTCTGGCTGAGCGCGCCGACAATCTCGCGTTCGCGCGCGGTGAGGCCGGCGATGCGCGCCTGCTGCTCGTCCTGCGGTGCCGAAGCACGGGCCTGCGCACTGGTCAGCCAGCCCAGCACCTCACCCATGAGTTTGGGTTCGAGCCAGGCCCCGCCCTGGCTCACCTGATCGATGGCCTGAAGGATCCTCTGCGGCGGCTCGGACTTGTGCATCACACCTTTGGCACCCCGCTCGATCGCGCGGCACAGTCTCGCCCTGTCCTCCGACGCCGTCAGCACCAGCACGCGGGCCGCGCTCATGCGCAGGACATCGGGCAGGAGGTCCAGGCCGTCCACACCGGCCAGGTCCAGATCCATCACCAGCACATCGGCCTGCGCGAGCGCAGGATGGCTGTACAGCGAGTCCCGCGAGCTGGCCGTGCCCACCACCATGCTGCGGTCCGGCTGGCTTTCGATCAGGCGCTGCAGGCCCCACAGGGTGATGGCATGGTCCTCCACCAGGAAAACACGGATCGGTGGCGCGGGCATGATTGGACTGGGCAATGGGGGTGAGCTGGCGGGCATGCTGACGGCCTCAGACCGGAATGGTGATGCGGATCTGCGTGTCCAGGCCGTTGTGCCGGCTCATCTCCAGCGTTCCGCCGAGTTCACGCGCGCGCTCCGTGAGCGAGCGGGGTTCAAAACTGGGCGACGGAAACCCGGTGCGCTGACCCGCATCGTCACGGATGACCAACTGCAGGGCATGTTCGTCGCGGGCCAGCCGGACCCAGACCTTTCTGGCCTTGCTGTGTCGCCGCACGTTGTTCAGGGCCTCGTTGACCATGTGCAGCACAGCGCCGGACAGTGCCCGGCTGGCCACGAGTGGGTCGGGCGCCTCCAGCGTCGTCTCGATGCCGAACAAGGTGGCAAAGCGCCCGGCCTGACGCCTCAGGGCGGGCACCAGGCTGTTGTCACCGCGCAGCTCGCCACTGCGCAGTACGGCCACGGTGTCGCGCAGCTCATTCAGCTCGGTCTCGCAGAACTGGCGCAAGTCCTGAACCTGGGCATGCAGCGGGTTGTCGGGCGTGCAGCGCTGTGCCACTACCTCGATGGCGAACTTCAACCCCAGATAGGGCTGCACTGCGCTGTCGTGCAGGTCGCGGCCGATGCGGGCGCGTTCGTGTGCCGCGATTTCAGCTTGCAGGGTGTCCACGTAGGAAGCCTGCTGCAGCAAGCGACGCATCTCGGCAGCGAAGGCCGCCAACGAGCGCAAAGGCCAGGGTGAACCGTCCTTGGGGGCATTGTGACGGTCGCGGCCGTAGGCCACCAGAAACCAGCCCGAGCGCTCTTCGCGGGGGGCATCCGGCACCAGTTGCAGGGTCTGCGCCTCCAGCAGGTCGGCGATCTGCCGCACGCGGGGCTCGATCGCCAGCCGCGTCGCCACCGGCAGGTCACAGTTCAGGCCATCGGCAGCGTGGCCTGCCACCAGAGACATCAGCTCAGCCGGCAGCTCCGCCAGCAGGGGCAGCAGGCGAGCCGCCAGCGCGGGTGAGGCCTCGTAGGCGCTGTCGTCCTGGTCGGCCACCAGCACGGTGGGTTGCTCCGCGTCGCGGTGGCAGACGATCATTCGCTGCGCACCCGTCGCGAGTCGCAAACGGTCTGCGATCACCAGGCCCACCGATTGCAGGCCGCGCCGGGGGTCCAG
>Ga0073903_10000690_pt1 | contig 17499 bp, 10 predicted proteins | sample KloWWTKNB14_bulk_FD_66665 | JGI IMG/M metagenome (GOLD analysis project Ga0073903, IMG submission 66665) | Active sludge microbial communities from Klosterneuburg, Austria, studying microevolution and ecology of nitrifiers - Klosterneuburg... | ecosystem: Engineered > WWTP > Aerobic digester >... | reverse complement strand
CAGCCCGATGGCGACTGCGATCTGGAAGATTCCTGCGTTCATGCGATGTCTCCTTGCGATTGTGGTCAAGCACGGCACCGCGGTTGGCGGCCCCGCCAGCGTTTCAATTGAGCTTGTCGAAGGACGAGACCCTGCCGTCGCTGCTGACGTTGCAGACGTAGCGGTACTCCTCGAAGCGCAGGATCAGCTCCCAGTAACCCGGCTTCATCGCGTTCTGGGCCACCAGCGTGCCGTCGTAGCCCTGGTCGGCAAACTCGTTGCACGCACGGATCGCGGCGGCCGGCGCGCGGTCGTTGCCCTGGTAGGCGGCGTCGTCGCTGGCGATGCGGCTGGCCGTGCCGCTGTCTCCGCCACCGGCGTTGCCGCCCGCGTCGACCGCGAACACGCCGCGGCAGCCGTCCTTGACCCAGACCGAGTGCTTGAACAGGCCCCAGCTGACGCCCTCGGTGCACGCGCTCTTGCTCAGCTGGCGCACCATGCGCACGGCGCCGCGCGTGTTCATCGGACACTCGACCTGGCGGTTGCCGACCGACTCGCAGGTCACCTGGTTGGGCGAGGCGCCGCTGCCGGACGCGGCGCTGCTGGATGCGGACTGGCCGGAGTCCTGCAGGTTGCCGCCCGACGCGAAGACCGCGCTGCAGCCGCCGTCGACCCAGACCGAGTGCTTGAACAGCCCCCAGTTCTGTCCCTCCACGCAAGCCGTGCGGCTCACCTGGCGCACCAGGCGCACCTCGCCGCGCGTGTCCATCGGGCACTCGGCCCGCTTGCGGTCGACGGACTCGCAGGTCACTTCATCGGCGACGGCGGCCAGGGGCAGCAACAGCAACGACGACAGCAGGATCGATCGGGAAAGGTTCATGGTTTCACCGTGGGGGTTGGAGGGGGCGCAGCCGCGGCGCGGCGGCATGCGCAAACACGCGATTCCCGACCGGCGCCGGGCCGGGGTTCGGACACACCAGGCGCCGGACTCGTCGCCCTTGGCGCCTCAATAGACAGAGAACACCGCCGCGCAGCCGTCGTCCACCCACACGCCACCGCTGTCCCAGCCCCAGTTGTAGCCATGGCGGCAGCTGGTGCGGGAGATCTGCCGGTCGATGTCGACCTCGGCATGGCGCAGGTTCGAGCGGCAGTAGTTGCGCTGGTTGTTGCGCGACTCGCAAGTGACCTGGTAGCCCGCGCCGTACTTGGTGTGATGGTCGTATGGCTGGTAGTCGTAGTCGCGTTCCCCGCGATAGTCGTCGTCGTGCTTCGACGCGATGGCGACTGCGCCGATCAGGCCCAGCGCCAGCGCGGCGGCCGCCGCCGAGTCGCTGCTGCTGCCGTGGCTCGAGCGGTAGTCGCCGAGGTCGAACTGCGCGCGGCAGCCGTTGGAGACCCAGACGCCGCGGCTGTCGTAGCCCCAGCTGCTGCCCTGGCGGCAGCTGGCCTTGCTGAACTGCGTCGACAGGTGGACGCCGCCGCGGGTGTCGGCGGCGCAGTAGTGGGTCGTGCGGTCCTCCGACTCGCACACCAGCGAGCGCGCCTGCGCGTCGATGCTAGCCAGCAGCAGGAGTGCGGCGACCGACACGCCGGCGGGGAACTTCATGGAGATCGTCATGGACTTCATCCGGTGGGGGCTCAGGGCTTGGTGCCCGACCATTCCTGCAACGAGAGCTCGCCGTCGCCGTCCTTGTCCGAGGCCTTGAACGCCGCGGCCACCGAGCCGGTGAACGACTCCGCCGTCACGTTGCCGGGCTGCACGGCCTTGCCCGACTTGTCGACCGCCGGCGGATGCTCCTCGCCGGCGATGCGCCCGTCCTCGTTGACGTCTAGATGGCCGAACACGGCGACCACGCGATTGCGAAACTCTTCCCAGCTGACCTTGCCGCTGGCGTCGAAGTCGGCGGCCGTGAAGGCCGCGGCCGAAGCCTCGGCCAGCTCCGCGTCGGAGTCCGCGGCAATCGTGACGGCGGGCACCAGCGTCGCGGCAAGCGCGAGCGGGGCGACAAAGCGAAGTTGACGGCGCATGGAGCCGGATCCTCGTGCGACAGGGCTGGGGAGGGGCCGTGCGGCGAATGCGCGGTTGGCGCAAGCCGGGCGGGGGGCGGGCGCCATGATCCGCGACGCGCGGCGCGGCGTCTGTCAGCAGGATGCTGATCCGCGTGATGGGCAGGTGTTCGCGGTGCACGGCGCCGGATTCGATATGCTCGCGACGATGCCCGTCGAAGCGCCCATGACCCCTGGATGGCCCGCGCGCCGGGCGCCGCGCATCGCTCGCGGCATCGTGCTGCTCGCATCGATGCTGGGAGCGGCTGGCAGCGCCGCCACCGCGGCGGATGATTTCGGCATCGCGCAGTTCGGCATCGATCGCTGGAGCGAGTCCGAAGGCCTCGACAGCAACTGGGTGCGCGACATCGTCGAGGGGCCTGACGGCTTCATGTGGATCGCCACCAACAACGGCCTGCTGCGCTTCGACGGGCGCTCGTTCAACCCCGTCGCTGGAAGCGGCCCTGCGCGGTCGTCGCTGGGTCCGGTCGCGGCGCTGGCCCGCGGCAGCGGCGGGCGGCTCTGGATCGCACTGGAGTTCGGCGGCGTCCGCCTGCTGCCGGCCGGCGGACCGCCGCGCGCGTTGCCGGTTCCCGCGCTGCCCGACGACCTGTCCGCGACCGCCCTGCTCGAGGATCCCTCCGGCACCTTGTGGATCGGCACGAGTACCGGCCTGTGGCGCGTGGAGGGCGAGACGGCCCAGCGCATCGCGCCGAACACGGAAGCGCGCAGTGCGGATGTCCGCGCGCTGGCGGTGACGCCGGGCGGCGAGGTCTGGGTGCGCACGAACGACCATGGCCTGTGGCGGATCGTCGGCGATGCGGTCGAGGTCGTGCCGGACGTGCCGGCATGCCGCGGCGCGGGCATCGCGATCGGACCCGGCGATTCGCGCTATACCTCCTGCCTGGAAGGTGTCTGGCGCTGGGACCCGGTCGATGCGAGCTGGTTGCGCATCTCGGCCGGAAAGGGCGTGGGCAGGTTGTACACCGATCGCCGCGGCGACCTGTGGTTCGGCGAGCGCGAGGGCCTCGCGCGCTGGAGCTCAGGCACGTTGAAGATGCTGCCCGGGAAATCCGGGCTTGGTGACTGGCGCGTCCGTGCCTTCGCCGAGGACGCCCGCGGCGACCTGTGGATCGGCACCTTTTCCGGTGGCCTGGCCCGCCTTTACCGCGGCCCCGTGCGCGCGTACGGTGCGCCCGAAGGCCTGGTGATCGATGGCACCAGCGCGGTACTGGCAACGCCCGATGGCGGAGTCTGGATCGGTGCGCTGGATCGGGGCCTGCTGTCGTGGCACCCCGACCAGGGCGTGCGCGCTCGTTGGACAGCGCAGGACGGACTGCCGGGCGCGACGGCATGGGCGCTCGCCCTGGATCCGCGGCGACCGGGCGGCATCTGGGTCGGCGGCGACAGCGGCATCGCCTGGCTCGAGGAGGGGACGCTGCGGCGCATTGGTCCCGGCGGCATCGCCCATGCCGACGGGACGCGCGTGCTCCACGTCGATGCCGCGCAAGCCGACACGCTCTGGGTGGCCGGCGAGACCGGCGGCGTGATCGAACTGCGACCCGGCGAGCGCATCGCCCATGACGCCGCGCGCGGCTTGCCGCTGCAACGGGTGCGGTTTTTCCATCACGACCGCTCGGGGCGCCTGCTCGCCGGCGGCGAGGAAGGGCTGTACGCCTACGACGGGCACGCCTGGTCGGAACAGCGGGTCGCCGGGCGCACGATCCGTGGTCTCAAGGCGATCCTGGAGGACGATGGCGGCGGGCTGTGGCTCGCCAGTGGCCGCGATGGCCTGGTGCACGTCGCAGGCGATCGCAGCTCCACCTATGGACTCGACGACGGCCTGCCTTTCCGTCCGATCCACAGCCTCGCCTTCGATGCCGCCGGCGGGCTGTGGATGTCCGGCGACCAGGGACTCGCGCGGCTGCGGCTCCGCGATCACGCGCGCTGGGAACGCGGCGAGCTGGCCTCGGTCCCGGTGGAGCGCCTCGGGCGGCGCGACGGGCTGCGCGACGCCGAGTGCAACGGCTGGGGACGGCCCGCCGTCACGCGCCTCGCCGATGGCCGCTTCGTCTATCCGACGGTCAGCGGCATCGCCGTGCTCGACCCCGGCGCGTTGCCGACGGTCGCGCTCGCGCCCGGCGAGATCTACATCCAGTCCGCCGCGACCGGCCCGCGCGAACTGGCGCTCGATCGCCCCTTGCAACTGGCTGCGGACGAACGCTCGCTGCGGATCGCATTCTCGGCCATCGAGCTGCTGCGGCCCGAGGCGCTGGGCTTCCGCTACCGGCTCGACGGATTCGATGCCGACTGGATCCCGGCTGCCCGGGCCAGCGAAGCGACCTGGTCGCACCTGGTGCCGGGCTCGTACTCATTCAAGTTGCAGGCCCGGCTGCCGGGTCGCGACTGGGTCGACGCGGCACAGGTGCTGGCGGTCGAGGTCGAGCCGCAACCCTGGGAATCGCCGTGGTTGCGCGCAGCAGCGCTCGTACTCGCCCTGTTGCTGGTTGCCGCCGCGTTCGGCTGGCGCCTGCGGATCGAGAGCCGGCACGCGCGCACGCTCGGTCGCGCCCGCGCCTTCCTGCGCGAGGTGATCGACACCAGCCCGAACCCGATCTTCGCGCGCCGCCGCGACGGCAGTTATGCGCTGGCCAACCGCGCGGCGGCGACGTTCTACGGCCTGTCGCCGGGCGAACTCGAGGGCCGCTCGCCGCAGCAGCTCGGCGCGCCGCCGGAGGGCATGGCGCGGGTCGATGCGCTCGACGCCGAGGTGTTCGCCTCGGCGCAGGAACGGATCCTCGCCGAGGACCGGATCGTCGACCACGAGGGACGCCAGCGCTGGTTCCGCATCGTCAAGCGGCCGGGCTTCGGCGCCGACGGCAAGACCGTCGAACAGGTGATCGGAATGGCGGTCGATGTCACCGAGTTCAAGCTCGCCGAGCAGCGCCTGCAGCGCGAACAGGCCAGGCTCAGGCGCAGCCGCGGGGAGGCACGCCGCCTGGCGCGCCGGCTGCTGCGCGCGCAGGAGGACGAGCGCCAGCGCCTGGCGAGGGAGATCCACGACGACCTCACCCAGCAGCTTGCCGGACTGGCGATGCTGGCCTGGAGCACGGCACAGGCGATTTCGCGCGAACCCTCGCGCGACGTGTCCGGCAACCTGTCCGAACTCGCCAGCGAACTGGAGCGGGTGGCCAATGAAGTCCAGGCACTGTCGCGCGACCTGCACCCGCCGGCGCTGGAGAGCCTCGGCCTGGCCGGGGCCGTGCGCGCCGAATGCGAGACCTTCGCCAACCGCACCGGCATGGCGATCGCGTTCGAATGTCCGGGCGACTTCGATGATCCGGCTCCCGAAGTAGGGCTCGCGCTTTACCGCATCGTGCAGGAAGGGCTGCGCAACTGCCTTGCCCACGCCGGTTCGAAACAGGCCGACGTCATCCTCGCGGGCGATTCCGGCGGCATCCGGCTCGAGATCATCGACCACGGGATCGGCTTCGATGCCGCGGCGGCGATGGCGCAGCCCGGGCTCGGCCTGGCCAGCATGCAGGAGCGCGCACGACTGGCGGGCGCCACGTTCCGGATTGAAAGCGCGCTCGGTCGCGGCACGCGGCTGGTCGTGATTGCGCGTGCCCGGCCGGCGCCGCGCGTCACCGAACCAGAAGGCTGAATCCGGCACCCGCCGGCTCCGGCGCGCCGCCTGCGCGTTCAGTCCGTCTGCGCCGCCCGCGGCGGCGTCTCCAGCACCCAGCGCGCAGCCTCGCGCGAGAGTTCCGCGGCGCTGCCCAGGGCCAGCTTGCGCTTGATGCGCTCGCGATAGGTCTGCACGGTCTTGGGGCTCAGGCGCAGTTCCGCGCCGATCTGGCGGGTGGTCAGGCCGTTGCCGATGCGCGCCAGGACTTCGATCTCGCGGTCGGTCAGGCTGGCGATGCGACGGTTCGGGTCCTCGCTCGCCACGCCGCCGACCCGGTGCGCGAGCAGGGCCCCGGAGATCGACTCGCTCAGGTACATCCGCCCGGCGCGCACCTTGCGGATCGCGTGGACCACGTTGCGGCCGGCCTCGCTCTTCTGCACGTACCCGCGCGCGCCGGCGGCGAAGGCGCGCTCGGCCCAGATCGGCGCCTCCTGCATCGAGACCACGATCGCCCGGAATCCCCGTCGCACGACCTCCTTGACCAGGTCGAGGCCGCTGGACCCGCGCAGCGAGAGATCGACCAGGACGAGATCCGGCGGGTCCCGCGCGAGCACCTGCAGCGCGCCATCGTAGTCCTCGGCGTGGCCGCAGCTGCGCATGTCGGGCTCGGCGTCGATCAGTATCGCCAGGCCGGTGCGCACGATCGGATGGTCGTCCACGATCAGCACCCGCCATGGCGGGACGATGCCGCCCGCGACCGGCGTCGCGGTGTCGGAGCGCGGCGACATGGGCCGGCGGGCAGGGCGCGTGGCGATCCCTACTTCGCCGCGTCCTCGATCGGGAGATCGAACTGCACCTTGACGTGGTCGCCGCCCTCCTCGGACCAGTCCATGCTGCCGGCGATCCGGGAAGGCGTCCGCTTCTCGATCTTGATGGTCGGCGGGAAGTCGCTGTTGCAGCTGCTGCCGCTGTTCATGGTGTCGCCCGAGCGCGACATGAAGTCGACGCACATCGTGGGGCCGTCGGCGGCGACGTTGATGGTGACCGTGTTGCCGCCCTGGCGCATGACGTCGAAGGTATTGAGGTTGCCGTCCTCTAGCGCCTTGGCGCGGTCGAAGGCCTGCGAGATCAGCACGACTTCGAGCTCCTCGCCGTCGGGCATGGCAACGCCGTCGGCGACGGTCCATTCCGCGCCCTTGAGGTTGACCGTGCCGGAAGCCGCGGCCAGTGCGGCGGGCAGGGGGGACAGCAGCAGGGCGGCAAGGGCCAGGCGGGAACGCATCGAGTTCGACATGGCGCGGCTCCAGGTAGCGGGCGCCGCCACGATGGCAGGCGCCGGTCGGGACCGGCTTTCTACACCCAAACCCACGCTGATGGGCAGTTGCGAGCGACCTGTCCCCGCTCCGGCGCTTGTTGCGTGGTCAACCCTGGAGGCCGGCATACTGCAGGCCGGCGCGGGGGAGCGGAACATGCCACGTAACGGACTGGGCAGGGTGCTGGGGCTGGCGCTGCTTGCGGCGACGCCGACAGCCGGCGCGCAGGCGCTCGACAACGGGCTGATCGCCTACTACCCGTTCAACCGCTCCCTCACCGATGTCCAGACTGGCGGCTACGACGGCGTGCCCAGCGGCGGCTCCGGGGGCTACGCCGACGGCGCCTCAGGTGATGCGCTGAATCTCGGCGGCGCCTTCTCGGTCGGCTTTCCCGGAATCCCGGCCAGCACCTATGCCGGCGACTTCAGCCTGAGCTGGTTCATGAAGTGGGAGGCGACTGCCGACAATAGTCCCCAACGGTTGATCAGCCGTGCGGCCGACTGTCCTGGCACGCGCTCGCTCGAGATCGTGCACGGGTTGAACGGGCCGGAGACGCTGACCTTTACCCTTGTCTTCCTGGAATCGAGCCATGCCGTGACCGCCGCGGTCGCCGACGGCGCGTGGGCCCACGTGGCCGCCGTGCGCGAGGGCGGCACCATTCGCCTCTACGTGAACGCGCAGGCGGGTGCGCCGGCGACGGTGCCGACCAGCCCGCCGATGAACCTCGACGCCGTGAACCCGACCCTGGGGATCGGCAACTCGCCCTGCGTGGGCGAGGACGGAAACGTCGGCCCGACCGGTCACATCGACGAATTGCGGGTCTACAACCGCGCGCTGGACGCCAGCGAGGTCGAGCTGCTGTCGCGGCGCGCGCAGTTCCGCGTGACGCCCGATACGGCCGGCAGCGGCGCGGAACTGCGGATCAATGCCTGGGGCCTGGTGCCGGGGCGCACCTACCAGGTGGGGCTCGCTTTCCCCGACGCCCCGGGAGTCGCGGTGACTGAGCAGATCGCCAGCGGTGAATCGGCCCTGTGGCTCGGGACGCTGCCGCCGGTGCTGCCGGAGGAAGGGTCCGCCGAGCTGGTGCTGAACTCGCGGTTCGGTACGCGGTCGATCCTGGAGCGCCGGCGTCCGTTTCCCATCCTGCCGCAACTCGACCTGCTGACCGACGCGGATCAACTGCGTGCCGGCAGGGCCGTCCGGCTGTTCCTGTTCGACCCCCAGCAAGGCGTGGCCGCCGCCTGCGGCAGCACTGTGCGGGTCCGCTATGGATCGCGGGCCGTGGCCGGTCCCCAGGTCTTCGACTGCGTGAACGGCCTTTCCTTCGTCGCGCCCGCGGACTATCCGGCCAGCTTCCCGGCGCCGGTCGAGATCCGCATCGACGAGTTGTCCGGTCGCCGCGTCGTGCGCTCCTCCATTGCCACGGCCAACGTGCGCGCGCCCTACACGGCACCATTCGTCGACCTCGGCGGCATCGACGTCAGTGACCCGCTGCCGCGCCCCGGCGAGCCGGTGCGCATCGACGGCCAGCGCGTGTTCAACGACGACACCGACCCCGCGCAGGTCCAGACCAGCGCCTTCTGGGTCGCCAACGATGGCCGCATCACCTCGATGCCCACTGCGGCGCTCGCGGTCGATGCCAACGGCGCCTTCCGCCTCGACACCTTCCCGCCCTCGCTGGGCTCGATGGCGGCTTTCATTCCCGAGGGTCCCGGACGGATTCGCCTGGTAACGCGCCGCCCGGACCCGTTCGGGCGCATGGAGCACGTGGTCACCGACGGCCCGCTGCTGCAGACCGACTACCAGCAGTTCCTCGCCTCCGACCTGCGCATCAACGTGCGCAAGAACATCGGCGGCGGCAACAGCGAGCCGATCGAGGGCGCCTTCGTGGTGGTCGATGCGAATGCGCCGCTGGAGGCACAGCCCACCAATCCACCGGCAGGCAGCGGTCAGTCCGGCTGGGCGGGTAGCGGCCGGGCGTTTCTCGACGGCACGCAACCGCGGCTCGACGCCACGTTCGAACCGGCCGGTGCGGTCAACCAGGCCACGAATTTCGCGTCCCAGTTCGAATTGCCGCCGCCGGTGTGCGGCGAATCGATGTACCGGCGCTACACCAATGCCGCAGGCCTGACCGGCTTCCAACTCGCAGGGGGCCAGGAGGAACCGCCCGACAGCTGGCAGGAATTGGGTTACTCGCAGTACGAGGGTGGCGCCTGTGACGGCGACGGCTGCCGTATCGCGCAGAACCGGCCGTGGGAGTTCAACATCACCGTCTACACCTTGCATCGCGGCGCGGGCTACATCGCCAGTGGCTCGATCGAGAACATCGAGGCGCCCAGCCGCTACAAGGTTACCTACCGGCGCGACTTGCAGAGCTACCGCATCGTCGACCTGCGCACCAACGTGGTCTACCTGCAGAGCGGTACTGCCAACATCGACGTGCTGGTTCCGGCACTGACCGGCGCCGACGATTTCCTGGTCATCAACGATCCCGTCATGACCCAGGAAGTCGGGCCGGCGGTCGTGGGAATCCCCAGGATCGGGGACGACCGCAGCTACGGCAAATGGCTCGAGTTCACCGCCAATGTTTCCCAGTTCGCCAACACCGTGCCGGTCAAGGTGCTGCGCTTCTCCCACGTGCCGGCGGTCAACGGCTCGATCACCAGCGCGAAACTTTTCCTGCCCAACCTGATCAACGGGCAGCCCTCGTTCATCGGCGACTTCCAGCAGGTGAGTTTCGTCGACGGCTGCAACATCCAGGACGATCCCGGCGCAGGCGCCGGCGAAACCTGGGAGCTGCGCATGCCTGGCGTCCTCAACAACTCCTGGCGCTTCCCGCGCGGCGTGCTCTACCCCAACGACAGCCAGGATCGCCGCGCCTGCGGCTACATCGACGTTTCCAACTTCAATGGCGCCATCGGCCGCCGCTTGATCTGCTTCGTGTGGCAGGAGGCGCCGGACTACTTCAACCAGGCCGACGGCATCATCGTGGTCGAGGATTCGGATCCGAACCGGGTCAGGGTCCAGGTCGAAGGCGAGGAACAAGGTGCCAGCAACGCCACGCGGGCGCCGGGCGAGTTTTTCGGCGAGGAACCGGACCAGCCCGGCGCGACCACCAGTCGCAGCACGTCCAGCAGTGGCATTTTCGACACCATCACGGCCAACGGTGTCGGCGGCCAGGTGCGCAATTTCAATGGCAACAACCCCGACCAGTTCAACCAGGACGCGGAGGGGGCCGCGCAGGCCGCCGACTTCGGCGACGGCGCGGTCGAGATCGCGATCGGCGACGACGAGTTCCAGGAGATCATGGATGTCACGATCCCCCTGTTCCAGTGGTACTGGGGCGTGCCCGAGATCCTCTCGGCCGAGGTCTATGCGCGGCTGCGCTTGCTGGCGTCCTACCTCTACACCGGTACGCTCACGCGCAACGGCAACGGCGACGAGCACATCGAGGTCCTGGCCGATGCATTGTTCGCGGCCGAGATCCTGATCGGCGTCGACATCGACGTGCTGTTCGGCTTCATCGTCGATGCGGGCGCCAGTATCGTGGGCCGGATCCAGTCCGAGATCGCGCTCAAGACCGAAACCGGCGCGGATCCCATCCTGCAGCCCTGCGTGACCTTCTCGCTCAACTTCAACGGCTACGTCGATCCCTGCGCGTTCTGCCCCACGCCGGTCATCGAGTTCGGCGGCCCCATCCTCGATCCGCCGGTGCAGGATCCGCCGGACTGTTCCTTCTTCCCCAACCGGCCGGCGGGTTCGGATTTCGACCTCGCGCGCGCCGCGGGCAGCGGCTTGGTCTTCGGCACGCCCGAGGCGCGCGCGCTGCGTCGCCACCCCGCGCTCGCCTTCGACGTCAACGGCAGCGGGCAGGCGCTGGTGCTGTCCGAGGATGGCGCCCTCCGTGCAATTCCCTTGCAGGGCGGCGGTGAGCTCGGCGTGCAGGAGCCGCTCAGCATCGCGCCCGCCGCACGCCAGGCGAAACTGGCCTACTACCAACCCGGCCGCGCAATTGCGGTGTGGATGGAAAGCGCGCTGACCGTGGATGAGGCGCTCGCCGCCGCCGACGACTATCCGATCCTGTCGCGCAACCAGCGCGTGGCGTGGGCGACCTTTGACGGCGAATCCTGGGGCACCAAGCAGTTCCTGACCGATCCGGGTACCGGCAGCGGGCATCCCACGCTGGTCGCATGTCCGGATTGGGAAGCCGGTTGCCCCGCGGGCGGCGAGGTCTTCCTCGCCTGGCAACAGAACGAAAGCGGCAATCCGTTCCAGCCGCGCTATCGCATCCGCTACGCCACCTGGCTGCCGGCTTTCGGCTGGACCGCGGTGAACGAGGCCGACCCCGACGCGGGCCAGGTCGTCGTGCACGACATGACGCCGAGCGCGATCTACGTCGCGGACGAACCCTTCCTGTCCTGGACCCGCCAGATCCTGGGGTCGCCCGCCGACGCCGACGCGCTACCGCGACGACGCCTCGCCTACCGCCACATCGGCGTGGGGCCGATGCATGTCGCCAACGACCTGCCGGATTCGATCGTCGCGCCAAATCTCGTCGCGGGCCCTGGCGGGAGCAATCCCGATGTGCTGCTGACCTTCGTGCGCCCGGACGGCGACCGCGGTCCGATCGGCACCGAGCTGTCGTTGCACGTCGCTGCAGCCGAGTGCGTCATCGGACTCTGCGACTGGACCTGGCACCAGGCCCGCGATCCGCGCGGCCGCACGATCTATGGCGAGCGCCCGCAGTACGTCCGCGGCGGCGCCTGGTCGTCGATCGTGTTGCGCGTGTTCCGCTTCGAGGGCAAGAACGGCGAGCCGATCGCGTCCAACGATCCGATCGGCTCGATCCTGAGCTCCGGCGACCTGGTCAGGCTCTCGCCCAACTACGCCAACGGCGTGGTCCAGGTGACCTCGATCACCGCCGACGGGCTGATGCACTATGGCCACGCGGTGGCCTACGACCCCGGCTCGGATTCCGTGGTCACCATGGCGACCCTTTTCGACTCGGGCGGCCTGGCCCCGGTCCGCAGCATCCTGAAGAAAGGCGGCATCGGTAGCGTTACCGGCTACGGCAAGCTGCTCAGCCCCGCTGGTCTCGCCAGCAACATCGAGGTTCGCGCGCTGCCGGCGATTCCCGACTTCGTGATCGAATCCTTCGAAGCCGACAGCGCCAGCGTGAGCCCGGGCGCGAGCATCGCCACGCTTTCCCGCATCACCAACCGCGGCACGCCCTATGTGGTCGCGCGCGATGGCGCGGCGGTCCTGGAGCTGCGCTGGAACTCGCCGGCGAGCGCGCCGGTGGCGAGCATTGCCTTGGCCGATCTGGCCGATGGCGCAAGCGTCGAGTTGCCACTCGCCTTCGCGGCTCCTGCCAGCGCCTACGGCGACGAGGCCCACACCTTGTACGCCCGCATCGCCATCGCGCCCGAACTCGACGAGCTGACCGCCGACAACAACGCGGCCGAAGTGGAATTCGCCGGCCTGCCGGTGCCAACCTCGCTCGCCAGCCAGACCCGCCCCGGCGCGCCGGTGGTGCAACTGGGCTGGGACGAGATCGACGATCCGCGCATCGCCGGCTACCGCATCTACCGGCTCGCCACCGATGGATCATGGATGCCGCTGGGCGCGAGCCCCAACCACGGCTTCCTGGATATCAGCGCGCAATTCGCCACGCCACGCACCTATGCGGTGAGCAGCTATTCCGCACGCGGCATCGAGTCGGAGCGCAGCACGCCGATCACGGTGATGCCGGTGCAACCGGGGCGCGAGGGCCTGGCGATATTCAGCGACGGCTTCGAGACCGTGCCGTGAGGAGATGTCGGCGGCCGAGTCGGGTGCAGGCATGGCGATCCGGCGCTACCCTACGCGGAAGCGTCGTCGCGATCGGAGTGGTTCATGCGCCTGCCAGCCGCCCTTGTCATGCTGTGTGCGATGGCGGTCCCGGCAATCGCCGCGACGCCGTTCTGGGGCGCGAAGTCGTCCGACGCAGTCGACGTCGCGCCCGCCGAGCTCGATCTCGGGCACTTCGTCTGGCTGCCACAGGCCGCGCCTGCCGGGCCGATCGTGGTCGTTGTCGGTCTCGACGATCAGATCGCCTATGCCTACCGCAACGGCGTGCGCATCGGCTACGCCAAGGTCAGCACCGGCAAGAAGGGGCACGAGACGCCTACCGGTGTCTTCACCACCCTGCAGAAGGACAAGGATCACCATTCCTCGATCTACAACAACGCGGCGATGCCCTACACCCAGCGCCTGACCTGGGGCGGTGTCGCGCTGCATGCCGGCGGCATCCCCGACTACCCCTCGTCGCACGGTTGCGTGCACCTGCCCTCGGAGTTCGCGCGCCTGCTGTTCGAGGTCAGCCCGATGGGCATGACCGTGGTGGTGGGCGACGAGGCGGTCGTGCCGGCCGACGTGGCGCATCCGGCGATGCTCGAGCCGGTCGATCCGGAATCCGGCGTCGCGCTCGAGACCCCGCGCCTGGCCGCGCACGAGACCTCGCGCTGGCAACCCGACCTGTCGCCCGAAGGCCCGGTCGCGATGCTGCTGAGCAGCGCCGACCGACGCTTGATCGTATTCCGCAACGGCGTCGAGATCGGGCGCGCCCAGGTCGAGGTCCGCGATCCCGACCAGGCGCTCGGGACACATGTGTTCACCGTGGTCGAGTCGCAGGCCGATGGCACGCCCAGATGGTCGGCCGTCGGCGTTCCCGGCCATGCCGGCGAGGACGGGATGCCGCTGGACCCGGCGCAGGTCGAGCGCATCGCCGTTCCCGACGCCTTCCGCGCCAATGTCACCCCGCTGCTGGTGCCCGGCACCACGTTGATGGTGACCGATGCCGCGGTCCTGCCGTCGACCACGGGCGTGTCCATGACCGTGGTCACCAATGCGGCGCCATAGGGCCGGGAGCAGCGCGGTTCAGGGCACGGTCGGGGTGCCGCCGCTAGCCTGCGCGTCACCGATCCTGGAGTAACCCCGGATGCAGCGCTTCGCATTCCTGGTCCTGATATCCGTCGCCGCGTCGAGCGCGACCGCCGCCGGCAAGGAACTGGCGGCCGCCTTGGTCGCGGCAGCACCGGCCGCCGATCCGATCGCGGTCGCGCAGGCCGTGCAGGCCATGCAATGCGCCGGGCAGCCCGATGGTGATCCGGTTTCGCGACTGGTCCTGATCGACTACTCGCGGCCGTCGACCGCGCCGCGCTTGTGGGTATTCGACCTTGCGACGCGCACGCTGTCGCGCGAGGAGCGCGTCGCGCATGGCCAAGGCTCGGGCGACAACCACGCCACGCGATTCTCCAACGACCCGGGCAGCCACCAGACCAGCCTCGGCCTGTTCCGCACGCGCGACACCTACATCGGGCGCAACGGCTACTCGTTGCGCCTCGAGGGACTCGATCCGGGCGTGAACGACCGCGCGATGCAGCGCGCGATCGTGATGCACGGCGCCCCGTACGTCAGCGAAGCCACCGTCCGGCAACTGGGTCGCCTCGGTCGCAGTTGGGGTTGTCCCGCGGTGCGGGCCGACGTCGCCCGCCCGCTGATCGACGAGATCAAGGGCGGCCAGTACCTGTATGCCTACCATCCGACGGGCGTGCCGGCGCAGGTTGCATCTGCCGCTCGATGCGCCAGCAGGGGCACGGCGACTGCCACGATTCCGGCGGCCCCGATGCGCCGCGTGATCGCGCCTTCCCCCTGAGTCGACGGCGCGGAAGGCAGCTGCTTCACCGCACCGGCGCCACGGATCCCGACATGCTCCCTCGAATCATCCTGCTGCTCGCGATCGTTGGACTTGCGAGCGCCTGCGGGAGCCGCGCGCCGGCAACCGGTACGTCTCCGACGCGGATCTCCGATGACGCGGCCGATCCGCCCAGGACCTCGCCGGTCCCGGCACCGGTGCTGGACAGCTTCGCGCCCACGGCGCCTGCGTTCATCCTCTCGACCAACGAGCCGTTCTGGAACGCCCGGGTCGACGGCGATGTGCTGGTTCTCAAGGGACTCGACGGCGAGCGCAGGCTCACGATCACCGTGAACCAGGCTTTGCCCGACGGTCGGCATGTCATGGCGCAGGACGACGCCGGCCGGGTCGAAATCCGGATCGCCCCGATGCTTTGCCAGGACAGCATGTCGGGCGCGGACTTCCCGTACACCGGCAGGCTCACTTTCGATGAGGCCGTGCCGATCCCCGGCTGCGCGCGGCCGGCGTCCGATCCCCCGCCCGGCGAGCCTGCGGCGAAGCGGCCCTAGCCGACGGCGCATCCCGCGCCGCCGGCCACGCTGCCTTCACTCGAAGCCGTTGGCGAACAGGCCATCGTTCAAGGCCGCCGTTGCCACCGCCTCGGAACTCGGCGGCGACTCGATCGCCTTGCGCGAGTAGCTGGTCACCCGGTAGTGCCTTTGCACGCCGATCGGCGCGTTGAGGTCGAGGAACCCCAGGTTGAAGCTGCTGCCCAGGTGCAGCCACTCGCCGTCCCCGTCGTGGTACCACACGCGGTAGCCGGCGATCAGGTCGGCCGGATCGTCGATCGGGTCCCAGGCCAGCTGCACCAGCCGCGTGCCGGGCACCGCGCTCGCGCTGAGCGCGAACGGCATCGGCATGCCGCCGAAATCCTTGTGCGCGACGTCGTTGGTGTTGTTGACATCCTCGACCGTGCTGGACCCGCGGACCACCTGCGCGTACAGGCGATGCGCCTCGTCCGGGCTGAAGCCCGCGGGCACCACGATGTTGCTGACCAGCGTGGCCAGTTCGCCGGGCGCGAGCGAGGGGACGAAGCGTCCGCCGAACGTGGTGCCGCCGGCGTCGCGCGGACTGTCCATGCTCAACACCATCTGCCAGAACGGCGACTGCGCGGTGAAGGCGGAGCCCACGTTGCGCAGCTTCACCGTCACCTGCACGGTGCTGCCACCGGTGAGCGTGGCGGCGTTGGTCGTGATCTCCTCGATCGCGAAGTCCACGCCCTGCTCGGCGCTGTAGACCACCATGTTGTCCTCGCCCGCCACCGCAGAGGCGCGCGCGGGCGGTGCCTCCACGCCGGCCTTGGCGTATTTGCTGCGCAGGCCGAACGGCATTTCGACGGTGCGGGTCGCGGTGGCCACGATCTGGCCCAGTTCCGGATCGAAGGCGGCCGTCGGCGCGAAGTACCCGGCGCCGTCGTTCGACAGCGCCAGTGGCTGGATGACCGCCTGTCCGCGCGCGGTGGTGTAGCTGATGAGCTCGCCGGTGTGCGCCACCATGCCCAGCGGATCGCCTTCCAGCGGCTCGGTGCCCTGCGGGCCCGGGCCGAAGCCGGTGCCGCGCATGACCACCGTCACGTTTCCGTCGCCGTCGAGCAGGGCCGTGGGCCGCTCGCCGTAGACCGGCCGGCCGTTGGCATCCGTCACCGCTTGTGCCACGACCGCGCAAGTGCCGGCGCTGCAGGCGTTCGCGAACGCCATCGCCGCGCGATGGCGGTTGCTGACGAAGGCGCGTCCATTCTCACCGTGCGTGTGGACGATCGCGAAGCCACCATCCGGCGTGCCGACGATGCTGGGCCACGCCACGCCCCCCGGCAACCCGGCCGGCACCTGCACCGTCGTACCCGATTGCAGGAAGCGGTAGGCCACGCGCCGCGTAGCGGTATCGGCGAAGACGCCGCTGGTGCTGCGCACGAACGCCACTGCGGGAACGGCGTCGACATAGGCCGCACTCGGCGCCGAGTCGAGCAGCGCCGCGGCGTCCACTGGTTGCGGCGTGGTCCAGCCGCGCGCGGGAGTGAATCGCGAGGAGTAGATCCGGGTCCGGTGCTGCAGCAGGTCCCCGGCCATGTCGCGCGTCCACACCGCCAGCACTTCGCCACCGGCCGGGCAATCGGCATCCTCGCGCTCCAGGCATCGCGCGAGATCTACGCCCCCCTCGCCACCGCTCACCGGCGTGAGCTGCGCCTTGGTGCTCCAGGCTTCACCGTCCCAGCGCGCATACATCAGGCGCTGGCGTGCAAGGCGTTGCACGGCGGTGCGCGTCGCCATCACGGCATAGGTGTCGGCGTTCTCGGCCCACACCGCGACCGCCCTTTCGTCGTCGTAGTACTCGATCGCCACGCTGCGGATGCCGGGTGCGGTCGACAGCACGGTCTCGTCGGGCAGGCGCCCGAAGTCGCCGCCATCGATCGGCCGCGCCACCAGTCGCGGCGGGTTCTGCAGCGCAGGGTCCGCCTTGGTGTAGGCCATGAGGCCGGCGCCGCTGCGCGAGTAGGCGAGTGCAGACTGCAGCGGTCGCACGCGCTCCACGAACGGCTCCCCGCCCGGCGCGCGTGGACCGTTGGCGGCGAACACGTCCGGGCAGGGCCGGTTGTCGTTGGTCGGCAGCAGACGCTCGCAGTCGTCGAAGCTGGGGATCGCATTGCAGATCGGATCGATCCACACCGGCAGGCACATCAGCTCGAAGTACCACGACAGCACCAGCGTGGCATCGAACTCCGGTTGCAGGTCCTGGTTCACGCCGTTGACCACGCGGATCGGCATGTCCACGGCGAAGTTGGCGCCGAGGTCCACCCCGCC
>Ga0073903_10000689_pt1 | contig 17508 bp, 19 predicted proteins | sample KloWWTKNB14_bulk_FD_66665 | JGI IMG/M metagenome (GOLD analysis project Ga0073903, IMG submission 66665) | Active sludge microbial communities from Klosterneuburg, Austria, studying microevolution and ecology of nitrifiers - Klosterneuburg... | ecosystem: Engineered > WWTP > Aerobic digester >... | reverse complement strand
GCGAGAGGAATGAATCCTGGCTCATCAGGCGATTGATTTCATCGGCCACTTTCTTGACGTAGCCCTGCCGCGCGAGTTGCGTCGCCAGCCGCACCGCGCTGGAAAACCCGAGCGCATCCGTACCACCATGGCTTTTGACACACACACCGTTCAGTCCGACGAATACGCCGCCGTTATAAAGACGCGGATCGACCTTGTGCTTGAAACGCTTCATCGCGAAAAACGCGAGCGCCCCGCCGAGAATAGCCAGCGGATCGGAACTGATCGCCTCTTTAAAATAATGCCCCGTCATGCGCCCGACGCCCTCACCGGTTTTCAGCGCAATGTTTCCGGCATAACCGTCGCACACAACGACATCCACCGTGCCCTTCGTAATATCGTCGCCCTCGACAAATCCTTTGTATTGTCCGGGGAAATCAACTTTCGACAGGATGTTATGCGCCGCGCGAACGTGATCCGGCCCCTTCATCTCTTCAGAACCGACATTCAGCAAACCGACCGTCGGAACCTGAATTCCTTTGTGCGCCCGCGCGAACACCGCGCCGAGAACAGCAAACTGCGTCAGCGTCTCGGCATCGACCAACACATTCGCACCGAGATCCAGCATCACCGTGCTGCCATGCATCGATGGAAAAACACTCGCCAGCGCCGGGCGGTGAATTCCCGGCAGCATACGTAGAACAACTTTCGCCATCGCCATCAGCGCGCCCGTATTACCAGCCGACACCGCCGCATGTGCATGCCCTTCCGCCACGGCCTCAATCGCCATGCGCATGCTCGTGCCCTTGCTCGCACGCAGCGCCGCCGACGGCTTTTCATTATTACGCACCATCCTGTCGGTGTGCACAACGCGGCAGACATCTTTCAAATTGGAATATTTATTCAGGTAAGGATAAATACGGCTCTCATCGCCGATCAGGATGAAACGGATATCCTTGTTCTCTTCGTGAATGATATTGAGACCCGGAATGACAATCTCGGGTCCGAAATCGCCGCCCATGGCATCCACGGCAATAGTGATCGCGTGCAGCGCGGTGACAGTTTGTGTGAAATCAGACAAGGGGTGAACCCTCTCCCGGTTCGGACGTAGGACTGCGGATTATACCACGGACCCGAAAGGATTCCAGAGCCCAGGGGCGAATGATTAGTCGCGGGCCGCGAGAACCTGTTTGCCTTTGTACATACCTGTTTTCAGGTCGACATGATGGCGGCGCACGGGTTCGCCTGTGTTTGAATCTTCAACCCAGTTGGTGGCCGTCAGGCCGTCATGGGAGCGGCGCATATTGCGGCGGGATTTCGATGTTTTTCGCTTTGGAACAGCCATTGTTTTAATCCTTCTAAATCAGGGGCTTTTATTAACGAAAACGGCTCGTGGATGCAAGTAAAAACCTGCAAACCCGGTCAAAAGGCTTATAAATCGCCCTTTTTCCAGTCTTTTAAGGCTGCGAAGGGGTTTTCGTAGGGCTCACCTGCTTGCGTCTTTATAGCCCCCTCACCGCCATATTCCTCACCCTCCAGCCGGGGATAAGGGTCAACAGCCAGCGACAGATACTGCGCCACCAGCTCACCCACATCGATCTTGCCATCAATCACAGGCTCGGGGTCTTCGCTTTCATCCAGAAACGGCATGTCAGCCTGCCCGTCGCGCGTCAGGCGCTCCTGTTTCGCCTTGGCGAACGAGACCGCCTGCTCCGGGTCGGCATACCAGGCTTCGAAACTATCGATGATCTCGCTTTTTATGGCCTTGCCGCTGACGACCGAATTCTGTGTCACCGCCGCGCGTATCTGACCTGAAATAAAAATTATGTTGCTGCCGGAATCGCGGCTCATCACCAGGTCTGATTCCAGGCTGCGTAAATCGCCAAGCCCCATCCGCTTCGCAAGACGCTTGCGCTCGTCGGGATTCGGCGAAATCGTCAATTTCATGGGCGTGTTGCCGATCTTCTCGGCTTCTACAAAATGCGACCATTCGGGTGCGCCAATATCCTGTTTTTTACGTGTCATTTCTGCTCCTGCGGCGCGAAGGCGACCTCGCCATTCAAAACATCTGAAACCGGCTTTTGCGCCATCACTGCCATGCTTTCTCTTATATAGCGCATGATTTTCTGGATGTCAGGAACCTCGCTATCCTCGAACGTTCCATAAAGATTCCGGCGCAGGGCAATCGCGAATGCACCCTCCCCCTGCTTCAGCGCCTCGGCATAGGCATGCATGCGCCCGTTAAAACCCTTCATCATCCGGCGCTGGTGCTTGGGCACGCCCATATCGCCGATACCCATCTCGCGCAGGGTCTGGTCCATGTCCGCGAACGTAACATCGAACAGGGCCTGGTTGAATTCCCTGGCCTGCTCCCCCTCACCGGCCAGCCGGTTGATCACCATAAAGAGGTGAATCAATAACAGGTCGAACCGCCCGTCGAAGGAATCGGGAATGCCGTACGTTGTATAGAAAACCGGCGCGCGGATGTGCTGCAGAATCTGCGCATAAGCCCGTTTTGCCGGGTCGGCATGGGGTGTTTTTTTCTTTAGAAAAGACAGCATGTTCTCTAAGCCCCCTCGACTTGGCTCGGGATGAGATATAGATTAAAAGCCCGGATGAGTACATGAAATATATGAAACCGAAGACTTCGAAATTCCTGCTTCTGGCCGCGGCTGCATTGCTCGCCGCCCCTGCCTGCACCCCGACGGTGGCGCAGCGCGGCAACATGCTGGAAGACCAACAGATGAAAACCATCATCCCCGGCATTCATACGCGCTCCGACGTTCTGCGCATTCTCGGCTCGCCCACGACACAGGCCCCTTTCAACGATGACGTCTGGTATTACATCGGCCAGGAAACCGAGAAAAAAGGTATTCTTGACCCTGACGTAACCAAGGAACGCGTCGTGGTCGTCGTCTTCAATCCCGACAGCACGGTTTACTTCCTGAAAGAAATGCCCAAGGGCGCAAGCCTTGATGTCCCGATTGAGCGCAGCAAAACCCCGACGCACGGCAACGACATGACCATCATGCAGCAGATGCTCGGCAATATCGGCCGCTTCAACACGCAATCCAACGGTTCGGCAACCAGGCCCGGCCGTTAATCCCGCGTTTAATTCCCGCAATAAAAAACCCCGCCGAAGCGGGGTTTTTTGTGTCTTGATTTCGCTCAGTGCGCGATAGGTGCGACGCCGAAATATTTCGCGACAATCGCCACCAGCAGGATCGCAACAATGTTCGCGATCTTGATCAGCGGGTTAACCGCCGGGCCTGCCGTGTCCTTGTAAGGGTCGCCGACCGTGTCGCCCGTAACAGCGGCCTTGTGTGCTTCAGAGCCCTTGCCGCCGTGATGGCCTTCCTCGATCAGTTTTTTCGCGTTGTCCCATGCGCCGCCGCCCGATGTCATCGAGATGGCAACGAACAGACCCGTCACAATCGTACCGACCAGCATCGCGCCCAGAGCCTGGAACGCATCGCCCATATCGCCGCTGAGTTTGTAGACAATAATGAACAGCACGATAGGCGCAGCCACGGGCAGCAACGACGGCGCGATCATTTCCTTGATCGCGGCCTTCGTCAGCAGGTCGACAGCGCGGCCGTATTCCGGCTTCGCTGTGCCTTCCATGATGCCCTTGATCTCGCGGAACTGCCTGCGCACTTCCACCACGACGGAACCCGCCGCGCGGCCAACAGCCGTCATCGACATCGCGCCGAACAGGTAAGGCAGCAAACCGCCGATGAACAGTCCGATAATCACGAACGGCTCCTGCAGCGAATATTGCAGATCGGCATATTGCGGCAGGTAGTGCTTGATCTCTTCGGTATAACCCGCAAAGAGAACCAGCGCCGCCAGGCCGGCAGAACCAATCGCATAACCTTTGGTTACCGCTTTCGTCGTGTTACCGACAGCGTCCAGCGCATCGGTTGTCACGCGGATTTCATCCGGCAGACCTGCCATTTCGGCAATGCCGCCTGCGTTGTCCGTAACCGGGCCGTAAGCATCAAGCGCTACGACCATACCGGCCAGGGACAACATCGCCGTCGCCGCCATTGCGATGCCATAAAGGCCAGCCAGCGTGAAGGCGATGTAGATACCGGCGCAGATAACGATCACCGGCAGAGCCGTCGATTCCAGAGAAATCGCCAGACCCTGAATGACATTCGTGCCGTGGCCCGTTTCCGAAGCCTTGGCAATCACTTTCACAGGACGGAATTTCGTCGACGTATAGTACTCGGTAATCCAGATCAACAGACCCGTCACACCAAGGCCGGTCAGCACGCAAAGGTACAGATCCTTCAGCGTAATGACGGTTTCATTCAGCGTCGTAATTTCCGCCGGCAGCGCAAGTTTCGTGCCGCCGAAATAAACGAATACGGCAGAAAGAAGTGCGCTGACGATGAAGCCCTTATAAAGAGCCCACATAATGTTTTTGCTGGCGCCGAGACGAACAAAGTATGTCCCGATAACCGACGCAACGATCGATACAGCGCCCACCAGCAGCGGGAGCAGCATCATCGTTTCAACATTCTCAGGTCCGAACGTGCTGAATGCGATCAACATCGTCGCAACGACAGTCACCGCATAGGTTTCGAACAGGTCTGCGGCCATACCGGCGCAGTCGCCTACGTTGTCGCCTACGTTGTCGGCAATAACCGCTGCGTTTCTTGGGTCATCTTCCGGGATGTTCGCTTCAACTTTACCGACGAGGTCGGCGCCAACGTCAGCACCTTTGGTAAAGATACCGCCGCCGAGACGCGCAAAGATCGAAATCAGGGACGCGCCGAAGCCAAGACCGATGAGACCTTCGAGAATGACGCGCAATGTTGCCGCGCGCTCATCACCTTCGAGGGCAACGAGACCGTAATGCTGCTGCAGGCCGTAATAGTAACCCGCAACGCCGAGAAGACCGAGACCGACAACCAGCATGCCCGTGATCGCGCCCGCTTTGAACGCAACGTTCAATGCCTGCTTGAGACCTTCCGTCGCCGCTTGCGTGGTACGAACGTTCGAGCGCACCGAAACCAGCATGCCTGCATAACCGGCGATCCCTGAAAGAACCGCGCCGACGATGAAGCCGCCGGCAACGTGCCAACCGAGCGTGAAATAAAGGACAAGAACGACAGCGCCGCCCACCAAACCGATGGTGCTGTACTGGCGGTTCAGGTAAGCACTCGCGCCTTCCTGAATGGCAGCTGCGATTTCCTGCATGCGCGCGTTACCGGCGCTTTTGCTCATGATCTGCTTCGCAGACACGATGGCATAAAGAAGAGCCAGGATGCCGCACAGGGCGATAATTACATAGGGGTCACTGAAAGAAAAAGTCATATACGTCCTCGTTTTTATTTTTCAAAATCCGGGGAGAGACTAACGACTATTTGGAGCCAGATAAAGCCCCTTTTTGACGCAGCTACCAATTAAATCGTTAATAAAATCGTCATCCTGAGCGGAGCGCCAAGCTTTTTATAGATTGGCGCGGAGCCGAAGGATCTTGGATCTATCCAACCATCTAAGATCCTTCGACTGCGTCCCGCTTCGCAGGACTTTGCTCAGGATGACAAAAATGAAAAAAAGGGCCCGGATTTTATCCCGGACCCTTTAATAAATAGAGGGTTCACATATAAAACTTAAATGGGGCGCTGTTGCACCACCTGCAGCAGCACTTCCGACACCATGTCCTCGCCGAGAACATCCGTCGTGATTTTCGTCAGGCGGCTTTTAACCGCCGCTACCTGCACCACGCCACCCTTCAGGGCCGCGTGCTTGTTAAGAACTCCATACATATCCTGGATATAGGCGTCTTTAAGACGTGGGGTCAGTTTCTTGACCTCTTCGGCCTTGTCCTTGTCTGCGACTTCCAGTGCAATCACCAGGCTCACCGTCTGGGTCACGCCTGAACTGTCGATGATCGGCAGGATCAAAGGGTCAAGCTCGACGAACTCAGTACCGCCGCCGCCATGACCGCCGCCTTTTTTCTTCTCTTCTTTTTTATGAGTTGCGGCGACTTCCTTGGCCGCTTCACCGGCCGACGCTTCCGCCGGTTTCGAGAAATAGAAATATGCGCCGGCACCACCTCCGCCGAGCACAAGTAACGCGACAACCGCGATTAAAATCATGCGCATTAGGAAAACCCCTTATTATTATTCTTCTTTTATGAACCCTAATATTAATCATAACCCTTAAATGATTAACGGCTTGTTACAGTCAGCAAGAAATAAGCGATTTTAAAGGGGAGAAGATTTATAAGATATTGATTTAATTGATATTTTTATGAACGAATTGTCTTCGCAACTGCGTCAAGAATGCCGTTTATGAAGCCCGTTTCGCCCGAATCGAAAAACCCGTGCGCGACATTGATATAGTCGTTGATAATGATGCCCTGATCCGTTTCCTGGTTCACCAGCAGTTCAGCCGCGGCGCACATAAGTATCGCTTTAAGCAGCATCCCGACATCTTTGTTCTCATTGGTGATATTGGCGTTGATGATATCGTTTAAATCATCGCCGCGATCCTCGATTGCACCCAAAATCTTTTCAAACAGCGCACCGTCCGGGGCCACCATCGTCTCGCCTTCAACTTCCATTCCGACGCGCGTCGACAGGAATTCCTGGCTGACTTTCGAGATACTCTGCTTGTTCTGAATCGACTGATACAGCGCCTGCACCGCGAGCAAACGTGCCGCGAGACTCTTGGCCTTGGCCGATGGCTTTCTACTCTCCGCGCTCATTACGATACCTTTTTGACTTTGGAGTTTTCGCGCTTGAGTTCAAGAACACGCAGCGCCGCGCGAACGGCCCCCGCGCCGACATTCTTCTCATCCGGGTTGGCACGCACAAGCGCCTGCTCCATATTTTCGGCCGTAATGATCCCGTTCCCGACCGGAAGGCTGTAATGAACACCGAGCTCGCCGATCCCCCGCGCGCTCTCGTCACTGACAATTTCAAAATGATAGGTCTCCCCGCGAATGACGCATCCCAGCGCCACATACGCGTCAAAACGGCTCAACGTTCTTTCCGACGCAATCTTGATAACAGCTGGAATTTCCAGCGCCCCCGGCACGGTGACATGTTCATAAGTCGCGCCCGCCGCCTCAAGCGCTTCTCTCGCGCCGCGCACCAGCATATCGCCGATATTTTCGTGGAAGCGCGCCTCGACAATCAGGACATGGGCAATGGGCATGAATGAATTTCCTTACGCGCTGAGCGGTCTGTGACCGGCTATATACAGGCCATAGCCCTCGAGGCCAACAACGTTTTTCGGATGATCGGTCAGCAGTGTCATGTTTGTGACACCCTGATCCAGCAAAATCTGTGCGCCGATGCCGTAATCCTTAATGAAAGAAGCGTGGGCGCCTTGCTTGCCGTCCTTATGAACCGCGAGGCGGTGCGACAGCGATTTCGGGTCCGCATCACGAAGAATAACAATAATCCCGCGCCCCTCTTTGCCGATAATTTCCATCGAACGCTTGAGCGCGGGATTTGGGTTACCCCCAAGGATATCCCCAATAAAGTCCACAGCATGCATCCGCACAAGCACTGGCTCGCTGGAATCCCCCGGGTTTTGTTTTATATTTCCTTTAGTCAGCGCGATATGCTCCGCATATTGCACCGTGCTTGCATAGAGATTGAACTTGAATTCCCCGCCGTAAGCACTTGTAAAATCACTCTCGTAAATTTTCTGAACCAGAGACTCGGTTCTGCGGCGGTAAGCAATCAGGTCGGCAATCGTCCCGATTTTCAATTTATGCTTCTGTGCGAAAGGAATGAGGTCCGGCAACCGCGCCATGCTTCCGTTCTTGTTCATGATCTCGCAAATTACCCCGGCCGGGCGCAAACCCGCTAACCTTGCCAGATCCACCGCCGCTTCCGTGTGACCCGCACGCACCAGCACGCCGCCATCCTTCGAGCGCAGCGGAAAAACATGCCCCGGCGTCGAGATATCATCCGGCGTCGCCTTCGGGTTGATCGCCGCCTGGATGGTCTTCGCGCGGTCCTCGGCTGAAACGCCCGTATGCACGCCTTCCTTGGCTTCGATTGAAACCGTGAAGCGCGCCTGGTTGTCGGTGACATTCTGGCGCGGCTGCAGCGGCAGGCCAATCTGGTCCACCATCGCGCCTTCCATCGGCAGACACACAAAGCCGCCGCATTCCTGGATCATGAAATTGATCGCCTGCGGAGTCGCAAACTGCGCCGCAATGATGATGTCGCCCTCGTTCTCGCGGTTCTCGTCATCGACAATGACAACCGCCTTGCCCGCACGGATATCGCCGATGATTTCTTCAATCGAGGAAAATGGGTTCGGCGTTGAACCCGGCCTTAGCATATTCAGAATATTGCTCATGCCGCGCTCCTCTGGCTCATGCCGAGCGCCCGCGCCACATACCGCGCCAGCATATCGATCTCGATATTCAGTTTGTCGCCCGGCTTGCGCTCGCCGAGCGTCGTCACGCCCCACGTGAATGGAATGATATTTACGGTGAACACATTGCCGCGCACTTCATTCACCGTCAGGGAAACACCGTCCAGCGTCACCGATCCCTTTGGCGCGATAAACCCGGCCAGTTCGCCCGGCGCTTCAATCGACAGCACCATGGAATCTCCAGCCATTTTTATATCCCTGATAACCGCCTGCGCATCGACATGGCCAAATACGAAATGACCGCCCAGTTCGTCGCCAAGCTTCAAAGACGGCTCAAGATTAATCCTCGTGCCGGTTATCCACAGGCCAATCCCGCTGCGGCTGAGGGTTTCACGTGATACATCCACAGCGAACCAGCCTGCGCCCTTTTGAACCACGGTAAGACACACACCCGAGCAGCAAATCGAAGCCCCGCGCGGCATGGCGCCCAGGTCCAGGTCCGTCTCAATCGTGATGCGCGTGTCGCCATCGCTCTCGATAGCCTTGACCGTGCCGATATGTTGGATAATGCCCGTGAACATCTCTACCTCGTCATCCCGGCGAAAGCCGGGATCTGCCTTGTTTTAGGCGCTACGCCCGTAAATTTCCAGCAAATCTTCGCCCAAGCCCTGCGTTTCCTCGAGTTTAAGCCCCAGTTTCGCCTGTATTTCAGGAAAATTCAGCGCCCTGCCCCTCGGCCACTGCTTTGCAGGGTTTTTATAAAGCAGGAACCGGTCGCCATACCCGCAACGAACAAACTCCTGCAAAACCGTCCCGCCGCCTTCAAAAAACAGGCGCGTAATCCCTTCCTCTGCCAGTTTGGCCAGTACAGCCTTCAGATCGTGACCGACATTAAACAACCGCGCCCCGCGCTTCTCATACTTCCGCCCGTCGCCCTCGCCATGAAAGATCCACACCGGCGCTTCATTTAGGGTGCGCATCAATTGCGAGTCCAGAGGCGTTTCCAGTTTTCTATCCAGTATAATACGCGGAATTTTATGCGTGACGCCTTCAAGTCGCGTTGTAAGCAACGGATTATCATTCTTAACTGTACCGACAGCAGTCAAAATCGCGTCATGCTGGCTCCGCATCAGGTGCACATGCCGGCGCGCCAGCTCACCCGTTATCCATTCACGTTTACCGGACGGCGGCGCAATCATCCCATCGCCCGTCACCGCCATTTTCAGCGTCACCATCGGGCGGCTCTCTTTAAATCGCCAGAAAAATCCCTGGTTCAAACCAATCGCTTCATTCTCAAGAACGCCGAGCATCACCTCGATGCCTGCGCCTTTCAGAATTTCGATGCCTTTGCCCAGAACCTGCGGGTTCGGGTCAATACACGCCACCACCACGCGTCGAACACCCGCCTTCACCAGCGCCTCGGCGCAGGGCGGCGTCTTGCCGTGATGCCCGCACGGCTCCAACGTCACATAAACCGTCGAACCATTCGCCTCCGCCCCGGCCTGCTTCAACGCCATCGTTTCCGCATGCGGCCGTCCGCCATCGCCAGTCCACCCGCGCCCGACGACCACGCCCTTCTTCACGATCACGCAGCCGACAGCCGGATTCGGCGCCGTACGACCCAATCCGCGCCGGGCTACGCTCAAAGCCGTACGCATATGTTCGATATCGTCACTCATGGATTTAGCCTGCGCGTTTATTCCGCGCCTTACGATCAGATTCTTGCAAATCCTTCACGCTCTGCAGGAATTCATCGAAATCGCCGGGATTCCTGAAGTCCTTATAGACCGACGCATAACGGATATAACCGACGACATCGAGATCGATCAAAGCCTTCATCACCAATTCACCGACCTGCTTTGAACTGATCTCGGCCTCGCCTTGCGTCTCGAGCTGGCGAACAATTTCGTTGGCCGCTTTCTCGATATGTTCAAGTTGCGCCGGGCGCTTGCGGAGCGCCACCTGCATCGAGCGGATGATCTTGTCGCGATCGAAAGGCTGCTTGCGGTTGCCGTTTTTGACGACCGTCATTTCGCGGAGCTGCACACGCTCGAACGTCGTGAAACGCTCCTCGCATTTGGGACAGGACCGGCGGCGGCGAATAGCGGAATTATCTTCCGTCGGCCGCGAATCCTTCACCTGCGTCTCTTCATCTCCACAAAACGGACAGCGCAATCGATCTCCTTAAGGTGTCGTTACATCATAAATCGGGAAACGCCCGCACAGCGCCTTGACCTTCGCGCGCACGGCTTTTTCAACGGCCTGATTACCTTCCGGTCCGTTCTTGGCAACGCCATCCAGAACTTCGAGGATGTAACCGCCGATCTCTTTCCACTCCGCCGGACCGAACCCGCGCGTCGTACCCGCAGGCGTACCGAGGCGAATGCCCGACGTCACAAACGGCGATTCCGGGTCAAACGGCACCGCATTTTTGTTGCAGGTGATCCCCGAATGCTCCAGCGCCAGGTCAGCGACCTTGCCCGTAAGTTTCTTCGGACGCAGATCGACCAGAACAATATGGCTGTCCGTGCCACCGGTGACGATCTCAAGACCGCCCTTCACCAGCACATCAGCCAGGATTTTCGCATTCTCAACCACGGCCTTCGCATAAACCTTGAAGCTCGGCTGCAACGCTTCACCAAACGCCACCGCTTTCGCCGCGATGACGTGCTCCAGCGGACCGCCCTGCAATCCGGGGAACACGGCGGAATTGATCTTCTTCGCAATATCCTCGTCGTTCGTCAGCACGATTCCACCGCGCGGACCGCGCAGCGTCTTGTGCGTCGTCGTCGTCACCACATGTGCATGCGGCATCGGCGACGGGTACGACCCGCCCGCGATCAAACCCGCATAATGCGCCATGTCGACGAACAAAACCGCACCAACCGAATCCGCGATCTCGCGGAATTTTTTCCAGTCGATGACCCGCGGATAGGCCGAAGCACCCGCAATAATCATTTTCGGCTTGTGCTCGTTCGCGAGCTTCTGGATTTCATTGTAATCCAGCAACCCATCTTCCTTGCGCGTCTGGTATTGAATCGCCTTGAACCACTTCCCCGACTGGTTCGGCGCTGCGCCGTGCGTCAGGTGACCGCCGAACGCAAGGCTCATCCCGAGAATCGTATCATTGGGCTGCAGCAGAGCCATGAACACAGCTTGGTTCGCCTGTGCGCCCGAATGCGGCTGCACATTGCAGAACTTCGCGCCGAAAATCTTGCAGGCGCGGTCGATCGCCAGTTGCTCCGTGATGTCGACGAATTCGCAGCCCTGATAGTAACGCTTGCCCGGATATCCTTCCGCGTATTTGTTGGTCAGCACCGACCCCTGCGCCTCAATCACGGCGCGGCTCGCGATATTTTCAGATGCAATCAATTCAATCTGGTCCTGCTGACGGTGCAGTTCCTGCTCCATGGCCTTGAACACTTCCGGGTCGCCCGCAGCGAGATTCGCTGTAAAAAATCCGTCCTCGGTATATTCATTTTTCTTCTGTGCCATGCCCATTGCTTTCCCTTTCTTAATCTTTCGTCATCCCGGCGAAAGCCGGGATCTGGTTAGAATTTAACAACAACTATTCAATTTCTCGACGCGCCGCGCGTGACGCCCGCCTTCGAATTCCGTTTTGAAAAATACATTCACGATATCCAGCGCGGTTTTCTCATCCACGAGCCGCGCCCCCAACGCCAGAACATTGGCGTCGTTATGCTGGCGCGCCAGCTTCGCCATCTCGGTATTCATGCACAGAGCCGCGCGCACCGCCGGATTTCTGTTGGCCGCAATCGAAATCCCGATGCCAGAACCGCAGATCACAATCCCCTGCTCGGCATTGCCTTCTTCCAGCGCCTTGCCGACGGCATAGCCGAAATCGGGGTAATCGACGGAATCCAAATTATTGGCACCAAGGTCCAGCACATTGTCAGCGCCGAGGTGCCGCACCACCGCCTGCTTCAGCTCAAACCCGGCATGGTCACTGGCGATAGCGATTTTGGTTTTGTTGCTCAATCTGGCCCCTCAGAATCTTGAAGAGCACAATATATAGTGTTTTTCACTGTAATAAATCCAGCAAAAAGCCGAAAAATTAGCCAATCAGGCCTTTCTTTTTAAGGACATATTCCAGCCGCTTGATCGCGTTGTATTTCAGCGTCTCTTTCCCTGCATTGGCAGGGCCTTGAATCGAAATCTCGGTCAGGCTCTGGCTATCGATCGCCGAAACTTTCACCAGGCTCCCGACCGACATGAACTCAATGATGATTTCCCGCCCCTGCAGAACGTCTTTCATACTGTTATCCTGCTGAAAAACATGGTGTAATACAACAATGAATCACCGCCCCGACTTCAACTGGCAAGACCCCCTCCTCCTTGACGAACTCTTCACCGACGAGGAACGCGCGGTTCAGCAAACCGCCCGTGATTACGCACAGGAAAAACTCCTGCCGCGCATCGTAGAGGCCAACCGCCACGAAAAATTCGATCCAAAAATCATGCGCGAAATGGGCGCGCTCGGCCTGCTCGGCCCGATGATCGAGGGCTATGGCTGCGCCGGAACCTCCTACACCGCCGCCGGGCTCATCGCTAGAGAGATGGAGCGCGTCGATTCCGCGTACCGCTCCTGCTATTCGGTTCAATCCTCGCTCGTCATGCTACCGATTTATCTCTTCGGCACCGACGCACAGAAGAAAAAATACCTGCCGAAATTGGCCTCTGGCGAATTTATCGGATGTTTTGGTTTAACTGAACCCGATGGCGGGTCTGACCCGTCCGCAATGCGCACCCGCGCCAAAAAGAGCGGCAAAGGCTGGAGCATCTCTGGCTCAAAACAATGGATCACCAATTCTCCCATCGCCGATGTCTTCGTAGTCTGGGCAAAAGACGACGATAACGAAATCGCCGGGTTCATTTTAGACAAAGGCATGAAAGGCCTCACCGCGCCGAAGATCGAGGGCAAATTTTCCCTCCGCGCGTCCGTCACCGGCGGCATCGCCATGGATGGCGTCGAGGTTTCCGCCGAAAACAAACTCGAAGTCAAAGGCCTTAAAGGTCCGATGCAGTGCCTCAACTCCGCCCGCTACGGCATCGCCTGGGGCGCCATGGGTGCAGCGGAAAATTGCTGGCACATCGCCCGCGATTACGTTCTCGAACGTCAGCTTTTCGGCAAACCGCTCGCCGCCCAGCAACTCATCCAGAAAAAACTTGCCGACATGCAGACTGAAATCACGCTCGGCCTCGCCGCGTGTCACCGCCTTGGCCGCCTGCGCGATGAAAACCGCGCCGCGCCCGAAGCCATCTCGCTTTTAAAGCGCAATAATTGCGGCAAGGCGCTCGACATCGCCCGTCTCGCCCGCGACATGCTGGGCGGCAATGGAATCTCCGACGAATACCATGTCATCCGCCATGTCATGAATCTCGAGGCCGTGAATACCTACGAAGGCACGCATGACATCCACGCGCTCATCCTCGGAAAAGCGCAGACGGGTATTCAGGCTTTCGGGTAAATTGATTAGTAACCGCCACCGGAGAAATTGGCTTGCGAAGCCCAAAATCTTTCGACCATCTTCAGCGTATCATTCAGGCCGTTCAGCTTCGCATCATTAATCTCCGTTCCCGCAATCGCCTTTTCATGGCGGCGGAACATATCGGAAATCGCATCACGAAGTGAAACGCCCTTCGGAGACAACTTGACGCGGATCGAGCGCTTGTCATGCACGGAACGCTCCTGCACGAGATAGCCGTTCTCCACCATCTTCTTAACGTTGTAGGAAACGTTGGAGCCAAGGTAATAACCGCGGATCGTCAGTTCCCCGACCGTCATTTCATCGGTCCCGATATTGTAAAGGATCATGCTCTGGACGTTGTTGATGTCCTGGATTCCCTTTTTATCGAGCTCGACCTTCAGCACATCAAGAAAATGACGGTGCAGGCGTTCGATAAGCTGGATGGCTTCGTAATAAGGCGTACTGGTCACGGGATCGCTCCGGAGTGCTTTGTTGTCAGAAGGAAGAGTCGAATGATGCTGTTTCAAAGGTAAAACCTCTGGCTCTTATAATAATGAAGATAAAGAGGTTATCAAAGCCTTAATTATCGGCCTTTAGCGTGCAAAAAGCCTTACATCCCCCAGATTATGGCCAGTCGGGGCGAAATGCGCCTCGACAACCTCGCTGTTCACACCGTCAAAACCCGCAGGATCCCAGCGCGGCTTGCGATCCTTGTCGATCACCGCCGCACGAATGCCCTCATAAAAATCACCGCGCTCCAGGAAGCGCTGCGCGAGGATAAAATCATTCGCAATCACTTCATCGAAACTCTTTCCTTCCGCACGGCGCAGATGCTCCGCCGTCACCATCACGCTGGTCGGCGAGCGCGATTCGATCAAACCCAGAGTTTCCAGCGCGAAGGGTGAGGTGTCCTCCGCTAGACTCCGGAGAATTTTTTCCAGCGTCGGGTAATTAAAATTCCGCTCGATGCGCTCGGCGTTCTTCGCGAAAGCACCCTCGCCTGCTTTGTCTTCATGAAATCCTGCGATCGTATTCCTGACATCGCCGCCAGACGCCAGCGCCGCAATCAATTCCTCTTTTTGATTCGACGGCACGAAATACTCCGCGAGCTTCGCCTGCAATACATCCGCCGCCCCAATCTGCGCCGCCGTTAACGCTAAATATTTCCCGAGATTCTGCGGCGCGCGCAGCAAATGAAACACCGCACCCACATCCGGGAAAAACCCGATCCCCGTCTCCGGCATCGCGAACAAGGTTTTTTCGCTCACGATTCTGTGCGCGCAATTCCCGCCAACCCCATATCCCCCGCCCATGACGATGCCATCCATGAACGCAACCGTCGGCTTCGGGTAATGAAAAATCTGGCGGTTCAAACTATATTCCTCGGCGAAGAACATCGCCGAAACCGGCTGGCTGATATTGCCCCTGCGATAGGCCATCCCGGCGCGGTGAAACGCTTTGACATCTCCCCCTGCGCAAAACGCCCGCTCGCCCGCGCCCGTAAACAAAACAGCTCGAACATCCGGATTTTTCTCCCATTGCCGCAGCGTCCCGCAAATCTGCCGGATCATCTCCAGCGTCAGCGCATTCAACGCTTTCGGGCGATTCAGGGTAATATGCCCCAGCGAGCCCCTGATTTCGGTCAGCACTTCATCTTTGGAAAAATCTTGATTCATTATGATAAACGGGTTTTAAGTATGCACATGAAGCATAAGCCAGCCATCAACGTCGAAGCAACCGAACAACCTGCTTACCCGCAAGTTCGCATGCGCCGCCTGCGTTCCAAAGGCTGGCTCCGCGACATGGTGCAGGAACATCACGTCCGCGCTTCCGACCTCATCTGGCCCGCCTTCATCACCGAAGGCATGAATACACGCGAACCCGTCCCTTCCATGCCCGGCGTCGAACGCCTCAGCATCGATCAACTGCTGGAAGACATAAAACGAGCCGCCGATCTCGATATCCGCGCCTTCGCCCTCTTCCCCGTTACCCCCACTGAGAAAAAAACAATGGATGGGCGCGAGGCTTTAAATCCCGGCAACCTCATCTGCCGCGCCATCCAGGCCATTAAAAAAGAACTGCCCGATGTCGGCATCATCACCGACGTGGCCCTCGATCCCTACACCACACATGGTCACGATGGACTCATGAATGACGGTAAGATTCTAAATGATGAAACCCTCGAAGTTCTTTGTAAACAATCACTGATTCAATCTCAGGCAGGTGCCGATATCATCGCCCCGTCCGACATGATGGATGGCCGCGTGGGTCAGATCCGGCGCACCCTCGATCAAAACGGGTTCAACGACACCGCCATACTTTCGTATGCAGTAAAATACGCATCCTGCTTCTACGGACCCTTCCGCGATGCGGTCGGTTCATCCGGTTTTCTGAAGGGCGACAAGAAAACCTACCAGATGAATCCCGCCAACGCCGCCGAAGCCCTCCGCGAAGTTGCATTGGACATAAAAGAAGGCGCCGACATGGTCATGGTCAAACCCGGCCTGCCCTATCTAGACATCATCAAATCCGTCAAAGATACCTTCAACGTTCCAACCTTCGCCTACCAGGTCAGCGGCGAATACGCGATGCTCCGCGCCGCCGCCGCGAATGGCTGGCTCGATTATGACGCCGCTCTCGCTGAAAGCCTGCTGGCCTTCAAACGCGCCGGATGCGACGGTATTCTTTCTTACGGCGCAGTGGATTACGCGCGTTTCCTCCAAAAACCATAACTTTTAAGCAAAAAATATGCTAACTTTAGGTGCTGGCAGGAAGCCGGTTGAAAGTCATGCATGTCCCATGAAAAGACCCTAAAAGAACAACGCGACCGTTTCGTGGCTTTCAGTTTTGCCGTCGCCGATCTTTTCATCGAGGTCGCCGAGAACGGCAAAATCATTCACGTCTCCGGCGCGTCCAAGGCCCTGACGGGCATCGACGAAAAAGCTTTGCTGAACCGAAACTGGCTCGATCTTTTTTCGACCTACGAGCAGTCAAAGCTTCTCAAGGCGCGCGACAGCAATGTCCCCGGCCGCCGCATCGGCCCCATTCTCGTCACGCTGAACGAACAGATCGGTCAGAAAATCGCTTCTTTCAGCGCCATCCGCATGCCTAAAAATGACCGCTTCTATATTTCCCTCGGCGTCAGCAACGAATTCCTCGCCCGCATCGCACCGCTCGTTGGCCTGCCTGGCACCATTGGATTCACCGACCGCGACGGTTACGCCGATGCCGCGCGCGATGCCGTTTTCGATGCAAAACTCTGGGGCCAGGACGTCGAACTTACCTTCTTCGACTTCGTGAATGCCGATGAAATGAGCCGCCGCTTCGGCAAGGAAGGCTGGGGCAAGGTTGAGCAGATGATCGGCGAAATGATGGCGCAATATTCCTTCGGCGGTCATTCCGCAGGGCTGGTTGCCGAGGGCCGCTACAGCTTCGTGCATGACAAATCGGTCAACATCGACGAGATAAAACAGAAAATCTTAGACATCGCCAAAACCGCGGGCGCCGATGTGGATCTGCAGGCCAAAACCGTCACCGGCGACCTCAAAACCCTCGATAAAAAAGACATCTCGCGCGCACTCGACTTCGCCATCAATGAATTCGAAAACAAGGGCACGCAGATGAAAGTCTCAAATCTCGACGAAGGCTACACCCAATATCTCGCCGCCAACGAAATGAAGCTGAA
>Ga0073903_10000687_pt1 | contig 17530 bp, 16 predicted proteins | sample KloWWTKNB14_bulk_FD_66665 | JGI IMG/M metagenome (GOLD analysis project Ga0073903, IMG submission 66665) | Active sludge microbial communities from Klosterneuburg, Austria, studying microevolution and ecology of nitrifiers - Klosterneuburg... | ecosystem: Engineered > WWTP > Aerobic digester >... | reverse complement strand
TAGCGCGAGAAGTCGATGTCGGTCAGCGGATGCTCCGTGCGCGCCTTCGGGTCGACCAGGTTCCAGGCGCCCTCGAAATCGCCCCAGCGGATCGCCGCCGAGTAGGCGTACTGGATTTCCTCCAGCGCGATGCCCTTGCTCGCGGCTTTCGGGCAGCCGGCCAGCAGCGCCAGGCAGCAGATCAGGACGCATCGCAGCAGCAGTCGGGTCATCGCACGTGCTCGGCCGGGGGACGCCGCATCCTACCGCGAGCGGCCGCGGGCCCGCTGCACCCGCGCAGGTCCGCCGCCAGCGCTAGCCGTGCTGCCCGGTGGTGCGGACGATCGCCACGTAGCGGCCGACGAAACTGGCGGCCACCCCGCCATCGGCAAGCATCGACTCCGACTTCAGGCGGATGCTGGCGCGGCCCTGCCTGCGCAGGGTCCCGACCAGGGTCGCGCGCTCGGACGGGTCGTCGAAGCCGGCCTCGACCACGATGTCCTCGAACACCGGCTTCAGGTACCGCACCCGGCTGTCGGCGACGAAGATGTCGGCTTCGATGCCGGCCTGCGCCAGCTCCAGGAACACCAGCCCCCAGGCGGCGATGGTCATCAGCGACACCAGGCTGCCGCCGAACGCGCAGCCCTTGTCGTTGATGTTGGGCGCCAGCGGCGCGCGCAGCCGCAGCCGGCCGTCGCCCGCCGCGTCCACGGTGGGCTGCAGCGCCGCGACCGGCGGCATCGCGGCGAAGTGCGCGGCGAGGGCGGCGAGGGCGGTGCCTGGTTTCGCGGGTACGTCCATGCCCGAAGCCTGACGCAAACCCCGAGGCCATGCCAAGCTGGCGGCATGCCGCGCATTGCGAATCAAGCACTTCCACTTCAAGACTGGTGCGTACTGTCGCTGCGTCCGCGCAACCAGCATGGCGGTCTGCGCGCGGCGGCGGCCCGATCCGGCGCGCGCACGCTGGCGCTGTCGCCGTTCGCGATCGAAACCCGCGCCGATGCCGCGACCCGCGCCGCGCTGGCGCAGGCACTGGGCGCCGAAGTGGTGCTCTACACCAGCCCGAATGCAGTCGCCGCGGCGGCGGCGATCCGGGCACCCAAGGCAAGCCGCGGACAGCAGGTACTGGCGGTCGGCAGCGGCACCCGCCGTGCGCTGCACCGGCTCGGCGTTGCCGCCGACGCGCCTGGCCGGATGGACAGCGAAGGCCTGCTGGCGATGCCGCAACTCGCCGCTGTCGCCAGCCGCCGGATTGGCCTGGTGACCGGTGCCGGCGGACGCGATCGCCTGGCGCCCGCGCTTCGCCTGCGCGGCGCCGTGGTGTTGCGGGCGGACGTGTATGCGCGCGTGCCGCAGCCGTTGCCGCCCAAGCGGCTGGACGCGCTCGCCGCGGTGCTCGCCGATCCGCGGCAGGTGTTGCTGCCGGTGACCAGCGGCGAGGCCCTGCAGCACGTCCTAGTCGGCCTGCCCGCGCCGCTGCGCAAGCCGTTCGCGCGGATCGCCGTGGTCGCGGCCAGTGCGCGGCTCGCGGACGTCGCGCGCGCGGCCGGTTTCCGCCGCATCGCCATCGCCACCGATGCGCGCCCGGCGTCGTTGCTGCGCGCCGCGGTCGACGCCTTCGCCTGACGGCCATCGTTTAGGATTGGCCGGTGGATCCATCGCCTTCCCCCGCCCCGCCCACGCCACCGAAACGCTCGCTCGCCGGCGGGCTGCTTCTGTTCCTGCTGTTCGCACTGGTGCTGGCGGCGGCGGGCTGGTACGGCTGGCGGCATTGGCAGCAGGAGCAGGCACGCATCGAGTCCCTGGCTTTGCAGCAGCGGCAGGCGCTGGATGCCCGCATCGATGCCCTGCGCGCAACCCAGCAGGCGCAGGCGCAGCGACTGCAGCAGGCGGAGGCAACCAACCGGGTGCTGCGCGACGAACTGCTCGGCATCGGCCAGCGCGCGGCGCTGCTGGAAGACAGCGTGTCGAAGCTGGCCGACCCCGACCGCCGCGGCGCGCAATCGCTGCGGCTGGACGAGATCGAACTGCTGCTCGGCATCGGCCAGCAACGCCTGCGGCTGGCCGAAGACGTGGATGGTGCGCGCCGCGCGCTGGCGCTGGCGGCGCCGCTGGTGGACGGCATCGACGACCCGGCCTACCTCAACCTGCGCCAGACCCTGGCCCAGGAGCAGGCGGCGATGGAGGCGTTGGGTGCGGATCCGCGGGTGCGCGCACAGGCGTTGCTGGACGCGCTGATGGCCGGCCTGCACGCTGCGCCTGCGGCGACCGCCGGCAGCACCCGCCCGGAGCCGTGGTACCAGCGCCTGCTGGCGCGGGTGATCCGGGTGCAGCCCACCGCCGGTGCCGGCCTCCAGCAACGCCCCGACCGCGAAGCCGCGCTGGCGGCACTGCAGGTCGAGGCCACGCTGGCGCGCGCGGCGATCGAGCGCCGCGACGGCAGCGCGCTGGCCGCCGCGCTGGCACGCATCGACGACGGCCTGCAACGGCTGCTTGCGGGGTCGGCGGGGCTCGCGGGGAAGCGCAGGATCGTCGCCGAATTGCGGGCGCTGCCGCTGCGCGCGGATTCGCCGCTGTCGGGCACCACGTTGCAGCAGCTGCGCGCATTGCGCGGGCAATGACCCACCCACGCCGCGATGGCGTCGCGCCCGCGATGCTGCGCGGGTAACCCACCACCGGAGGCGACATGAACCTGTTCCGCAGCGTGCTGACCTGGCTGGTGCTGGCGGTGCTGGGGGCGCTGCTGGCGCAGCTGCTGCTGCAGGATCCGGGGCACGTGCTGGTGCGCTTCCGCGGCACCGACTACAGCACCACCGTCGCGGTCGGCGTCGGCATCCTGCTGGCCGCGCTGTTCTCCCTGGTGCTGGCCTGGAACCTGCTGCGGCTGCCGTTCCGCGCGTGGAAGCGGCACCGGCAAAGGCAGGCACGGGCGAAGCTCAGCGAAGGCCTGTCCGCCTACCAGCGCGGCGAGTACGCGCGCGCCGAGCAGTTGCTGGTGCAGGCCGCGGATGCGGGCGATGCCGAAGCGGTGGCGCGCGCGCATGCGGCACGCGCCGCACACGCGCGCGGCGACGAGACCGCGGCCGCCGCGCATGCCGAAGCGCTGGGCGCACGCCACCCCGCCGCCCGGGCGGTGCTGCTCGCCCAGCAGGCACTGGCGCGCAACGATGCCCCCGCCGCGCTGGCGGCACTGGATGCCCCCGCGGCGCAACCGCTGCCACCGCGCGGCCTGCGCCTGCGCGGGGAGGCACTGGCGGCAACCGGCCGCAGCTTCGACGCCTATGGCCTGCTCGGCGCGCTGCGCCAGCAGCAGGCGCTGCCGGCGGCGCAACTCGACGCACTGCAGGCGCAGTGGGCCGCGGCGGCGCTGCAGCAGGCCGGCGATGCGAACGCGCTGGCGGACCGCTGGGACGCACTGCCGCAAACGCTGCGCAACACCGCCGACGTGGTCGCCGCCTATGCCCGGCGCGCCGCCGCGCTGCGCTGGGACGAAGCGGCGACGCGCGCGATCGAACAGGCGCTGGACGCACGCTGGAGCGACACCCTGGCCGACCTGTACGGACGGCTGCCGGTCTCCCGCCTCGACCAGCGCCGCGCGCAGGTCGAACGCTGGCTGTCCGCGCATCCGTCCAGCCCCGCGCTACTGCTGGCCGCCGCGCGCATCGCCCAGGCCCAGGGCCAATGGCCGCAGGCCGACCGCTGGCTGCACCGCGCCATCGCCCAGGGCGCCGGCGCACCGGCCTGGGAAGCGCTGGGCGACGGCGCGCTCAACGCGGGCGACGAAACCCGCGCCCGCCTTGCCTACGCGAATGCCCTGCGCAGCCAACGCGGCGACGCCTTGCTGGACCTGCCAGGCCGCGACCTGCGCCAGCAGATCGCCGATACCGCGGCGATCGAGGAGCGCGACGCGCACGGGTTGCCGCGATTGCGCGAATGAGCGCTTGGATGCGCGCACATACAATGCGCGCATGACGCCCATCCCCTCCATCGACACCGTCCGCGACTACCTCACCGGCCTGCAGGACCGCATCTGCGCGGCGATTGAGTTGGCGGACGGCGGCGCGCGCTTCGTCGAGGATGCATGGACGCGCGCCGAAGGCGGCGGCGGGCGCACCCGCATCCTGCGCGAGGGGGCGGTGTTCGAGCAGGCCGGCATCGGCTTCTCCGATGTCTCCGGCACGCAGTTGCCGCCGTCGGCGACCGCCGCGCGCCCGGAGCTCGCGGGCGCCTCGTGGCGCGCGGTCGGCGTGTCGCTGGTGTTCCACCCGCGCAATCCCTACCTGCCGACCACGCATGCCAACGTGCGCCATTTCCGTGCGATGCGCGATGGCGAAACCGTCGCGTGGTGGTTCGGTGGCGGCTTCGACCTGACCCCGTTCTACCCGTTCGATGAGGACGTGCTGCATTGGCATCGGGTCGCGCGCTCGCTGTGCGAACCGTTCGGCGGCCAGGCGCGCTACGAAGCCCACAAGCGCTGGTGCGACGAGTATTTCTTCCTCAGGCACCGCAACGAGACGCGCGGCGTCGGCGGCCTGTTCTTCGACGACCTGCACGGCGATTTCGAAACCGACTTCGGCTACCTGCGCGCGGTCGGCGACGGTTTCCTGGCCGCCTACCTGCCGATCGTCCAGCGCCGCAAGGACACCCCGTGGGGCGAGCGCGAACGCCAGTTCCAGCTGTACCGGCGCGGCCGCTACGTCGAGTTCAACCTGGTGCTGGACCGCGGCACCCTGTTCGGCCTGCAATCGGGCGGGCGCACCGAATCGATCCTGATGAGCCTGCCCCCGCTGGTGCGCTGGGAATACGGCTACGCGCCGGACGCCGGCAGCGACGAGGCGCGGCTGGCCGGGTACCTGCGGGCGCGCGACTGGCTGGTTCCGCAATGAAAAAGCCCCGCAGCCAGGGGGAGGGCTGCGGGGCCGGGGTTGGAACGCAGGTTGGGGAGAACCTGGCCGTTCCTGGATCACACCAGGGGAGGGGTAGTGATCGGCGACAGACGTTGCATCTGTCGCGAGTGATATGACCACCCTGCGCCTTGACGGTTCGTGAAGATTCGCGTTAAAGAACTGTTCGGTTCAGGAATTATTCATCCGCGCGCGACCGGTCAGTGCGCCTGGTCCCAGTTGTCGCCGACGCCGGTATCCACCACCAGCGGCACCCGCAGCGTGGCGGCGGCCGCCATCCGGGCCGGCACCTGGGCCAGCAGGGTCGGCAGGAAGGCCTCGTCGACCTCGAACACCAGTTCGTCGTGCACCTGCATCAGCATCAGCGCGCGCCCGCCCTGCCCGGCCAGCCAGGCATCGATGTCGACCATCGCGCGCTTGATGATGTCCGCCGCGGTGCCCTGCATCGGCGCGTTGATCGCGGCGCGTTCGGCGCCTGCACGCTGCGCGGCGTTGCGCGAATGGATGTAGTCCAGCGCCAGCCGGCGGCCGAACACGGTTTCCACGTAGCCACGTTCGCGCGCCTGCTGGCGGGTGCGTTCCATGAAGTCGCGCACGCCGGGATAGCGGCTGAAATACAGCGCGATGTAGTCCTGCGCCTCGCCGCGGCCGATGCCCAGCTGGCGCGCCAGCCCGAATGCACCCATGCCGTACATCAGCCCGAAGTTGATCGCCTTGGCCGCGCGACGCTCGTTGCCGCTGACCTCATCCAGCGGCTTGCCGAACACTTCCGCCGCGGTCGCGCGGTGCACGTCGGCGCCGCTTTCGAACGCGCGCACCAGCGCTGCGTCGCCGGACAGGTGGGCCATGATCCGCAACTCGATCTGCGAGTAGTCGCAGGCCACCAGCTTGCGGCCGGTGGGGGCGACGAAGGCGGTGCGGATGCGCCGGCCTTCCTCGCTGCGGATCGGGATGTTCTGCAGGTTCGGATCGGACGAAGACAGCCGCCCGGTGGCCGCTCCCGCCTGGTGGTAACTGGTGTGCACGCGGCCGGTGTCCGGGTTCACCATCTCCGGCAACTTGTCGGTGTAGGTGCTGCGCAGTTTCGCCAGGCCGCGGTATTCCAGGATCACCCGCGGCAGTTCGTGCTGGTCGGCGATCGCTTCCAGCGCTTCCTCGTTGGTCGAGGGCGCGCCGCCCGGGGTCTTCACCAGCGCCGGCAACTTGAGTTCGTCGAACAGCAGCGCGCCAAGCTGCTTGGGCGAATCCAGGTTGAAGCTGCGCCCGGCCAGTTCGGTGGCTTTCTGCTGCGCGGCCAGCATGCGCCGCGACAGGTCGGCGGACTGCCGGCGCAGTTCGTCGGCGTCGATCATCACGCCGTTGGCCTCGATCCGCGCCAGCACCGGCACCAGCGGCATCTCGATGTCGCGATAGACCGACAGCAGGCCCGGTTCCGCCTGCAGCTTCGGCAGCAGCACGCGATGCAGGCGCAGGGTGATGTCGGCGTCTTCCGCCGCGTAGCGGGTGGCATCGTCGAGCGCGACCTGCGAGAACGCGATCGCCTTGCTGCCCTTGCCGGCCACGTCCTCGTACTTGATCGTGGTGTAGCCGAGGTGGCGCTGCGCCAGCGAATCCATGTCGTGCCGCGCGATGCCGGCGTTGAGCACGAAGCTCTCCAGCAGGGTGTCGTCGGCATAGCCCGCAACCACGACGCCATGCCGGCGCAGCACGTGCAGGTCGTACTTGCCGTGTTGGCCGAGCTTCTTCTTCGCCGGATCCGCCAGCAGTGGGCGCAGGGCATCCAGCACCGAATCGCGCGGCAATTGCGCGGCCACGCCCGGCGCTTCGTGGGCGACCGGGATGTAGCAGGCCTTGCCCGGCTCCACGCACAGGCTGATGCCGACCAGGTTCGCCCGCAACGGGTCCAGCGAATCGGTTTCGGTGTCGAAGGCGAACGCTTCCGCCGCCTGCAGCTTCGCCACCCAGGCTTCCAGCTGCGCCGTGGTCAGCACGCATTCGTAGTCACCGGGCGCGGACAGCGCGGGATCGATGTCCGCCGGCGCGGCAGGCGCGCTGGCGGCGACGAAACCGTTGCCGCGCGCCACGCCGGGCTCCTTGTCCGCCGCCGGCGCGGCGGCCGCGCCGCCATCGAGCTCCTTCAACGCCTGGTTGAAGCCGTAGCGCATGTACAGCGCACGCAGGGCACCGGCATCGCGCTCGCGCAGCGGCAAGTTATCCGGCGCCTGCTCCAGCGCGACATCGGTCTTGATGGTGGTCAGTTCGCGGTTCAGCGGCAGCCGCGGCAGGGTCTCGCGCAGGCTCTCGCCGATCTTGCCGCCGATGTTGCCGGCATTGGCGATCACGCCGTCCAGGGTGTCGTATTCGGCAAGCCATTTCGCCGCGGTCTTCGGCCCGCACTTGGGCACGCCGGGGATGTTGTCGACGCTGTCGCCCATCAGCGCCAGGAAATCGATGATCTGGTCGGCGCGCACGCCGAATTTCTCGACCACCGCCGCGTCCGAATCGAGCTTGCCGCCGCTCATGGTGTTGACCAGCGCCACCCCGGGCCGCACCAGCTGGGCGAAGTCCTTGTCGCTGGTGGAAATGGTGACGTCGATGCCGGCGCGCGCGCCCTGCACCGCCAGCGTGCCGATCACGTCATCGGCTTCCACGCCATCGACGCGCAGGATCGGGAAGCCCAATGCCTGCACGATCTGCAGCATCGGTTCGACCTGCGCGCGCAGTTCGTCCGGCATCGGCGGGCGGTTCGCCTTGTACTGCGGGTCGAGGTCGTCGCGGAAGGTCCTGCCGGGCGCGTCGATCACGAACGCGGCGAACTCCGGCTTCTCCTTCAGGTGCGCGCGCAGCATGTTGACCACGCCGAACAGCGCGCCGGTCGGTTCGCCGGCCGCGTTGGTGAGCGGCGGCAACGCGTGGAAGGCGCGATACAGGTAGGAGGAACCGTCGATCAGCACGAGTTTCGGCATGCCGCGATTGTACGGGGCGCTGCCGGACCCGCGGCCGCGCGCTTCCCGCATACTGGGCGCATCCCGCACCGGAGCCGCGCCATGCGCATCGCCTTGCCGTCCGTCCTCGCCGTGGTCCTCGCCGTCGCAGCCTGCAGCACGGTGCCGCCGGAAGACATGCTGGCGAACGCGGAGCCGACCACCCGCACCGAAGCCAATGGCGACACCGTCACCGAATACCGGGTGGCCGGCGCGCTGAAGATGGTCAAGGTGGTGCCGTTCCGTGGCCCGACCTACTACATCCACGACCGCGACGGCGACGGCAAGCTGGACTGGGGCAAGGGCGAAGCCCCGCTGACCTACTACAAGCTGTACAGCTGGTAGCCGCTCAGCGGCGCGCGTAGCCGATCCAGCCCAGCAACGGGCGCCCGGACAACGCGGCCAGCGCGCACAGCAGCAGGACCGCGCCGCCGTGCCAGAGCAGGGTCAGCGCGGCGCTCTCCTGGCCGTGCACCAGGCTGACCGCCGCCGACGACAGGCCGGCCGCGCTCAGCACCGCCAGCGCCGCGGTCGGCACCGGCCGCAGCACGCCGGCGTGGCGGACCAGCAACAGCATCACCAGCAGCATCGGCGTACTGACAACGGTGATCATCAGCGCGCAGTGCCAACTCTCCAGGCCGAACGCCAGGGTGCCGGCACGCGCTTCCGCAAGGCAGCCCCAACCCATGCCGGCGAACCAGGCCAGTGCCGGCGGCAGCGCCAGCCAGGCCCAGCCCGGCGAGCGCCCCGGCACGCTGACCTGGAACACCGCATGCGCGGCGACGATCCCGGTCAGCAGGCTGCCCCACCACGCCAGCCCGCCGCCGGGCACCGCCATGTCCGCGGGCATGCCGCCGCGCCAGCCCAGCAACACCGCGAGCACCGCGACCACCGCCATGCTGGCGGCCAGCCAGCCCACGGTGCGCTGCATGGGCGACGCCAGCGGCCGCACCGGCACCGCCTCCAGCGCCAACTGTTCGATCAGGCGATCGGTGTCACGGGACATGGTCGTGTTCTCCTTGCAGTGCGCGGCGCAACGCCTTCAACGCACGATGGCTTGCGACTTTCAGGGCGCCGGCGGATTGCCCGCCGCTTGCTTCGGCTTCGCGCAGCGACAGTTCCTGCAGGTGCAGCAGGCGCACCGCGTCGCGCTGCCCGGGGCTGAGGCGTCCCACCGCAGCGCGCATCCGCGCATCCTGCTGCGCGCGTTCGAGCCGTTCGGCAGGCCCGGGCTCTGCGTCCATGTGGGCCTCCTCGTCCAGCGCTTCGCCCAACCGCAGGCCCTCGCGCTGGCGACGCCGCAACAGGTCGATGCAACGGCGGCTGGCGATGGTGGCCAGCCACGGCTTGAACGGGCGCCCCGGTTGGTAGGTGTGGCGGATGCCGTGGACCACCAGCAGGATCTCCTGCACCGCGTCCTCGACATCCTCGTGGCCGAGCAGGCGCCGCGCGATCGCGCGCAGGTACGGGCCGATCGCCTGCAGCAAGGCCTGGTAGGCCTGGCGGTCGCCGGCCTGCGCCAGCGCCATCCACGTCCCCCAGTCATCGGGCGATGGATCGGCTTGCGGGGCGGCGTCAGCGTCGGTCGGCACGGGACACGCCGGGTGGCGGAGGACGACGCCCATCATGCACCCTGCTGCCGGAGCCGCCCGGCCAGCAGGCGATCGAGGGCCACCCGGCCACCGCCGTGGGCGAGCAGGTAGAGCGCGGCGGCGGCCCACAGCGCGTGGGTCGGGAACGCCAGCGGATACACGAACACCTGGATCACCAGGGTCATGCCGAGGATGCCCAGTGCGGCCAGCCGCGTGCCCAGTCCCAGCAGCAACAGCAGCGGCAGCACATGCTCCGCGCCGGCGGCGAGCAACGCCGCCCACTCCGGCGGCAACAGCGGCAACGCGTATTCGCTGCGGAACAGTTCCAGCGCCGACGCGCTGACCTGCGGCCAGCCCCACTGCACCTGCAGCGCCAGCGGATCCAGCACCAGGCCCTCGATCTTGGTCTGCCCGGACAGCCAGAACGTGAACGCCAGGCCGATGCGCGCGAGCCAGCCGATGGCTTCCGCTACCCAGCTCGAAGCGACGGGCGCGGCATGCCGTGCAAATGTCGTACTCATGACACCTCCGCGAGGCCGTCTGGATCGGGTTGCACGGCAACCGCCAGGCCATCGCCGGCCAGGTGCGCCAGCAACGCGGCGCAAGCCTGCGGGGACAACGCCGCCACTGCCTGCAGCAGCGGTGCGCCGCGCTGCAGCGCATCCAGCGCCAGCGCGCAACCGCTCGGCAGCGCGTCGACCTGCACCCGCCCCGTCGGGTCGCGCCAGGCCAGCGCGTCCTGCGCAGCGTAGGCATCGACCTGGTCCAGTTCGGCCAGTTCCGGGTGCGCCGCGCGCATGTGCGCAAGCCACAGGTCGGCCGCCGCATGGGTGCAGGCCAGCCATGCGCAGGCCGGGTGCAGCAACACGCGCGCCTGTCCAAGCCGCTGCGGATCCGCCTGCAGCGCGTGCCAGGCTGCGGCCGGCAAGGCGTCGGCATCGGCGGCGTGGAACACGCGCAGGCAGGCCGCTTCCAGCCGGGCGACATCAACCAGGTACGGCAGTGTCGCCGGCAGCGGGGTGGTGGCGAGGAAGCCGGGCAAGACCTGCACGTATTCGGCCAGCACCGGCGTGCGCGGCGGGGTTGCGCGCGCGCATTCGCGCGCGAGGTGGGCGAAGCCGTCCACGCCCAGCAGCGCGCGCAGCACCGGATAGGCCGCGGCGAACGCGGCAATCAGGGCACTGGTCGTGTTGTTGCGATAGACCGCGTAGCGATGCTCGCGCGCCTGCGGATCCGCGGCATGCAGCGCCTGCGGGACCGGCCGCTCGGGTCGTAGCAGGCCGGCGGCGAAATCGGCGTGTCCGTTCATGCCGCCACCGCCGTCGCTGCGTCGCGCAGGCAGGCATCGGCAAGCGCCGCCTGTGCGCGCAGCACCGGGTAATCGGGAACGTCGGTGTCCCATTCGACCAGGGTCGGCACCAGGCCGACCTGCGCCAGCACCTCGCGGTACAGGGACCACACCGCATCGGCAACCGGCGCACCGTGATCGTCCACCAGCAGGTGCCCGCCGTCGTGGTCCGCCACCGTTGCGTGCCCGGCCAGGTGGATCTCGCCCACCGCGTGCAGCGGCAATCCGGCGAGGTAGGTACGCACGTCGCGGCCATGGTTGCGGCAGCTGACATAGGCATTGTTGACGTCCAGCAGCAGGCCGCAGCCGCTGCGGCGCACGACCTCGGCCAGGAAGCCGGCCTCGGCGTGGTCGGCGGCTTCGAATTCGAGATAGGTGCTCGGGTTTTCCAGCAGCATCCGCCGGCCCAGCAGGTCCTGCACCTCGCCGACGTGGCTGCACACGCGGCGCAGGCTGGCGTCGTCGTAGCGAAGCGGCAACAGGTCCGGGTAGTGGACGCCGTCGTGGCTGGACCACGCCAGGTGCTCGGAGAACTGCGCGGCCGGATGCCGCTCGAGCAACCTGCGCAGGCGCTGCAGGTGGGTGCGATCCAGCGGGTCGTGGCCGCCGATCGACAGCCCCACGCCATGCACCGACAGCGCCGTGCGACCGCACAGCGCCGCCAGTTGGCGATGCGGCAGGCCGCCATCGCCGAAATAATTCTCCGCATGCACCTCGACGAAGGCCGGCGGTGCGGGATCGGCCATCAGCGCATCGAAATGCTCCGGCTTGAAACCGATCCCGGCCTGCATGGGCAGGCCGGGGCCGGGCGCGCCGGCGCGGGGGAGGGTGGCACTGGCGCGCATCAGCGGGCTCACATCGCCTTGGCGGGCATCGTGGCTTCGAACGCCGCCAGCTGGCCCTTGCCGGTCGGCGAGGTCTTGGAGGCGGTCTTGGTGCAGGTGCCGGCGGCAACGTACTTCCAGGCATTCGCCTGGTGGTCGCTCTTCGAGGTGCCGGCGCAACTGGTGCCGGGGCCGGCGGCGCAGTCGTTCTTGCCAGCCATCGCCACGCCGTAGCACTTCTCCTTGGCCATCGCCTTGTCGCCGGCCTGGGCCGGGGTGACGGCGCCCAGCAAGGCAGAACCCAGGACCGCGGCAAGCGCGGCGGCGGTCAGGGCGGGGGTACGCAGATCGGACATCGGGATTCTCCTGTGGGCGCAACCCGCCACTCGGGTTGCACAGGAGGATTCGTCGGTGGGGCGCGTTTGGTTACACCCGCGTGCGACCGCGTGCGCGCTGCCGGCCTACGCGGGGGTCAGGTTGGCGTAGGCCAACACCAGCCACTTGCTGCCGGCGTCCTCGAAGTTCACCTGCACCCGCGCGTGCGCGCCGCTGCCCTCGACATCGGTGACGAAACCGGTGCCGAAGGTGGGATGGCGCACGTTCGCGCCCAGCCGCACTGGCGATGCCTCGAGCGCTGCATGCCCGCGATCGCGCGGGGTGAAGCGATTCGCCTGCATTGCGTAACCCCCGCGCGCGACCTGCGGCTTCGGGCGGATCTCGCGCAGCAGGGCCTTCGGGATCTCGCGCAGGAACCGCGACGGCAGGCCGTACATGTCGCTGCCGTGGATGCGCCGGGTCTCGGCGTGGCTGAGCACCAGCTGCTGCCGCGCGCGGGTGATGCCGACGTAGGCCAGCCGGCGTTCCTCGGCCATCCGGCCGGGCTCTTCGGCGGAGCGCATGTTCGGGAACAGGCCTTCCTCCAGGCCGGCCAGGAACACCAGCGGGAATTCCAGGCCCTTGGCGCTGTGCAGGGTCATCAGCTGCACGCCATCCGCGCCTGCCTGCGCCTGCCCTTCGCCGGCTTCCAGCGAGGCATAGCTGAGGAATGCCACCAGCTCGCTCATCTGCGCGGCGTCTTCGTCGTCGCCGCGGCGGAAGCGCGAGGCGACCGAGACCAGTTCGTCCAGGTTGTCGGTGCGCGAATCCAGCTGCCCGCGCGACTCGTTCTCGTAATGCAGGCGCAGGCCGCTGCGCGCGAGCACGTGGTCGATCTTTTCCTGCAGCGGCATCGAAGCGGTTTCCACCGCCAGCGCATCGATCAGGCGCTCGAACGCCGCCAGCGCATTGCGCGCGCGCGCGGCGAGCACGCTTTGCGTGCACAGCTTCTGCACCGCGCCCCACAGCGAGACGCCGTGTTCGCGCGCGCACAGGCGCACCTCGTCGAGGGTGCGTCCGCCGATGCCGCGGGTCGGCGTGTTGACCGCGCGCTCGAACGCCGCGTCGTCGTCGCGGTTGGCGACCAGCCGCAGGTAGGCCAGGGTGTCCTTGATCTCGGCGCGCTCGAAGAAGCGCATGCCGCCATACACGCGATACGGGATCTGCGCCGCCAGCAACGCCTCTTCGAACGCACGCGACTGCGCGTTGCTGCGGTACAGGATCGCGGCCTCGCCGTGGCTGCCGCCGTCGCGCACCCACTGGGCGATGCGCTCGATCGCGTAACGCGCTTCGTCGACCTCGTTGTACGCGGCGTACACGTCGATCGGCTCGCCTTCGCCGGCATCGGTCCACAGCTGCTTGCCGAGGCGATCGTCGTTGTGCGCGATCACCGCGTTGGCGGCGTTGAGGATGTTCGCGCTGGAGCGGTAGTTCTGCTCGAGCTTCAGGGTGACCGCACCCGGGTAGTCGCGCAGGAAGCGCTGCACGTTCTCCACCTTCGCCCCGCGCCAGCCGTAGATGGCCTGGTCGTCGTCGCCGACCACGAAGACGTGCCCAGAAGCCGCCTGCCCGGTCTCGCCGGCAAGCAGGCGCACGAAGCCGTACTGGATCGCGTTGGTGTCCTGGAATTCGTCGACCAGCAACTGGCCGAAGCGGTGCCGGTAATGCGCCAGCAACGCCGGCGTGTCGCGCAGCACTTCATGCGCGCGCAGCAGCAGTTCGGCGAAATCGACCAGCCCGGCGCGTTCGCAGCGCAGCTGGTATTCGGTGTAGGCGCGCAGCATCACGCTGCCCCACTCGTCCGCTTCCGGCTGGATATGCTGCGGCCTGCGCCCTTCGTCCTTCTGCGCGTTGATCCACCACGCGATCTGCCGCGGCGGGAAGCGCGCCTCGTCGATCTCCAGCGCCTGCGCCACGCGCTTGACCAGCCGCTGCTGGTCGTCGGAATCCAGCACCTGGAAGCTTTCCGGCAACTTCGCGTCCTGCCAGTGCAGGCGCAGCAGCCGATGGGCGATGCCGTGGAAGGTGCCCACCCACATCCCGCGCGGTTCGCCACCCAGCTGCTGGGCGATGCGCGCGCGCATCTCGCCGGCCGCCTTGTTGGTGAAGGTGACCGCGAGGATGCCGTGCATCGGCACGCCGTAGACCTCGTGCAGCCAGGCGATGCGGTGGGTGAGCACGCGGGTCTTGCCGGAACCGGCGCCGGCGAGGACGAGATAGTGGCCCGGCGCGGCGGACACGGCCTCGCGCTGGGCCGGGTTCAGCCCGTCGAGGAGGTGGGAGACATCCATGCCGCCATTCTAACGGCGCGCACCACCCATGACCTCGACAAGCGAGGGCGGCGATGGCCGGGCGTTCGCGCAGCGGCATTTCGAGCCGCTTGGCGAATGCCCGGCGATCGTCGCCCGTCCGGGCATCAGTGCGCGGCGCGCTTGCCCGGCGTGGCCGACATCACCTTGTCGGTCCAGGCGATGCCCAGCGCGGACAGGATGAAGATGGTGTGGATGATGGTCTGCCACATCACGCCGGTGGCGGTGACCTTGTTGCAGCTGACCCCGGCGTAGCCGGCGGCGAGCGCGTCCCTGGCGGAGACGAACGCAGCCGGCGTGCCGCACAGCGGCATGCCGTCCAGGGAGCCGGCCTCGATGAAGGTCTTCAGCAGGTGGATCGAGGAGATGCCGATGATCGCCATCGCCAGCTTGACCTTGAGCACGCTGGCGTTGACGTGGCTCAGCCATTCCGGCTGGTCGGGGTGGCGCTCCAGGCGCATGCGCGAGACGAAGGTCTCGTAGCCGCCGACGATCACCATCATCAGCAGGTTGCTGATCATCACCACGTCGATCAGGCCCAGCACCAGCAGCATGATCTGCTGCTCGCTCAGCGTGGTGGCGTCCATCACCAGGTGCGAAAGTTCCTTCAGGAACAGGAACACGTACACGCCCTGCGCCACGATCAGGCCGAGGTACAGCGGCAGCTGCAGCCAGCGCGAGGAGAAGATCAGCGCGGGCAACGGGTTCAGGCGGTGGGCATCGTCGGACATGGGTGGCCTTGGGCGGAAAGCCCGCGCAGGGTAGCGGGCGAACTTGACCCTGCCAAGCGCGCGGTCGTTAAGACGGATGCGGCGAGGCCGTCCGGAATTCGCTACGCGGCTCCAAATGCCGCTGCGCGAACTCCGGGCGGCCCCGCCGCTGCGCAATGCACTACATCGCGGGCTTCAGCTCGAACTGCGGCGGCGGCTCGACGCCCAGCAGGTGCCTGACGAAGTAGTCCCAGCGCCGGCGCATGACGTAGTAGCTGTCCGCGCCGAAGCCGTGGCGCGCATGCGGCAGCAGCAGCAGGTCGAAGTCCTTGTTGGCCTTGACCAGCGCATCCACCACCAGCAGGGTCATCTGCGGCGGCACGTTGTCGTCCATCATGCCGTGCAGCAGGAACAGCTTGCCCTTGAGGTTCTTCGCGTACGCGGCATTGTCCTGGCCGGTGTAGTTGCTGGTGCCGTCGGCCTTCTTCTCCAGCAGGCCGTGGTAGCGCTCCGCCCAGTCGTCCTCGTACAGCAGGTTGTCATGGTTGCCGGATTCGGCGATGCCGACCTTGTACACGTCCGGGTAGCGGAACAGCGCGGTCGCGGTGGCGTTGCCGCCACCGGAATGGCCCCAGATGCCGGTGCGGGCGGCATCGATCCACGGATGCCTGGCCGCCAGTTGCTTCAGCGCCGCCACCTGGTCCGGCAGGGTGTTGTCGATCATGTCGCCGTACCACGCGTCCTGGAAGGACTTGCTGCGCATCGGCGTGCCCATGCCGTCCACCGCGATGACGATGAAGCCCAGCTCGGCCAGCGCCTGGTGGTCGCCATGCGCGGGCTGGAAGCTGCGGCTGCGCACCGAACCCACCTGCGGGCCCGGATAGATGTAGGTGATGATCGGGTACTTCCTCGAGGCATCGAACGCGGACGGCTTGAACATCTGGCCGTACAGGTCGGTCTTGCCGTCGCGCGCCTTCACCGTGAACGACTCGGGCGCCACCCAGCCCGCGGCCTGCAGCCGGGCCAGGTCGGCGCGCGCCAGTTCCGCCACCTGCCTGCCGTCGGCATCGCGCAGCAGTGCCACCGGCGCGGTGCCGATGGTCGAATGGATGTCGACGAAGCGCTTGCCGTCCTTCGACGGGGTGATCGCGTGGTTGGCGTCCTCGGGCGTCAGCAGCTGCACGTCGCCGCCGTCCAGGCCGACCTTGTAGAAGTGCACGAAGTACGGGTCGCGGCCGGCTTCGCGGCCGACGCCCTCGAACCACAGCGTGCGCGAGGCGGCATCGAGGTGGGCGACCTTGGCCACGTTCCAGTCGCCGCGGGTGAGCTGCCGCTTCTGCTTGCCGGTGGCCAGGTCATGCAGGTACAGGTGGCCCCAATCCGATTTCTGGCTGAACCAGAGGAATTCGTTGCTTTCCGGCAGGTAGCGCCAGTTGACCGAATCCAGCGCGGGCGCGCTCTGGTACTGGGTGGCCACGGTCTCCTCGAACACGTCGCGGACCGCGCCGGTGGCGGCGTCGGCGACGCGCAGCTTCGCCGACTTGTGGCCGCGGTCGGTGCTGACGAAGGCCAGGGTCTTGCCGTCCTTCGCCCACTGCACGTCTTCCCAGCCCTCGCTGCAGACCACGTCATCGCTGCAGGTGGAACGGTGCTGGTCCGGCGGCATCTGCAGGCGCACGGTTTTCGGGGTGTCGGCGGACAGGTCGATGACCACCCGCTCGATCATGGTGATGTGTTCGTCGCCGACGAACGGGTATTTCCACTGCTCGACCTTCGGCGCACCCGCATTGGTCGCGACCAGGGTCATGGTGCTGGTCTTGCGCTGGTCCTGCTGGAAGGTGGCGATCCTGTTGCCATCCGGCGACCACACCAGGATCGCGTTGTCGGTGTGCTTCCAGCCGGCGTTGTCGGTGGCGTAGCCGTAGTCGGGCTTGCCGTCGAAGGTGAGCTGGGTCTCCTTGCCGCTGGCGAGGTCGCGCAGCCACAGGTTCCAGTCGCGGACGAAGGCCGCGCGGCTGCCATCTGGCGATGCGGCGCCCGGCTCGGTGCCGGACGCGGGCTTCGCCAACGCGGCGCAGCCGGCCGCGTCGCAGCGGTAGGCGCTGCCGCGCAGGTCGATGCGCAGGGCATCGCCATCACGCTTGAACCCGCCCGCCATCAGCTTGTCGGGATCGGCCGGCTTGCCCTTCGGGTTGGCCTTGTCGATCGCCGCGGCCAGCGCCTTGTGGTCGAAGGCCGGCGCGGACGTGCCGCTGGCCGGGTCGAAGCGCAGCCATGCAGTCTTGCCGCCGGCCGACGCGCCGTAGACCACGCTGCCGTCGTCCAGCCACGCCACCCCGCGCACGCCGCCATCCACCAGCGGCGCGGTGCGGTCGCCCAGCATCTTCGCGGCCCGCTCGTAATCGGCCGCGGTGACCTGCGCCGCTGCGTCGCCCATGCCCATGCCGCTCACCGCCAGCGCACCCAACAGCCAGTATTTCGCATCCATCCCGATCCTCGTCGCCC
>Ga0073903_10000681_pt1 | contig 17644 bp, 13 predicted proteins | sample KloWWTKNB14_bulk_FD_66665 | JGI IMG/M metagenome (GOLD analysis project Ga0073903, IMG submission 66665) | Active sludge microbial communities from Klosterneuburg, Austria, studying microevolution and ecology of nitrifiers - Klosterneuburg... | ecosystem: Engineered > WWTP > Aerobic digester >... | reverse complement strand
GTTGTCGATCATCGCGGCGAGCAGGTTGTTCGCGAGCGCGATGGCGTTGAAGTCGCCGGTGAAGTGCAGGTTGATGTCCTCCATCGGCACCACCTGCGCGTAGCCGCCGCCGGCGGCGCCCCCCTTCATGCCGAACACGGGGCCCAGGGAGGGCTCGCGCAGGCAGATGACCGCCCTCTTGCCGATGTGGTTGAGGGCGTCGCCCAGGCCCACGGTCGTCGTGGTCTTGCCCTCGCCGGCGGGCGTGGGGCTGATGGCGGTGACGAGGATCAGCTTGCCGTCCGGCTTGCCCTTGAGGGAATCGATGTACTCGAGCGAGATCTTGGCCTTGGTGCGTCCGAAGGGCTCGATGGCCGTGTCGGGGATGCCGAGCTTGCCGGCGATCTCGCCGATGGGTTTCATCTTCGCCTTCTGGGCGATCTCGATGTCGGACAGCATGGACGGGTCTCCTCGTGGAATGGTGCCGGCGCGGGAGCGCGGTCGCTCCTCCCGGGTTGCCGGGAGTATAGGAAGGCACCAAAATGCGGGGCCTTGACTCGGATCAAGGCTTGACCGCCGTCAAGAAAGGCGCCGCGCCATGCACCCCCACGAAGCGCTCATCCGCGAGTTCTACGCCGCCTTCGCCCGCCGCGACGCCGAGGCGATGGCGCGCTGCTACCACGACGAGGTCTTCTTCTCCGACCCGGCCTTCCCGAAGCTGCACGGCGAGGAGGCCCGCGACATGTGGCGCATGCTCGTCGCGCGCGCGCCGGACCTGGAGATCGTGCTGGAGGAGGCGAGCGCCGACGCCGAGGGCGGCCGCGCGCGCTGGACGGCCCGCTACACCTTCTCGAAGACGGGGCGGCGGGTCGAGAACCGCATCGCCGCGATGTTCGCCTTCCGCGACGGCCGGATCGTCCGGCACTACGACAGCTTCGGGTTCTGGCGCTGGGCCGCGCAGGCCCTCGGCCCGCTGGGCCGTTTCCTCGGCTGGTCGCTGCCGGTGAAGTGGCTCGTGCGCCGCGAGGCGGCGCGCGGGCTGGCGCGGTTCCGCGAGCGCCGCGCGGCCGCGTAGCTACCGGGCCGGCAGCCGCTCGAGCCAGGCCTGCACGCGCGCGGCCACCTTGTCGTGGCCCGAGGGGCGCCAGTGGCCGTCGACCGCCCAGAAGTCCGCGAGCGTCATCTCGCCCGTGGGGTCGATGGCGTCGATTCCCAGGCGGCCCAGGGTCGCGAGCAGGTGGTCGCGGGCGCGCGGGTTGGGCGCCGGCTCGCCGGGGAAGCACGCGCCGTACTCGCACTTCGTGGGCGCCAGCACGACCGCGAAGGCGACGCCCTCGCGGCGCAGCCGGTCCGCGATCGCCCCCAGGATGGCGGCGTTCACCGCCACGGCCCGTGTCGCGAGCGCGCGGGCCTCGGGCGTGGCCCGCTCCGGGAAGTAGAGGTCGCGCTGGTTCTCCTCGAAGCCCACGAGCCCGCGCTGGCCCGGGTCCTCCGCCACGGGGGCGCCGGCCTTCGCGCGCAGCGCCGCGCGCGCCGCCCGGTACAGCCGCGAGCGCTCGTCCAGCCACGCGCCGGCCCCCGAGGTCTCGGACACGATGAACTCGCGCACGTTGGGCAGGGGGTAGCCTTCCACGCGCGGCGCGCCGGGCGCGACCTCGGCCACGAAGGGCTTGTAGTAGCCGTAGCGGCGCCAGAGGACGTTGTCGGCGAAGTCGTTGCCGAGGCAGAAGGAGAGCACGACCGCCCGCGGGCGGAAGGCGAGGACCTCGTCCAGCACCAGCAGGTGCTGCACCGGGCCGTAGCCGGACACGCCGAAGTTGAGCAGCTCGAAGGCGCCCCCGGTCGCGCGCTCGACGCGCTCGGTGAACCGCTCGGCCTCGGCCGCGCCGATGCCCCACGCGAAGCTGTCGCCCAGCACCGCGACGCGCGTGCCCCTGCCCGACCGCGCCCGGTCCACCTCCCGGTACCGCATGCCGTGCGCGTTGATGCGCACCGGGTAGGCGAATTCCTGCCGCCGGAACTCGCCGTGGCGCAGCGCCGCGTTGGCCCAGCCCAGCCGCGGGTCGAAGCGGTAGAAGCGGTACTGGTTGGCGGTCGCCTCCACCTGCCTGTCGTCGGGCAGCGCGCGGCGGGCGATCGCCTCGCCCAGCGCGAGCGCGACGGCGCAGGACGCGAGCAGGAGGGCGAGGTTCGCGAGGGCGCGGCGCATGGGTCGTGGGAAGGCGGCGCCGGATTGTCTCACGGCGCCGTCACCGCGCCGGCCCGCGGCGCAGGATGATCACGTTGCCCGCGATCGAGACGAGCACGCCCGCCGCCGCGAGCCACTCCCAGCGGTAGCCCTCGAAGACCGAGGAGATCGCGAGCGCCACGATGGGCACCATCACGCCGATGTAGCCCGCGCGCGCCGCGCCGATGCGCGCGAGCAGCGTGAGGAAGCCGCCGAAGGCGAGCACGGAGCCGAACACCGCGAGGTAGAGGAGCGAGAGCACGTAGCCGGGCGTGGCCTCGAAGCCGAGCGGCGTGCCCAGCGCCAGCGTGATCGCCAGGGTGAAGATCGCCCCGTACAGCATCCCCCACGCCATCGTCTGCCACACCGGCAGCCCCGCGTCGTGGTTGCGGTGCGCGGCCATGTTGGAGAGCGCCGAGAGCACGACGGAAGCCGCCGTGAAGAACGCCCCCAGCGCCACGTGCCGGTCGGTGTTCAGGTGCGAGAACTCCGGCCAGAAGACGAGCGTGATGCCGGCGATCCCGAGCAGCGCCCCGCCGGCCACGCGCGCCGTCATGGGCGTGCCGAAGAAGAGCCGCATGCCCACCATGTTGAGGAGCGGGCTCGCGGAATACCCCACCGCCACCAGCCCCGACACCACGTGCTGCTCCGCGTAGTAGACGCACACGTAGCTCACGCTGAACATGAGCACGCCCTGCAGCGCGATCCAGCCGTGCTGGGCCCGGGTGAAGCGCAGCGGCAGGCCGCGCGCCCGGCAGTAGGCGAACACGAGGCCGGAGGCGAGCAGGAACCGGTAGAAGACGCTCGCCTCGGGGGCGACCGCGCCCAGCTGGAAGGTGATCGCGATCCAGGTCGAGCCCCAGATGGCCACGCAGGCCGCGAAGAGCTGCAGGTTCGTCAACGCGCCAGCCCGACCTGGTCCAGGATCCACGCGTAGGTGAAGGCCGTCTCCCTCAGGGCGTCGTAGCGCCCCGAGGCGCCGCCGTGGCCCGCCTCCATCACGGTCTTGAGGAGGACCGGGTTCGCGTCGGTCTTGAGCTCCCGCAGCCTCGCCACGTACTTGGCCGCCTCCCAGTAGGGGACCTGGCTGTCGTTCAGCGACGCCTCCACCAGCATGGCCGGGTAGGCCTTGCGCGCGAGGTTGTCGTAGGGCGAGTACCGGCGGATCCAGCGGTACTCGCGTTCGACGTTGGGGTTGCCCCACTCGATGTACTCGCCCGTGGTGAGCGGCAGCGTCGCGTCGAGCATGGTGGTGAGCACGTCCACGAACGGCACCTGGCTCGCCACCGCCCGGAAGAGGTCCGGGCGCAGGTTGGCCACCGCCCCCATGAGCAGCCCGCCGGCGCTCCCGCCCTCGATCACCAGGCGGTCGCTCGCGGTCCACCCGCGCGCGACGAGGAGCTCGGCCGCGGCGATGAAGTCGGTGAAGGTGTTCATCTTCCGCGCGAGCTTGCCGTCGTCGTACCACGGGCGGCCGCGGTCGCCGCCGCCGCGCACGTGCGCCACCGCGAAGACCATGCCGCGGTCCAGCAGCGACAGCCGCGCGGAGCTGAAGTGCGGGTCCATGGGAATGCCGTAGGCGCCGTAGCCGTACAGGAGCAGCGGCTGCGGCCCGCCCTCGCGCAGCGACCGCTTCCACACCAGCGACACCGGCACCTTCGTGCCGTCCTTCGCCGTCGCGAAGAGCATGGCGGAGTCGTAGTCCAGCGGGTCGAAGGGGCCCAGCACGGGCTGGCGCTTCAGCAGCGTCCTCTCGCGGCTCGCGGGGTCGTAGTCGTACACCGAGCGCGGCGTCACGTAGCTCTCGTACACGAAGCGGAAGCGGTCCGCGTCCCACTCGGCGTTGATCCCGGCGCCGGTCGAGTACACCGCCTCGGGCATCCCGATGTCGTGGCGCGCGGCGGTGGCGAAGTCGGTCACCCGCAGCCGCACCATGCCGTCCTCGCGCTCCTCGGCCACCCAGAAGCCCTTGAAGAGGTCCACGGCCTCGAGCGTCACGCCCTTGCGGTGCGCGAGCACCTGCTTCCACCGCGCCGGCGCGGGGTCGGCCACGGGCGCGCGCACGAGGCGGAAGTTCTTCCCGCGGTCGTTGGTGCGGATCCAGAAGTCGGCCCCGTGGTGGTCCACGAAGTACTCGTGCCCCTTTCGCCGCCGGGCGACGGTCCGCGGGGCGGCCCCGGGAGTGGCGGCCGGGATCACGCGCACTTCGGTGGTGTCCTTGGAGGCGGAGGTCGCCACGATCCACTCGTCGCTGCGCGTGGCGCCCACGGAGAGGCTGAAGAGCTCGTCCTTCTCGTGCCAGACGAGCGCCTCGCGCTTCGCGCCCAGCCTGTGCCGGTAGAGGCGGTCGGGGCGCTTGGCGGCGTTCTGCTTCACATAGAACAGCGTCGCGCTGTCGCCCGCCCAGGTCATGTCGTCGACGCGCTCCAGCCGGTCGGGCAGGAGTTCCCCGGTGCGCAGGTCCTTCACGAACACCGTGTACTCGCGGTAGCCGGTGAAGTCGGCGGCGTAGGCTAGGAGGTTGCCGTCGGGGCTCACCTCCCAGAAGTCCACGCCCGTGTACGCGCGGCCCTCGGCGAGTTCGTTCACGTCGAGCATGACCTCCTCGGGCGCCTCCATCGAGCCCTTGCGGCGGCAGTAGATGGGGTACTGCAGGCCTTCCACCTCGCGCGCGTAGTACCACCAGCCGTGGCGGCGGTACGGGACGCTCTCGTCGGTCTCCTTGATGCGCGAGAGCATCTCCGTGTAGAGCTTCTCCCGGAACGGCCCCAGGTGCGCCGTGGCCGCCTCGGTCCAGGCGTTCTCCGCCTTCAGGTGCGCGATGACCTCCGGCTTGTCCTTGCCGCGCAGCCAGAAGTAGTCGTCGATGCGGCGGTCGCCGAACTTCACGAGCGCCTTCGGGACCTTCTTCGCGACGGGCGGCGGCGGAAGGTCGGCGGCGGCAGGGACGGCGGCGAGCGGGAGGGCCATGGCGCAGGCGGCGAGGAAGGCCTTCATCGGGGGCGAGGCCGCGGGACGGGTGCGGGAGGGCGGATTATAGGTCACCGCCGGCGGCCAAATGCTAGAATTCCCTACTCGTCCCACCCCGAAGAACAGCCCCCCTTGGTGCCCATCGACATCGCCGCCGCCCGCGGACCGCAGGTCCGCTTTGCGCCCGCCGGCCCCGCGTCCGCGCGGGCGGCCGCATGACCATGGAGCAGCCCGGGTCGCGGGACGCCCCGCCCCTCGACGAGATCGTCGCACGGGTGATGGCCGAGGCGGAACGCCGCCGGGCCGCCGCCGCACCGCCCGGCCCGCCCCGCTGGGCGGATCTCGCGTCGGCGGCGGGAATCGGCGGGCCCGGGGTGCCCGCGCCGTCCCCGGCGCCGTCCGGCCCCGCGTTCACCCCGCGCGCCGACCGCCGCTACGCGATCGGCGACTTCCTCGCGCTGCACGGCGCGGCCTTCGTCACCGCCAGCTACCGCGGGATCCTCGGGCGCGAGCCCGACGCCGCCGGCCATCGCCACTGGCTCGAGCGGCTGCTGCAGGGCATGCCGCGCGCCGAGGTGCTGGCGCGGCTGCGCTGGTCGGCCGAGGGGCGCGCCCACGGCGCGACGGTGGCCGGGCTCGCGCCGCGCGCCGCCGCCGCCGCCGTCGCGCGCCTGCCGCTCGCCGGCCCGGTCGCGGGGTGGGTCCTCGCCGTCGCTACCGCGTCGCGCACCGCGCGCGCGCTGCGCGCCCTTGAAGCCCGCCACGCCATCGACCTCGAGCGGCTGGCCGAGGCCCTCGCCCGGGGCCGCACGCGATGAGCGTCCTCACCCTGCCGGCACGCCTCTGGCGCGCGCGCTCCCTGGTCGGCCAGCTCGTCCGCCGCGAGATCGAGGCCCGCTACCGCGGCTCCATGGGCGGGATCGCCTGGTCGCTCGTCACCCCCATCGTGATGCTGGGGATCTACACGTACGTCTTCAGCATCATCTTCCGCGCGCGCTGGGGCGAGATGGCCGTCTCCCGCGTCGACTTCGCCGTACTGCTCTTCGCCGGGCTGCTCGTCTACGGCATCTTCTCGGAGTGCGCGCTGGCCGCGCCGCGGCAGGTGACCGACAACCCCAACTTCGTGAAGAAGGTCGTGTTCCCGCTCGAGTTCCTCTCGGTGGTCACGCTCGCGAGCGCGCTGTTCCACTTCGCCGCGGGCCTCGCCGTGCTCTTCGCCTTCTGCCTCTTCGTCTACGGAGCGCTGCCCTGGACGATCGCCCTCGTCCCGCTGGCCATCCTGCCCGCCGCCCTCCTCGCCCTCGGAACCTCGTGGTTCTTCGCGGCGCTGGGCGTGTTCCTGCAGGACCTGCGCCACTTCGTCGCGCTGGTCACGAGCGCGCTCCTCTTCCTGAGCCCCGTCTTCTACCCGCTCACGGCCGTGCCGGAGCACCTGCGCGGGCTGGTGCGCCTGAACCCCCTGAGCCTCGCCATCGAGCACCTGCGCGCGGTGGTCGTCTTCGGGCGGGTCCCCGACCTGCCCGAATGGGGCGCCAACCTCGCCTTCGGGCTGGCCGTCGCCGCCGCCGGCTACTGGTGGTTCCAGCGCAGCCGCCCCGAGTTCGCCGACCTGGTCTAGCCCCATGTCCCCCCCCATCGCGATCAAGGCCTCCGGGCTCGGCAAGCGCTACCGGCTCTTCGAGAAGCCTTCGCACCGCCTGCTGCGACTGCTGCTGCCGGCCGGCACGGGCCCGGCCCCGCGCGATTTCTGGGCCCTGCGCGACGTGTCCTTCGAGGTCGAGCGCGGCTCCGCGCTGGGCGTGCTCGGGCGCAACGGCTCGGGCAAGTCGACGCTCCTGCAGATGCTCGCCGGCACCCTCACGCCGACCGAGGGCGCCATGGAGGTCAACGGCCGCGTGGCGGCGCTGCTCGAGCTGGGCTCCGGGTTCAACCCGGAGTTCTCCGGCCGCGAGAACGTCTACCTCAACGGCGCGATCCTCGGCTTCACGCGCGCCGAGATGGACGAGCGCTTCGACGCCATCGCCGCCTTCGCCGACATCGGCGACTTCATCGACCAGCCGGTGAAGACCTACTCGAGCGGCATGATGCTGCGCCTCGCGTTCGCCGTGCAGGTGCAGGTGCAGCCCGACATCCTCATCGTCGACGAGGCGCTGGCGGTGGGCGACTCGCTCTTCCAGAAGCGCTGCTTCGAGCGCATGAACAGGCTGCTCGCCGACGGCACCACCCTCCTCTTCGTCTCGCACGACGCGGAGGCCGTGCGCACGCTCACCTCGCAGGCGATCCTGCTGCGCGACGGGCACGTGCGCGCCGCGGGCCCGTCGGCCGACGTGATCCTCGAGTACCGCCGCCAGATGCACGACGACGAGCGCCAGTGGCTCTCGCACCTGGCGGGGCGCGCCCAGGCCGAGGCGGCGGCCTCCGCGCCCGCCGCGCAGGCCGGCGAGCGCGCCTACGGGGACCTGGACGCCCAGGTGCTCGGCGTGCGGATCACCGACGCGTCCGGCGCCGAGTGCAACGCCTTCCACCCCGGCGACCGCGTGAACATCGCCGTGCGCGTGCGCTGCCACCGCGACCTCACGCGCCTCAACGTGGGCCTGCGCCTGCGCAACAAGGAGGGCGTGAAGATCTACTCCTGGGGCACGCTCAACCAGGACATGGCCGTCGCCGCCGGGCTCGCCTCGGGGGAGGACTTCTGGAGCCGCCGTTTCGCCGCCGGCGAGGAATTCGAGGTGGGCTTCGGGTTCGACTGCGCGCTCGGCACCAACTTCTACGAGGTGCAGGCGTCCGTGAGCGAGGAGGGCGACCGCTTCTACGGCGCGCAGCGCATGCTGCACTGGGTCGACGAGGCCGCCTTCTTCCACGTCACGCAGCGCTTCCGCGAGTACTTCTTCGGCGGCGTGGCCGACCTGCGCATGGAGGCCCGGCTGCCGGGCCGGGGGTAGGCCCGCGATGGACGCGCGGGAGCTGCTTCGACGCGTGCTGGCCGTCTGCGGCCCGGGGCGGCTCCTCGTCTCGGGCCCGCACGCCGCCGAGGTCGTGGCCGAAGCCCGCAAGGCCGGCGTGGACGCGCTGCCCCTGCCGGCGAAAGGGCGCGCGCCCGGCGCGGAGACGGTCCTGCTCACCGGCGCGCTCGGCGCGATGCCCGAGGCGGAAGCCCGCGCGGCCCTCGCCCGAGCCGCGGCCGCCGCCGGGCGCTCGGTCGTCCTCTCCGCCACCGATACCGGCGCGGACCCGGCCACGCCCCGCGCGGCCTGGGAGCGCCTCGCTTTCGCGCAAGGCCTGCGCCGGCACCCGCTCTTCCTGCTCGCCTCGCCGTACCCGGACATGGAGTACGAGCGCGCCTTCGTCGCCGCCCTGGAGAAGATCCCCGCGCCGGCGCTCGCGCGCTGGCCGCTCGAGGCGCTCGCGCGCGAGCGCGACCTGCACATGGACATGCTGCGCGAGGCGGGCCGCCGCTCCGACGCCCACGCCGAGCGCTACCGGCTCGCGATGGCCTTCGCGCGCCGCGGCGACACGGCGCTCGACGCCGCCTGCGGCCTGGGCTACGGCAGCCGCCTCCTCTTCGAGGGTTCGGGCGTGGCCCGCGTGACGGGCGTCGACGTGGATGCCGGCGCGGTCGCCTACGCGCGGGACTGCTACGGCATCCCCGGGCGCGTCGAGTACCGGCAGGGCGACGCGACCGACCTCTCCTTCCTCGGCGCGGCGAGCGTGGACTTCGTGGCGAGCTTCGAGACGCTCGAGCACCTGCTCGAGCCGGAGCGCTTCCTCGCGGAAGTGGCGCGGGTGCTGCGGCCCTCGGGGCGGCTCGTGGTGTCGGTGCCCAACCGGTGGGTGGACGAGACGGGCCGCGACCCGAACCCGCACCACCACCACGTCTACGACTGGCCGCGGCTGCGCGGCGAACTGGCCCGCCACTTCCTCGTCGAGCGCGCCTTCGTGCAGACGGCGGGCGGCGGCATGGTGCACGCGGGGCGGCCGCGCTCGCTCGCCGAGTTCGCGCCGGAGGGCGAGGCCCCCGAGGGCGAGTGGATCCTCGCCGTGGCGATGCAGGACCCGGCCAAGGGCCGCGGCCTGCCCTACGAGGAAACCGTCCACCCGGGCTACGGCGGCGAGGGCGCGCCGGCCGTGGTCGACTTCGGCCGCGCCTACGCCAACCCCTGGCTGGTGCGCGGCATGGTGAACACCGGCACGCGCCTCGCCCACCGCGGGGCCCTCCTCGACCTCGCGGGCCGCGTGGCCTCGGAATCGCCTGCCGGCAGCGTCGACGCGGGGGCGGCGCTGTGCGTGACCCTCTACGGGGCGCTCGAGCGCGGAGAGGCCGACGCGATCGCCGCCGCGGCCGCCCGCGCGAGGCAGTGGCGCGCCGCGGCGGGCGACGGCCCGCATGCGCTGCGGTGGCGCGTCTCCCTGCTGCACGCCGAGGGCCTCGCGGCGCTCGCCGCCGGCGACCGCGCGGGCGCGCGGCGCCTCTTCGCCGAATGCGCCGCCACGGACGTCTCGCCCTTCAGCCCGCTGCTCGCGACCAAGCGGGTGGCCTCCGCGTGGTTCGCGGGCCTTCTCGACGCGCAGGCGGGCGACGCCGCGGCCGCCGCCGCCGCGTGGCGCGAGGGGCTCGCCGCCTGCCGCGACGCCTTCGCCGGCGACTGGGCCGCGGCGGTCGGCCGGCCCGAGGCGCCGCTCGAGTTCGCCCTTCCGGAGTTCGGCGACCTCGCCACGCTCGCCAGCCGCTGCGCCTACGCCATCAACGCCCTGCCGGACCTCGGCGTCCGCCCGGGGTGGTTCTGGCAGGAGACGGGGCGCGACCTCGCCACGCAGGCCGAGCACCACGTGCGCACGCTGGCGTGGGCCGCGCGCCAGATCGCCGGCCACCGCGAGGCGCTCGAGCGCGCGAGCGAGGAGGCCGAGCGCCTGCGGCGCGAGGCCGCGGAGGCCGGCCGGCGCGCGGCGGAGATTGCGCGGCTCGCCGCGACGTTCGAGGCCACCCGCGAGGGCGCGAAGTGGCTCGAAGCCCAGCGCGACGCCCTCGCCGCGGAGCTCGCCGGCGCGCGTGAAGGCGCGAGGTGGCTGGAGTCGCAGCGCGACGCCTGGCAGAAGGCGGCCGCCGAGCGCGACGCCGCCATCGCCGCCCTGGAAGGCCGCGTCGCGGCGCTCGCCGAGGAGCTGGAGGGCGCGCGCGCGGGTGCGAAGTGGCTCGAGTCCCAGCGCGACGCCTGGCAGGAGACGGCCGCCGGGCGCGACGCCGCCATCGCCGCCCTGGAAGGCCGCGTCGCGGCTTTCGCCAAGGAGCTGGAGGGCGCGCGCGCGGGCGCGAAGTGGCTCGAGTCCCAGCGCGACGCCTGGCAGAAGACGGCCGCCGAGCGCGAGTCCGCCATCGCCGCGCTCGACGCCCGGCTCGCGGCCCTCGCGAAGGAGCTCGACGGCGCCCGCGAGGGCGCGAAGTGGCTCGAGTCCCAGCGCGACGCCTGGCAGAAGGCGGCCACGGAACGCGAGGACGAGATCGCCGCCCTTTCCCTGGACAAGGCGCGCCTCGCCGAGGACCTCGCGGCCACCCGCGAGGGCGCGAAGTGGCTCGAATCCCAGCGCGACGCCTGGTCGGAGACCGCCCGCGCCCACGAGCGCGCCGCCATCGACCACCGCACCGAGGCGATGCGCCTCTCGCAACGCGTGGGGGAGCTCGAGGCCCGGGTCGCCGAGCTCGACCGCCTGCTCTCGCGCGCGCGTGGCGGCCTCGACGACTTCGCCCGGCAGGGCGCCATCCGGCTCGCGACGGCGCTTCGCCTCGCGAAGCCGCCGCCGGAAACCTGACGCACCCGCAGGACCACCACCCACGACACGCCATGTCCAAGACGCCCGAACCCAAGGTCAGCGCGATCATCACCCTGCACCGCGAGGGGGTGCTCGCGCACACCACCCTGCACTCGATCGAGCGCGTGCGCCGTCACGCCGAGGCGAGCGCCATCCCGATGGAGCTCGTGATCGTCCTCGACCGCGCCGACGAGGAAACGCGGCGCATCGCGCGCGCGCACCCCGCGGTGCGCCCCACGGACACGATCACCGAGGTCGGGCACGGCGACCTCTCGCTTTCCCGCAACCACGGCATCGCCCTCGCGCGCGGGGAGTGCATCGGCACCTTCGACGGCGACGACTACTTCTCCGAGAACTGGGTCACGACGGCGTGGTGGTACGTGCAGGAATGCGGCCCGAAGACCATCGTGCACCCCGAGATGATGATCGCCTTCGGCGCGCTGAACGCCTACTGGTGGCAGGTCGACCAGTCGGGCCCGCACTACCGGCCGTGCGCGCAGCTCATGCTCAACTTCTGGAACGCCTGCGCGTTCGCCCGGCGCGAGGCGTTCCGCGACTTTCCGTACGTGGTCGCGCGCGTCGGCGAGGCGGGTTTCGGGTTCGAGGACTGGCACTGGAACTGCGAGACCATCGCAGCCGGCTACGTGCACCGCCTCGCGCTCGGCACCGTGCGCTTCGAGCGGCGCAAGGCCTCCGGGTCGCTCAACGCGGCGCACCAGTCGGTCTCCGCGGTGATCCGCCCCAGCGCGTTCTTCGACCGGCTGGACCTGCTCCTGCCCGGCGAAGCGGGGAGGGCCGCGCCGTGACCTCGCCCCTCTACTCGGCCGCGTACCGCGGCTACCACCTCGCCTTCCGCGCCATCGGCAAGCTCCCGCCGCCCTGGCCGCAGCGCTTCGAGCGCGCGGCCCACGCGCTCAAGCGCGCGGCCTTCCCCGGCGACCACGACGGGGGCCCGGCTCCCGCGCCGGTTCCGGCACCCGCGCCCGCGCCGCCGTCGACCGCGACGCCGCCGCCCGCGGCGGCCGCCACGCCGCCGGCCGCGCCCGACTGGGCGATCGAGGAGATGAAGAAGATCGCCCTCGAGATCGACCCGGCGCTCTATCCGTACCCGGACAAGCTCGCGGCGATGCAGCTCTGGACGATCCCCGTGCACTACGAGGGCCCGGGGCTCGCCTACGCGCGGACCCGCGCCGCGCTGCGCCACGGGGCCTACACGCACCTGTTCCTGCTGCCGTGGCTGAAGACGGGCGGCCTGGACCTCGCGGCGCTGCGCTTCATCGAGGCCGCGGCGGGCGACCCGGCGCACCGCGTGCTCGTGGTCACCACCGAGGACGCCGAGTCGCCCTGGGCCTCGCGTCTCGCGCCGGGCGTGGAGCTCGCCGAGCTGGGGCGGATGACGGCGGGCATGGAGCACCACGAGCGCGCCCGCATCCTCGTGCGCCTGGCCCTGCAGCTCGGCCCGCGCGTCGTGCACGTCATCAACTCCACCTCGGGCTGGGAGATGGTGCGCCTCTTCGGCAAGGCCGTGCGCTCCCACGCCCGCCTCTACGCCTCGTGCGTGTGCGACGACCGCACCGAGTACGGCACGCTGATGAGCTACGCGCGCCTGTTCCTCGGCGACACCTACCCGCACCTCTCGGCCGTCATCGCCGACACCGAGGCCTACCCGCGCACGCTCGCCGCCGACTGCGGGCTCCCGCCCTCGCTCTTCCGCACCGTGCGCGTGCCCGCGGACCTCCCCGCCGCGCCGGCATTCCGCGCCGACGCGGCCTCGCGCCGCGTGCTGTGGGCCGGGCGCATCGACACCCAGAAGCGCCCCGACGTGCTGGCCGCCATCGCCGCGCGCATGCCGGACTGGGAGTTCCACGTGTTCGGCTCGGCGGTGATGGGCGACGGGCGCTGGCTCCCCGCGCTCGAGCGCCTGCCCAACGTGCGCGTGCGCGGCCCGTTCTCCGGATTCGCCTCGATTCCCGACGAGGGCTGGGCCTGCTTCCTCTACACCTCGGCGTGGGACGGCCTGCCCAACGTGCTGCTCGAGGCCACGGCGGCGGGCCTCCCCGTGGTGGCCCCCGACGTGGGCGGCGTGGGCGAGTTCATCGACGCCGGCACCGGCTGGCTGGTGCCGCGCTTCGACGACGCCGACGCCTACGTGGGCGCGCTCGCCGAGGTGGGCGCGGACCCGGCCCGTGCCGAGGCGCGCTGGCGGGCCGCCGCCGGCCGCGTCGCCGCCCGCCACTCGCGCGAGGCCTTCCGCGACGCGCTCGCCGCGCTCCCCGGCTACCTCGCTCCCGAGGCGCCGGCGCCCGCCGTGCCGGCGGCCGCGCCCGCGCGGCGCGAGCCCGCGCTCGCGACCGACCTCGTGATCGACGTCGGCATGCACCACGGCCAGGACACCGAGTTCTACCTGAGGAAGGGCTTCCGCGTCGTCGCCGTCGAGGCGAACCCCGACTTCTGCGTCCGCGTCGGCGAGCGGCTGAAGGACTGGGTCGACCGCGGCCGCCTCGTGATCCTCAACGTGGGCGTGGGCGTGGAGCCCGGCGTGATGGACTTCTACCGCAACCTCGACAAGGACGACTGGTCGTCCTTCGACAAGGCGTGGGGGACGAAGGAGGGCACGCGCGCCGAGGTCATCAAGGTGCGCACCGTCGACTTCGCCGACGTGCTTCGCGAGCACGGCATCCCCTACTACCTCAAGATCGACGTCGAGGGCGCCGACATCAACGTCGTGCGCTCGCTGGCGGGCTTTGCGGCCCGCCCGCGCTACCTCTCCGTGGAGGAGAACCGCTGCGACTACTTCGGCGAGCTCTACGCCGCCGGGGCGCGCGAGTTCAAGCTGGTGAACCAGGCGCGCCACCACGAGCACCCCCTCCCCAACCCGCCCCGCGAGGGCCGCTGGGTGGACCAGCGCTTCGAGCTCGGGGCCACCGGCCCCTTCGGCGAGGAGACGAGGGGCGAGTGGATGAGCCTCGCGCAGGCGCTCGAGTGGTACATGGCGAACGTCCGCAACAGCCGCGACGAGCGCGTGGGCGAGGACGGCTGGTTCGACATCCACGCCCGCTTCCCCATCCGATGAACGCACAGGAACCCGCATGAGCGACCTCAAGAACGACTGGATTGCGCGCCTCTCGCCCGGCGCGAGCTTCGCCGACGTGGGCGGCCTCTGGGGCACCGTGAACGAGAAGGTCTCCGTCGCGATGCGCGCCGGCGCCCGCGAGTGCACGATGGCCGACATCACGCCGCAGGGCCACGAGCTCTGGTCCGCGTTCGACCGGCACTGCGCGGGCCTGGGCGTCGCGGGCTACCGCAAGCTCACCGTCGACATCGTCGCCCCGCAGCCGGAGCTCGCGCTCGGCGTCCACGACGTCGTGCACTGCTCGGGCATCATCTACCACCTCCCCGACCCGTTCCGCATGCTGAGGAACCTGCACCGCGTGACGAGGCGGCACCTCATCGTCACGAGCATGGTGGTCGCCGAGGAGATGCGGACCCCGGCCGGCACGCTCCCGTTCGGCCCCGACGAGGCGCGCTTCGTCCCCAGCCTCACCCCCGCCAGCCGCGCCATCGTCGCGGCGTACTTCGACGCGCTGGGCATCCGCATCGCCGCCATCAACGGCGAGGCCGAGCCGTGGATCTACCCCGACGGCCAGGAGAACTACGGCCCGTGGTGGTGGCTCTACTCGCCGGCCTTCTTCCGCGGCATGGCCGAGGTCGCGGGCTTCGCGGTGGAGGGCGAGTGCTGGACGTGGGAATCGCGCGCCTACAGCCTGCTGCTGCGGCCGCTGGAGTCGGCCCGGAGGGCCGCGCCATGACGGCCGCCGCCCCGAAGGAGAAGTGGCTCACCGGCATCGACGACGAGATCGCCTTCTGGCAGCACTGGGCGGACACGCGCGGCGGCCAGTGGCCGCAGGACTACGCGAACCGCATCGACCCGGGTTTCCCGCTGCAGCCGCAGATCGCGCGCTGGCTGGACCCGTCGGCCGCGCGCGTGCGCATCCTCGACGTGGGCGCCGGCCCCGCCACCTACGTCGGCCGGCGCTGGGACGGCCACGAGGTCGAGCTGGTGGCGGTCGACGCGCTCGCGGAGCGCTACGACGCCGCGCTGCGCTTCCGGGACGCGCTTCCCGTGCGCACGCTCCAGTGCGAGACCGAACGGCTCGCGGAGCGCTTCGCCGAGGGCTCCTTCGACTTCGTGAACGCGCGCAACACGCTCGACCACAGCTACGACCCGCTCGAGTGCATCCGGCAGATGCTGCGCGTGGCGCGCCCCGGCGGGCACGTGGGCCTGTGGCACTTCGCCGACGAGGCCGAGCGCGAGGCCTACGCCGGCCTGCACCAGTGGAACTTCTCGGTCCAGGGCGGCGACATGGCGATCTGGAACCGCGCGGAGCGCCACAGCCTTCGCGAGCTCGCCCGGGGCCTCGGGACGATCGTCGACATCCCGGCCGACGGCGCCTGGGAAGTGAACGTCGTCCTGCGCCGGGACTAGCGCGGGCGCGGGGGCTGCCCATGGGAATCCTCGCGCGCCTCTCCCGCCGCCGGCGCCTCGCGCGCGCCGCCCGCGCGCCGTTCTGCGCCTGCACCATCGCCACCCGCGACTACCTCGCGCCGGCCCTCGTGCTGCTCGCGGACCTCGCGCGCCACCACCCGGCCGCCTCGCGCGTGCTCCTCTACCTGCCGGCGCCGGGGGAGCTCGCGGCGCCGGAAATCGACGGCGTACGCGTGATCGCCGCGGAGGAGCTCGTCGACGCCGCCACGCTCGCGCTGCTGCGTCGCCGCTTCACCCCCGCCGAGGCGTGCTTCGCGCTGAAGGCGCCGCTGCTGGCGCGGCTGCTCGAGGAGGGCTGCGGCCGCGCCGTCTACCTCGACGGCGACATCCTCCTCGCCGGGCCGCTCGCCGAGGCGCTCGCCGAGCTGGAGACCGCCAACGCCGTCCTCACGCCGCACCTCGACCACGCCATCCCCGACGACGGGCGCCTGCCCACCGAGGCGACCGTGCTGCGCGCCGGCGTCTACAACATGGGCTTCGTCGCGCTGCGCGATTCACCGGAGACGCGCCGGCTCCTCGGCTGGTGGGGCGCGCGCGCGCGCCGCTTCGGCTTCGTGCGCCCGCTGCTGGGCTACCAGGGCGACCAGAACTGGATGTCGCTCGCGCCCACGATCTTCGAGGGCGTCGCGGTGCTGCGCCACCCGGGCTACAACCTCGGCTACTGGAACGCGCACGGCCGCCCCGTCGCGGGCGACGCCGCCGCCCCGACGGTGGCCGGGTTGCCGCTTCGCTTCGCGCACCTCTCGGGCTTCGACCCGGCGCGCCCCGAGGCGCTCTCGCGCTACCAGGACCGCGTCTCGCTCGCCGCGCAGCCCGTGCTCGCGGCGATGCTGCGCGATTACGCCGCGCGCGTGCGCGGCGCCGCGGGGAGCGGGATGCGCTGGCGCGCGCTTCCGGCCCCGCCGCCGCCCGCGCCGCCGAAGGGGCCCTCCACCGCCGCGACCGGCCCCCTGCCCCCCGAAGGCCGCCTCGCGCACCTGCGCGCCTCGCCCGCGCCCGCGGCGCTCGAACCCGGCGAGGAGCTCCTGTTCACGGTGCAGGTGCAGAACCGCTCCGCCTTCCCCTGGCACGCCCTCGGCGACGCCGACGCGCGCCACGCCGTGTCCCTTTCCTGGCACGTGCTCGACCACGCCGGCCGGCCACTCGCGATCGACGAGCCGCGCGCGCGCCTGCCGCACGACATCCCGCCCGGCGGCGAGGCGCTCGTGGAAGTGGCGATGCCCGCCCCGCCCGCCTTCGGCCGCTTCGTGGTGCAATTCGATCTCGTGCAGGAAGGCGTGGCCTGGTTCGGCGCGGGCGAGCAACCCGAGGCGCGCGCCGACCTGATGGTGGGCGCGTCCTTCCCTCCCGACCACGTACCCTTCACCTGACCCTCGCAGATCCATGTCGAACTCCATCCTCGTCGTCGGCGGCGGCGGCTACATCGGCTCCCACATGGTGCGCCACCTCGCGGAGCGCTCCCTCCCGGCCGCCGTGCTGGACGACTTCTCCACCGGCTACCGCGATGCGCTCCTCGGCGCGGAGCTCCTCGAGGGCGACCTCGGGGACGCCGCCACCCTCGACCGCGCGCTGGGCTCGGGGCGCTTCGGCTGCGTGATGCACTTCGCGTCCTTCATCCAGGTGGGCGAGAGCGTGGGCCAGCCGGCGAAGTACTACGCGAACAACGTCGCCAACACGATCGCGCTGCTGAACGCGATGGCGCGCCACGGCGTGCGCCGCTTCATCTTCTCCTCCTCGGCGGCCGTCTACGGCGAGCCGGAGCGCGTGCCCATCCCCGAGGACCACCCCACGCGCCCGGTGAACCCCTACGGGCGGACCAAGCTCATCGTGGAGGAGATGCTCCCCGACTACGCGCGCGCCTACGGCCTGCAGTGGGCGGCGCTGCGCTACTTCAACGCCGCCGGCGCCGACCCGGCGGGCCGCCTCGGCGAGCGCCACGAGCCCGAGACGCACCTCATCCCGCTCGCGCTGCGCGCCTGCTCGGGGCGCCTCGCGAAGCTCACCGTGTTCGGCGAGGACTGGCCCACGCCGGACGGCACCTGCATCCGCGACTACGTGCACGTCTCGGACCTGTGCGATGCCCACCTGCTCGCGCTGCGCCACCTCGAGGCCGGGGG
>Ga0073903_10000680_pt1 | contig 17653 bp, 16 predicted proteins | sample KloWWTKNB14_bulk_FD_66665 | JGI IMG/M metagenome (GOLD analysis project Ga0073903, IMG submission 66665) | Active sludge microbial communities from Klosterneuburg, Austria, studying microevolution and ecology of nitrifiers - Klosterneuburg... | ecosystem: Engineered > WWTP > Aerobic digester >... | reverse complement strand
TCCCTGCCCCGCTCAACTACAAAGGCTTTCCCAAAAGCATCTGCACCTCGGTCAATCATGTGGTGTGCCACGGCATCCCTACTGAGAGCAAGATCCTTAAGGACGGCGACATCATCAATATCGATGTCACCGTTATAAAAGATGGCTACTTTGGCGATACCAGCAAGATGTACGTGGCAGGCAAAGGCTCGATTCTGGCGGAGCGCTTGATACGGGTCACCCAAGAATGCCTATACCAGTCATTGGCTCTGGTGCGCCCGGGATGCCGTCTGGGTGATATCGGCAATGCCATCCAGAAGCATGCTGAGGCCAACCGCTTCTCCGTTGTTCGCGACTTTTGTGGCCACGGCATTGGCAAGGTTTTTCATGAAGAGCCACAAGTTCTCCATTATGGCCAACCAGGTACCGGCATGGAGCTAATGGCAGGCATGACGTTCACCATCGAGCCCATGATCAATGCTGGTAGCTACCATACCAAAGTGCTACCCGATGGATGGACGGCCGTAACCAAGGATCACAAACTCTCTGCCCAGTGGGAGCACACAATACTGGTCACTCCTACGGGGGTGCAGGTACTGACTGCACGCACTGAGGAAGACCTCAGCTTTCTGACCGCCTGAATGCCAGGCACACCATAAGCGGACCCTCATAATGAATACCGCTATTGATACCGTATTGTTTGACCCGGCGTGCCTTGATACCGAAGAGGCTGTGCCACAAGCCGCTTATCGGGAAGCACTACGCCATGCTCGGGAAGTGATATTTGAGCGCTTTCGGGCGGGCGAGGACATCCGGCAACTGGTCAGCATGCGCGCCCATGTGGTCGACCAGATACTCGCTCATGCATGGCGGGCTATTGGCCTTGATGCTTTTCTCGGTATCGCATTACTGGCTGTTGGGGGCTATGGGCGCGGCGAACTGCACCCGGACTCCGATATAGACGTTCTGATTCTGCATGACCAACAACCACTTCATAAAGATGCCGAGCAGGCTATTGGCTCCTTTATTACCTTGCTATGGGACCTTGGACTGGAAGTCGGCTCCAGCGTTCGCTCACAGAGCGAATGCATTGATGCGGCCCGCGAAGACATCACGATTGCCACCAATCTCATGGAGTCTCGTGTCATTTTTGGTCGCGAATCTTTGCGCGAGATCATGATTGCCCAAACGGGCCCCGAACATCTATGGCCCGGCAAGGCCTTCTTCAAGGCCAAATGGGATGAGCAAATCGCTCGCCACTTCAAGCATAACAACACCGAATACAATCTTGAGCCTGACATCAAGAATGCCCCCGGAGGATTACGCGATATTCAAACCGTGGGCTGGGTTGCAAAGCGCCACTTTGGCGCCGAATCCTTAGAAGATTTGATTGGCCACGGCTTTATCACTGAAAGCGAATTTCACCAACTGAATGAAGGCTTGACGCTACTTTGGCGCATCCGCTTTGCATTGCACATGATCACTGGCCGCAACGAAAACCGTTTGTTATTCGACTACCAGCGCCAGGTCGCTCAATTGTTTGGTTATACGGATACAAATGCCAACCGCGCTGTTGAACAACTGATGAAGTCCTATTATCGGGCTGCAATGGCGATTTCGATGCTTAACGAAATGCTATTGCAATACTTTGACGAAACGATCTTGCGTGCCGCAGACAGTGCTGTTATTTCCCCCATAAACTCACGCTTTCAGTTGCGTGACGGCTACATTGAGGCGACTGGAAACGATGTATTTCATCGCACTCCTGCCGCACTGATGGAGATTTTTGTGCTCCTCGGAAATGACGCCGACATTCTTGGCGTACGTGCGAGCACTATCCGCCTCATCATGGAAAGCGCCGACCTGATTGATGATGATTTCCGCAACGACATCCGTAATACATCGCTGTTTATGGAGTTGTTACGTTGCAAGCACGCGTTATTTTCATCACTACGCCGCATGAAACACTATGGGGTACTGGGCCGTTACATCCCCGCCTTCGGGAATATTATCGGCCAGATGCAATACGACCTCTTTCATATTTACACGGTTGATGCGCACACCCTACTGGTCATCAAAAACATGCGCCGATTTCGATATCCAGAAGTCGAAAAAATGTTCCCTGTTGCTGCCAGCGTGGCGCAACAACTGCCAAAAATAGAGCTTCTTTACCTGGCTGGTCTATTTCATGACATTGCCAAAGGGCGTGGTGGAGATCACTCCAAGCTTGGCGCCGTTGATGCCCATGCCTTCTGCTTGCATCACGGCATTAGTAATCGGGATGCCAACCTGGTGGCTTGGCTAACGCAAAGCCACCTAATTATGTCGATGACCGCACAGAAAAAAGATGTTTCTGATCCTGATGTCATCAATGAGTTTGCCCAGAAAATGGGTGATATTGAGCATTTGGATTACCTGTATGCACTGACCGTTGCCGACATCTGCGCCACCAACCCGACACTGTGGAGCTCATGGCGCGCCAGCCTGCTGCGCCAGCTTTATTTGCAAACCAAAGAGGTATTGCGTCGCGGCCTGGGCAATCTCATCAAAAAGCAGGAAATAATTAACGAAACGAGGACCAACGCACTGAGCCTTCTCCAATCAGCCAACATTGATCCCACCACAGTGAACCGTGTTTGGGATGAATTGGGAGATGACTATTTCCAGCGTGAAAATGCCGTAGATATTGCTTGGCACACCTTGGCCATCCTGCAACACCCGCAGGATGCTGGCCCATTGGTACTGATCAAGAAAAGCACCAGCGAACAATTTGATAACGCCACCCAAATCTTTGTATATACACGGGATATGCCCAACTTGTTTGCCGCAAGCGTGGCCGCTATGGACCAGCTCCATTTGACCGTACTGGATGCTCGCATTATCACTGCAAGCTCACACTTTTCTCTGGATACCTATATCGTTCTGGACGTAAACAACCAACCTATACACGACGAAGAGCGACTCAGATTTATTCGTGAGACCCTTGAGCAAACGCTGGCGAACCCAGATAATTTTCCCGAAGTAGTACAGCGCCGCATGCCTCGCCAGCTGAAGCATTTTGACATCAAGACAACTGTCACCATCAGTAATGATATTGTTAATCAACACACCATACTTGATGTTATGACTCTCGATCGCCCTGGCTTATTGGCTCGTATCGGTCGTATTTTTATGGAAGCAGGGGTCATACTTCACAATGCGCGTATCGCTACGCTTGGCGAGCGAGCTGAAGACATTTTTTTCATCACTGACAAGCACCAACAACCCATCTCTGACCCCATCGTTTGTAAGCAACTGGCCGATCGCCTGCGCGAACAACTGGATCAGCTAAACTGAGCGGCAAGGTAATCTACTATGAATCCCGAACTTGCCCGACTTCAAGCCTACCCCTTCGAACGCCTTGCCCTGCTGTTTAAAGGCGTTACTCCAGCCAGTCGCTTTTCGCCTATCTCCCTGTCGATCGGAGAGCCCAAGCATCCTTCCCCCGAGTTTGTTAAAAAAGCACTAATCGACAGCATTGCTCAGCTAGCCGTCTATCCAACAACTAAAGGGTTGCCTGCGCTGCGTGAGGCCATTGCTTGCTGGTTAAAAAATCGTTTCAAGCTACATAGCATCGATGCTGATTCAGAAATACTGCCAGTGATGGGCACTCGCGAGGCTCTGTTCTCATTTACTCAGGCCGCAATAGATCGCTCCCAAAAATCCTTGGTATTGATGCCGGCGCCTTTCTACCAAATCTATGAGGGAGCTGCCTATTTAGCAGGGGCTGAACCCTATTACCTTCCCTGCTCCGCAGAAAACGGCTTTATCCCTGACTATGATGCAGTGCCTGACGCGATCTGGGCGGACACGCAGTTACTGTTTGTCTGCTCTCCCGGCAACCCGACTGGCGCCGTCACCAGTCGTGAAACGTTGAGAAAACTGATTGCCCTTGCTGATCAGTACAACTTCATCATCGTTTCAGATGAGTGCTATTCGGAGATTTATTTCAACGAAGCCCATCCACCGGTAGGCCTATTACAGGTGTGCGCTGAAATCGGCCGCCACGATTATTCACGCTGTATTGTTTTTCACTCCTTATCTAAGCGCTCCAATCTCCCCGGCCTCCGCTCCGGCTTTGTGGCGGGCGATGCAAAGCTGATTAAGCCGTATCTGCTTTACCGCACCTATCATGGTGCTGCCATGCCCGTACAGCACCAGATCGCCTCGGCTGCGGCTTGGCAGGATGAAGCCCACGTTTTCGAAAACCGTGCGCTGTACCGACAAAAATTTAATGAGTTCAAGTCCATCATGGAACCGGTATATTCGCTCACCATGCCGGATGCTGGTTTCTATTTCTGGATGCATGTTCACATTGATGATGATGTCTTTGCACGACGCTTATATGAAGAGAAAAATGTCACCGTACTCCCCGGTCGCTTTCTTGGCCGAGACATTAATGGTTGTAATCCCGGCGCTAGCCATATCCGCTTGGCATTGGTAGCGCCGCCAGACGAATGTGCCGAAGCGGCTCATCGACTACGCGATTTCATGCAATCCCTTTAATGCTTGGCAAAAGCGATTGCACCCAATATTCAACTTGCCCTTATTTTACCCTTAGGAGTTCTCCATGAGCCTGCAACAACTGATTGAAGATGCCTTTGAGCGTCGTACAGAATTTTCTCCAGCAAACACACCCTCGGATGTGCGCGCTGCCGTTAATGACGCTCTGGCAGCCCTTGATACCGGCGCTCTGCGCGTTGCTGAAAAAATTGATGGTAACTGGATCGTGAATCAGTGGCTGAAAAAAGCCGTTCTTCTGTCTTTTCGCATGAACGACAATGTCCCGATCGTCGCCGGTGGCATGCAGTTTTACGACAAGGTGGAAACGAAGTTTGCCAATTGGACAGCAGAGCAGTTTCAAAAATCTGGCATTCGTGTTGTACCGCCGGCTGTTGCCCGCAGAGGCTCTTTCATTGCCCGCAACACCGTGTTGATGCCCTCCTACGTTAATATCGGCGCGTATGTAGATGAAGGCACCATGGTCGACACATGGGCTACCGTCGGCTCCTGCGCACAGATCGGCAAGAACGTGCATCTCTCTGGTGGCGTTGGTATTGGTGGCGTACTGGAACCTCTTCAGGCTAATCCCACCATCATTGAGGACAATTGCTTCATCGGCGCCCGTTCTGAAGTCGTAGAAGGCGTAATCATCGGTGAAGGCTCTGTGCTATCCATGGGCGTATTTATTGGCCAGTCCACCCCGATTTACCACCGCGAAACTGGCGAAATTACCTATGGTCGAGTCCCTGCCGGCTCTGTTGTAGTCGCTGGCTCACTGCCTCGTGATAATGGCCGCTACAGCCTGAACTGTGCCGTAATCGTGAAGCAAGTCGATGCCCAGACTCGCAGCAAAACATCGGTCAACGATCTGCTACGCCTGACAGACTAAGGCGTGTCGTCCTGTAACTGAAAAGGCAACCTTTAGGCTGTCTTTTCCTTGTGGAATACTCACTTCGAAACGAAGGAGAGCGTCATGCTTACGATTTACGGCATCAAGAACTGCGACACCATGAAGAAGGCCTTTGCTTGGCTGGATGAACATGATGTGACGTACACCTTCCACGACTATAAAAAGTCCGGGATTGATGCCAATACGCTGTCACGATGGAGCAATATTCTAGGCTGGGAAGCACTGCTCAATCGTCGTGGCACAACATGGCGCAAACTCGACACTGCCACTCAAACCGCCATCAATCCAGATACAGCCTTACGCTTGATGCAGGAGCAGCCGTCGCTGATCAAGCGACCTGTAGTCGATACCGGCTCGGTTATGTTGTGTGGATTTGACCCTGTTGCATGGCAGGGACAGCTTGCCAAATGAAGTCACCGCTCTATATCGCCGCCGGCCCCAAAGCACTCCGGCACCTGCAAGAGAATGGTCTGCAGCTGGCGGATATCCGCGCCATGCTCGGGGCCTCAGGAGGTCCAAAATGGCTGGTGCTAAACCAACTTGACCGGCTTCTGGCTCCACGACTTGCGGCAGATCCTTTGGTTAACATGGATTTGCTTGGCACTTCGATTGGTAGCTGGCGTTTTGCTTGCTATACCCAGCCTGACCCGCTGGCCGCGATAGACCGCTTTGAAGAGGCTTATTTCGAACAGGCCTACAGCCGCAAACCCAGCCCTGTAGAAATCAGTCAAGTGTGTAGCCGCATCCTGGAATCACTGTTAGAGGGTCAGCACCGTGCCATTGTCAGCAATTCTCAACGCAGACTGCACACCATCGCTAATCGCTGCCGCCCTGTCATGTTGGACCGCAACGGTGAGCCCAGCAAAGTGCCGCTTGGTGCCGCTGCACTAATGAACGTTATGGGACGACACCAGCTCCGGCACTTTTTTGAGCGCATTCTGTTTGCACCTCCAAGTAGTCAACTCCCGTTCCATCCCGCCATATTTCGTCAGGAAAATGTTCAACTGGCCACCGACAACTTGCATCAGGCCCTTATGGCAACAGCATCCATCCCACTCATCATGCAAGCCGTCCACGACATACCGGGAAGTACAGGGGGTGCCTGCGTGGACGGTGGCATCATCGACTACCACTTCGACACTCCGCTACCCTATGAACACGGCATCGTACTGCAACTGCATTTCAGCCCACGGCTGGTCCCGGGGTGGTTTGACAAGATGCTGCCCTGGCGCAAGCCACAAGCCGCCAGTCTGGATAACATGCTGCTGATTACCCCATCGAATGAGTTTATTGCCTCCTTGCCGGGGGGTCGTATTCCAGGTAGGCGTGACTTTGTGACCATGGATGACCAACAGCGCAAGGCCAACTGGAGGAAGGTATTAGGTGAGACTGCGCGATTAGCCGAGGCATTGGACCTGATGCTAGAAAAGCAGGAATGGAATCAGGTGAACCTCCTTGCTTAAGTTATAAGAGCTAGCATCGAAGAATCAGTTCATCCGCTCAAGCAACCACTCATCAAAAAATTACCAATACGAAACCACCAAAACCTCTATTGGCATTGTATTCACCCCATAGCGGCCTATAATTACCGACTGTTTTAGGTCTTGCCAAAGTAAAGGAGTATTTCATGCGTCGTACCATCATTAGTCTTGCTGTAGGTCTCTTGCTGCCACTTAGCGTAGCCCACGCAGACGTTGCGGGCGACATCAAGGCAGGTCTGCCACTGCAGACCGTGCTCATGAATGCCCTGAAAGAAAAAAGCTCCATCGAAAGCGCTCTGCGTGAGGTGATTGCAGCCTCTCCTGAACAGGCCTATGCCGCCATCACGGCAGCCTTGCAGCTGAGCCCAGATCAAGCCGCTACTATTGTCTCCATTGCTTTGGCACGTGAGTACAATCTGAATCCACCTCAAGTGGTTGCCGCTGCCCTGCAGGGAGCCCCTGAGAAAGCAGGCATTATTGTGCCAACTGCAATTGTTAAATCACCAAGTTATTACACTGTTCCTATAGTTCAGCGTGCCCTAGCCGACGGAGTGGATGGCTCAAAGTTTTTGCCTCAGGCAATTCGGACTGCTCCTCGCCAAGGCGATAGCATTCTAGCCCAAGCCCTGCGCTCTGCTCCACAGCAAACAGAAGCTATCATGAAGTCCGTGATTGCTGATCAGCCAGACAAAGCTACCCAGTATGTACGTGTTGCCTTAGACGCCAAAGCACCTGCTGCCGATGTGTTAGCAGGTGCATTCAAAGGTGCCCCCCGTCAAGCCGACCAGATTGCGGCCATTGCCAAGGAAAAGGGTGTACCTACTCCAGTTATTGCTGGCGCAGCCTCTTCAGCCAAGGTTGAAGTTGCAGGCCTACAACAGGGTGATTCGACTTATATGAACAGTCAGGCTCGCCAAAGTAATATCACCGTGTCACCCTTCGCCACTCCAAGTGCAGGCGGCGGTGGTGGTGGCTCGGCTAGCCCCAACTAAGCAAAACCTGTCATACCAATAATAAAAAGGGCCAGTTTATCTGGTCCTTTTTATTGAAACAGGATCAGTGATGCCGCACGCCTCGCGCCCTACTTCAGACCGCCACCTGTTTGTTGCATTCTGCCTGCTGATTGTCTGGGCCCCTATCCCCCTTGGCAGTAACCGTGTTTGGGCTATGCAGTTGCTGCAAGCATGGATAGCCCTGATCTCGGCCGGACTATGCTGGCAAGTTACCAGAGGGCAACTAGAGCTTGCCCCTGCATTAAGGAAAGCTTGGCTTCCAACAGCCATGCTGTCGGGCATCCTGCTATGGACCCTGATCCAAATTCTTCCTCAGCCACTGTCTCCGCTCGACCCTTACACCAGAAACCTAACCTCCGGATATCTGGCCTTACAGAAAGGCATCGCTTACTCCCTGTTCTTCCTGTGCGCCCTCCAGTTACTTTCCACTCCTCAGCGACTGGAGCGAGCCGCTCATATCATTGTTCTGAGTGGCGTTATCCAGGCCGTCTATGCCGTATTGGTCAGCCTCGGAGGGCCATCTTTTGACTTATTGGGACTAAAGTTAATCCATCCCAGCAAGGATGCAACCACCGGCACCTTCGTCAACCGTAATCATCTGGCTGGCTATCTTGAAATGAGTCTAGCAGCAGGTATCGGCCTGCTGATGGCCAAACTTGAGTCCAGCGCCCCAGACATGGGCTGGCGCGAGCGCAGTCGTCGAATGTTACGTGCGCTACTAGAAGGTAAAGCTAGGGTTCGTCTGTTCCTGGTCATCATGGTCATTGCGCTGGTCATGACCCACTCCCGTATGGGTAACGGCGCTTTTTTTGCCAGCATGGGTATTAGTGCTGTGATTGGCTTTCTTGTTTATCGCAAGGTATCTCGTTCACTGGTGATTCTGTTTGCGAGCATGATCGCAATTGATCTGTTCATCGTCAGTGCCTGGTTTGGTTTGGACAAACTGGCTAACCGTATCGAGCAAACCCGGATCAGTGAGGAAGTCCGCCTAGATGTTAATGCCAATGCATGGTTATGGATTCAAGAGCACTGGCTGAGTGGCTCTGGAGCGGGCAGTTTTGGCAGCCAATTCCCCGCTTACCGGACCGCTGATGTAAGCCCGTTTTTTGACTTCGCACACAATGATTATCTACAGATACTGGGCGAATATGGCGTCATCGGCTCAGCGTTCTTTTTGATGATAGTGCTAAGCAGTCTGTGGGCCGCAGTCATGGCGCAAAGACGACGCCAAAATCAGGTCCTGCGAGGCATGGCCTTTGCCGCCATGATGGGAATAATCAGTCTGATGATTCATGCCTCCGTTGACTTCAATCACTACATTCCTGCGAATGCGATGCTTTTTATACTGCTCTGTGCTTTTGCTTGGGCGTCACTCTCGATGGACTCATCTCGTCAGAAACGACGTCAGTCCTGATTGCGAGCTATCCGATAACAAAAGTGAATTGCATCCAGCACCGTTTAGGGCGATTTTCAGTGAATTGCGGCACGCGGCCTCCCATGACTATACGGGAGGCCGCGTGCATAACACCATCAACGTACCCCACCACCCTCGGAGAAGTCATGAAAGCGCTTTCTACACGATTAGCTATCGGCTTGCTGATGACCAGCACTTCACTGGCTGCATTTGCCGAAACGCCTATTTATCAGCGCGTTGATTTTTCGACAGAAGTAGCGCGCGAAACAGCAAACGACCAACTCAATGCAACCCTGTTCATTGAACTAAGTGACAAGGACCCTGGCCGTCTCGCTCAGCAGTTAACGACCGTAACCAACGACGCCCTAAAAAAAGCGATCGCCTTTTCGCAAGTAAAAACCAGCAGTGGCAATCAGCGCACTTGGCCCATCTATGGCAGTACGCTGACCTCTAGCAGCAAACTGGAAAGCTGGCGGGGGCGATCTGAGATTCGCCTTGAGTCTCGCGATTTCAAGGCCGCCGGTGAGTTGATCGGCAAGCTCCAAGAAAAGTTCCAACTGATGGGTATTAACTTCTCTGTTGCCGCAGAAACTCGACGCCAACTGGAAGATAGCCTTACTACAGAAGCCATCGGTAGTTTCCGAGCACGTGCAGAGTCAGTACAAAACGCATGGGGTGCCAAAGGCTACAAACTAGTACAGATGAGTTTGGGGACGGCTGGTGGTGGTGGAGCCCCTCAGCCCTATTTGATGCGATCCGCAAAAGTAATGGACGAGTCCGCCACACCCGACTTTGCTGGCGGCGAAACGCGTCTTACCGTAAATGTATCTGGCTCTATCGAGCTACAACCCTGATCGGTAAGACTGGAAAATTACACATGAACAGGCAAAAGCGACTGAGTTATTTTAAATCTAAAAAAATACTGATTACCGGTGCCGGCAGCGGCATCGGCAAGGCGACAGCACTACAGCTGGCCGAGCTGGGCGCTTACCTGATCATTACCGACTTAAATCCGGACAGCCTCGAACTCACCGCCGTTGAAGCTCGTCAGTTAGGCGCTGCAGGTGTGGATACACATGTTGTCGATGTTTCTGATTGGGATGATATGCAAGCGATGGCAATCAAAGTGCGCAAACAACACAGCGCACTAGATGTCCTCATTAACAATGCCGGTGTTGGTTTGGCTGGTGACTTTCTCAGCACGACCGTCGAAGACTGGCAATGGATATTGAGCATCAACGTCATGGGTGTTGTGCATGGCTGCAAGTTATTTGCTCCTGACATGATCACCAACGGCCGAGGCCATATCGTGAATCTGGCTTCTGTCGCAGGCTATTATGCAGCCCCAGACATGTCAGCTTATTCCGCCAGCAAACATGCTGTCCTTGGTATGAGTGAGTCCTTGCGCGCTGAGATGGCAGAAAAAGGCGTCGGTGTCAGTGCTATTTGCCCAGGAGTGGTCAACACCGGCATTGTTGCAAGCAGCCGTATGCGAGGCGCAACCCGCCAAGCTCAGGACAAGATTGTGGCATTCTACAACAAGCGTAATTATGGCCCTGAGTTGGTTGCAGAAGCTATTCTGAACGCCATCGAGCACAATCGTGCGGTGGTGCCCGTCAGCCCAGAAGCATGGGTCATGTACGGTGCCAAGCGTTTCGCACCAAACGCCCTTGATTTACTGAGCCGAAGCCCTCTGTTGCGCAAACTCCGCCCGGGCAGCTGATACCGCACAACAAAAAGCCGGCAGTTGCCGGCTTTTTGTTGTCACTGAGCCCAGAACAATCTCATGGTTTCAGCGCCATAAGGTACGCCTCTTGGCGTGACTGCTGCATAAGGCTCTTCATGTCACGCACAGCCGTTGCAAGACCGCTGAAGACCGCCCGGGCAATGATGGCATGACCAATATTGAGCTCGTTGATTCCCGTCAGCGCCGCAATTGGCTGCGTATTATGATAGTTCAGGCCGTGTCCGGCATTAATCACAAGTCGGCTGCTGGCATACACAACCGCCTCACGAATACGTGTAAACTCAAGTTGTACTGCCTCAGTTGACTCTGCCTCTGCGTAAGCGCCCGTATGAATTTCGATGGTAGGGGCTCCCGCTTTTACGGCCGCATCAATCTGCGCCGCATCCGCATCGATAAAAAGTGACACATCAATCCCTAGTCGCCCAAGGCGCTGACACGCGACCTTCACCTTTTCAAACTGCCCAACAACATCCAACCCGCCCTCCGTCGTCAGTTCCTCACGCTTTTCTGGCACCAGACAGACATGAGCAGGTCGAATCTCTTCAGCAAAGCGCAGCATTTCTTCAGTTACCGCACACTCAAAATTCATACGTGTTTGCAGAACCTGCGCCATCAAACGCAAGTCACGCTCTTGAATATGCCGGCGATCCTCTCTTAGATGCAGCGTAATACCATCAGCACCCGCCTCTTCTGCCACCAATGCTGCCTGTACTGGGTCAGGATAACGCGTCCCCCTTGCCTGACGCAGGGTTGCCACATGATCGATATTAATACCAAGCAGAATAGGACGGGACATAAGAACCTCTTTGATAAACTAACGTGGCGCCTGAAAGAGTTCACGACTCTTGAGCGGACGATTTCCGAGAAGTCGGGTCAGCGCCAGACGATGAATGATTTTGAGAGCCAGCAATGCATCAGGCTTCTCGTTGCAGCCTCCCGCTAGCGTCAACAGCAACTCGCCAGAAAAGCTGGATGCACCCCGAGGGGCGCGGCTAAAGCCCCTTTCAGGATGGAAGTCATAATATAGCGCGGCATCAATCGTCGCGCCCGCACTGGCATCATGTGTGTAGTCGATGCTATAGCCAAGCGCCAACAACAACTCCTGCTCAAAAAAACGCAGCCTTGATTCAATCGCTGCACCCTCCGCCAACTCACCCAACACCTGTGCATAGCAGACAAAAAGCGCCACCTGAATCTCATCACGAGGAAGCAGGCGATTTAACAATTCATTGAGATAAAAGCCGCTAAAAAGTGCAGTGCCCGTCAGCATGAGTGCAGGTCCTGCAGGTTCTATCTGGCGCAGGGTCTTGAGCTCACTACTGCCCTGAATATCGATAAGTAGAGGCTGAAATAACTGCGGCGAAGCGCGTGAGCGGCGGCTTGATCGCCACACGCCAGAAATCCGCCCCGACTCCACGGTAAAAATATCTGCCAGAACACTGGTTTCACGATATGGCCGCGAATGCAGAAAATAGGCATGCAGCAACGCCGTCATTCGAGATTAGCCTTAATCGTCGTAGCCCAGGCTTTTCAGGGCGCGCTCATCATCCGACCAACCACCCTTCACTTTCACCCAGAGCGTCAGCATGACCTTGCAGCCAAACAGTTTCTCCATATCAAGCCGAGCATCGGTGCCAATTCGCTTGAGCCGCTGGCCACCATCGCCAATCACAATCGCCTTCTGTCCATCTCGCTCAACCAAAATTAGCGCGCTGATCCGTTTCAGCTTTCCCTCTTGCTTGAACTCTTCGATTTCCACTGTGATTTCATAAGGCACTTCATCGCCTAGCTGGCGCATGACTTTCTCACGAATAGCCTCCGCTGCCAGGAAGCGTGAGGACCTGTCCGTAATTTGATCTTCACGGAAAAATGGAGGGGAAAATGGCAACCGCGACTCTACAAGCTCCTGCAAACGCTCGACGTTATGCCCCTTAAGGGCAGACAATGGCACCACCTCAACAAAGCCGTACGTTGCAACAAGCTCATCAATGCGCGGCAGTAATGTCTCTTTGTCCTCGACGGTATCAACCTTGTTGATTAGCAGCATCACCGGCGCCGATACCTTGCGGATTTTCTCCATGACAAGCTCGTCATCTGGCGTCCACTTGAGGCCATCGACCACAAATAACACCAAATCCACATCATTGAGAGCAGCAGTAGCGGTCCGATTCATATAACGATTGATCGCCTTGCGCTCTTCTCCATGAATACCCGGCGTATCCACATATACGGCTTGTGACTTCTCTTTAGTGACAATGCCGAGAATACGATGCCGAGTCGTCTGAGGCTTGCGCGAGGTGATACTGAGCTTCTGCCCAAGAATATAATTCATCAGCGTGGACTTGCCGACGTTAGGTCGCCCAACAATGGCTACATAGCCACAACGAAAATCGGCCATTGCGTCGGCCGATTTTCCAAAGAAACTATTGATGACATCGTTGTCATTACTCATCATTAATACCCAATAAGTGAAGTGCTTGTGCGGCAGCATTCTGCTCCGCAATACGACGACTCAGGCCACTCCCCTCCGTTGGAGAGACCAGCCCAGCAACCTCGCAACGCACCTGAAAGCTCTGGTTGTGTGGTTCACCTTCAACTGCCGTTACTGTGTAGGTTGGCAGAGCAAGATGCCTTCCCTGCAGGTACTCTTGAAGACGACTTTTTGAATCCTTGATAACTGCTTCTTGCCCCGCATCATCCAGACGAGAACCAAACCAATCTTGGATTCGGTCCGCGCAAACACGCATGTCCCCGCAGTCCTGATAAATAGCGCCCAATAGAGCCTCAACGGTATCGGCCAGAATGGAGTCTCTGCGAAAACCACCGCTCTTAAGCTCACCGGGGCCCAGCTTCAGATAATCCCCCAGCTTGAGGTCGCGAGCCACCAAGGCCAGTGTCTCTTGATTGACTAATGACGAGCGAAGGCGCGATAGCCGCCCTTCTTTCTCTTGGGGAAATCGATCAAAAAGATAATCGGCAACAACAAAATTCAAAATGGAGTCGCCCAGAAACTCCAGCCGTTCGTTATTGCGCGAGCCACTGACACTTCGATGTGTCAGTGCAAGGTCTAGCCATGCAGCATCACGAAACTCGTGCCCAAGCACCTTGGTCAGGCGCCTGTGCTCTTCAATCTGTTGATATTTACTTAGCGGCATACGTTTTCTTGAAGTGAACAATCACGTCCAGATTTCCCGTCATATTTTTGCGAACCTCATAATCCAAATCAACAATAAGAGAGTTGCCATCCATGCTGTACGTAAATTCGTCTACCGATCGATCGCGAAGACCATTGATAGAAAACCGCTCTCCGAGGGCACGCTTGAAGTCGTCAATATTTGTAGTACGACCATCCCTGTAAAGCGCTTCTATAAGTTTATCGATCGTATAGTAGTCGTAATACGCCGGCCCAACGGCGGACACAACCTTAAGCAGGCTGCCAATAATCAAGATGAGCACCATCACACCAATGTACGATATGCCTGTCTGCTTCTGACGTGTAGCCATGACTTACCCCTGTAATATGCATTGCCACTTTTCAGTGGCTCAAATGACCTTACCATTGCGATTGAAGGCCGGCAAATTCCAACCGGGCTTCTTGTGCATCCATATAAAAAAGGCTTTTCCGACGATATAACGGTCTGGCACAAAACCCCAAAACCGGCTGTCTCGGCTATTGTCGCGATTGTCACCCAACATAAAATAGCTGTCTGCTGGAACAAGCCATTCCCGCTGCGGACTCATGGACTCTCGCCCTTCCTCGTGGCGGATCAGATGACGGGCATCTCCAGTAGCTTCTTGATAGTAGAGCTCCCATGACTCCCCCTCCGGAAAAGAAACCTCTTCCCGAGGCAGTTCCTGATCGTTCAACCAGACACGGCCGTTATCGATACGTACCTTATCGCCTGGCACACCCACTACCCGCTTGATGAAGTTGATATTGGGTTGCTCTGGGTACTTAAACACCATGATGTCGCCACGAACAGGCTTTGCCACAGGGATGACTTCCGTGCCCACCACCGGTAGGCGAAAGCCGTAGCTAAACTTGTTGACTAGGATGTAGTCCCCTACCTGTAAGGTAGGCAACATGGAGCCTGAAGGGATCGTAAAGGGCTCGACCAGAAATGAACGCAACGCCCACACCACAAAAAGTACTGGAAAGAACGACTTGGCGTACTCAATCACAATGGGGTCTTTGGCACTTTCTGTACGAAAGCGTTTAAGCACCGCTGCATCCAGCGCCCATAGCGCCCCAGCGACCAATACTGCTACTGTCAAAATCAGTGCGAAATCCAGATCCATACCACCCTCTACATCAGTTCATGGCAATGCTGACCCAGCATTACTTGTCAACCTTGAGTATTGCCAGAAAGGCTTCCTGCGGAATTTCCACACGCCCTACCTGCTTCATGCGCTTCTTACCTTCTTTCTGCTTATCCAGAAGCTTTCTCTTTCGCGATACGTCGCCACCATAACACTTGGCCAATACGTCTTTCCGGATAGCTTTAACTGTTTGGCGAGCAACCACCTGATTGCCGATGGCGGCCTGAATAGCGACATCAAACATCTGCCGAGGAATCAGTTCCTTCATTTTGTCGGTGATGGCATTGCCACGATAACGGGCATTATCCACGTGACAAATGAGGGCCAACGCATCCACGCGCTCGCCATTGATAAGAATATCCACCCGCACCAAACGCGATGTCTCAAAACGGCTAAAGGAATAGTCCAACGAAGCATAACCGCGTGATACCGACTTCAGGCGATCAAAGAAATCGAGCACGACTTCGCCCAAGGGGATGTCGTATGTCAGAGCGACTTGCTTGCCATGGAACAGCATGTTTTTTTGCACGCCACGACGCTCTTGCGCCAACTTAATCACGTCGCCGACAAACTCGGGTGGCACCAAAATATGACATTCTGCAATCGGTTCACGGAACTCTTCCACAGAGCCGATATCCGGCAGCTTTGATGGGTTGTCCACGGAGACTACATCGCCATTTTTCTTGACGATTTCGTAGATAACAGTGGGAGCCGTCGTCAGCAAATCAAGGTTGTACTCGCGCTCCAGACGCTCCTGCACAATTTCCATGTGTAGCATGCCGAGGAAGCCACAACGAAAACCAAAGCCCAGTGCATCAGAAGATTCTGGCTCATAGAACAGGGCAGAGTCGTTCAGCTTGAGCTTGGCAAGCGCATCTCGGAAAGGCTCATAGTCATCAGAAGAAATCGGAAACAGACCAGCATATACCTGCGGCTTTACCTTCTTGAAGCCGGGCAGGATATCAACATTCGGCGTTGTCGATAGTGTCAGGGTATCGCCCACTGGCGCTCCGTTAATCTCCTTGATACCGGAAATCACAAAACCCACTTCGCCGGCTTCCAGCAAACCCGTTTCCTGATGTTTGGGATTAAATACGCCAACACTGGTGACGAGATGCGTCTGGCCGGTGCTCTTTACCAGAATCTTGTCGCCCTTCCTCACGCGACCGTTCTTGATGCGCACCAGCGACACCACGCCCAAATAGTTATCGAACCAGGAGTCGATAATCAACGCCTGCAGTGGTGCCTCACGATCACCGACTGGCGCAGGAATACGATCCACCAAAGCATCCAGTAACTCTGGCACACCCAGACCCGTCTTCGCGGATACACGACAAGCATCTGTCGCCTCCACGCCAATCACCTCTTCAATTTCCTTGCACACAGTTTCCGGATCGGCCTGTGGTAGATCGATCTTATTCAGGACTGGCATTACTTCCAGGCCCTGCTCAAGTGCGGTGTAGCAATTGGCTACCGACTGCGCTTCTACACCCTGTGCCGCATCCACTACCAGCAAGGCACCTTCACAGGCCGCCAGTGAGCGCGATACTTCGTAAGAAAAATCGACGTGGCCAGGCGTATCAATAAAGTTCAGCTGATAGCGCTGACCATCCTTTTTGGATGTGTGATAAAGGGTGACCGAGTGCGCTTTGATGGTGATACCGCGTTCACGCTCTAGGTCCATGGAGTCCAGAACCTGAGCCTGCATTTCGCGCGCTTCAAGCCCTCCGCAAAGCTGAATGAAGCGGTCAGCCAAGGTGGATTTACCATGGTCGATATGGGCGATGATGGAGAAGTTACGGATATGCTTGATGTCGGTCACAGAGGGCTACCACAAAGAGAGTGTCGCAAAGAAGGGGGATTCTACCCGAGTCGGCGGCTGGCCCCAATGAAAACGGGGCCTTAGCCCCGTTTTTCTTATGATCTCCTCACTTTTTGTCTTTTGCAGCGGGCTCGGCCGCCTCCAGACGCAAAGGTAAGATCAACGGTTGACCCCGGCGGCTAACAGACATCGGCACAGCCTTGCCTGCGGGCAATGCCTTGGCCGTCTCTACAAACTGCTGAACAGTGGCCAATGGCTTGCGGTTGAGCGCCACGATCACATCTCCTGGACGCAAACCGGCATCAGCACCAGCACCCTCAACAACCTGAAGCACCACTACCCCGCCTTCTAGCTTGAGCTGTGCTTTTTCCTGTGGATTCAGATCACGGATAGAAATACCAAGGCGATTGATGTCGGGCTTGTCT
>Ga0073903_10000675_pt1 | contig 17678 bp, 17 predicted proteins | sample KloWWTKNB14_bulk_FD_66665 | JGI IMG/M metagenome (GOLD analysis project Ga0073903, IMG submission 66665) | Active sludge microbial communities from Klosterneuburg, Austria, studying microevolution and ecology of nitrifiers - Klosterneuburg... | ecosystem: Engineered > WWTP > Aerobic digester >... | reverse complement strand
CTTTCGGCCGCCGACGCGGCCGTGCGCCAGGCGCGCGCGGCCGAGGCCCAGACCTATGCCCCGGTGGAACTGCGCTTCGCCGAGGACAAGCTCTCCCGCGCGCGCAGCGCCGCGGATGCCGAGGAATACACGCTCGCGATCGAACTCGCGGCGCAGGCCCAGGTCGACGGCGAACTGGCCGAGGCCAAGAGCCTGGCCGCGCGGGCCCGCGCCGAGGTGCGGCAGAAGACCGAGGAGAACGCGCGCATGAGCCGCGAACTGCTCGGCGAAGGAGAGCGGCCATGAGTCCGCGCCGCCTCGCGCTGGCGCTGCCTGCGCTGCTCATGCTGGCGCTGTCGGCCTGCATGACCACGCCCAACCGCGATCTGGACCTCGAACGGATCGAATCCGCGCTGACCCGGCTCGAGACCGACCCGGAGCTGGCGTCGAAGGCCCCGGCCGAGATCGCGCGCGCGCGCGAAACCGTGCGCGCCCTCAACGCCGCCACCACCGACCGCGAGAAGGCTCAGCTCGCCTACCTGGCCGAGCGCCGCGTCGACATCGCCTACGCCGCGGCGCAGGCCGCCAGCGAGCAGCAGAAGCTGGCGCTGCTCGAACGCGAGCACGACCGCATCCTGCTCGAGGCCAGCCGCAAGGACGCCGAACTTGCGCGCCTCGAAGCCGAGAAGGCCCGCCTGCAGAGCCTGGCCCGCGCCGAGGAGGCCGAGCGCGCGCGCGAAGAGACCGCCCAGGCGCTCGCGGCGCAAGCCCTCAGCGCGCAGGACGCCGACGCCGCGCGCAAGCAGGCCGAGCAGGCCAAGCGCCTCGCCGCCGCGCAGGCGACCGAGGCGCAACTGGCGCGCCAGGAAGCCGACCTCGCGGTGGAGGCCGCCGACAGCCTGCGCATGCAGATGCAGTCGCTGACCGCGCGCGAGGAGGCGCGCGGCCAGGTGATGACCCTGGGCGAAGCGGTGTTCGCGCCCGGCAAGGCGACCCTGCAGCCCGACGCGCTGGCCAACCTCGATCGCGTGGTCGAATTCGTGGGCGCCGATGCGTCGCGGCCGATCCGCATCGAGGGCCATACCGACGACCGTGGCGGCGACAACCTCAACCAGGCGTTGTCGCAGCGGCGCGCCGACGCGGTGCGCGAGGCACTGGCGGCACGCGGCGTGGCGCCCTCGCGCATGCGCACCGTGGGCCTCGGCAAGACCCGCCCGGTGGCCACCAATGCGACCGCCGAAGGGCGCGCCCGCAACCGTCGAGTCGAGGTCATCCTGGAGTCCGGCGGCGGCTGAACGGGCGGGCCGGAAACGGCCCCTCGTTCTGCCCACGTTCTCCCCTTGGCTGCAACCCAAATCATTGATTTGAAAGGCATATAGGGGGCGATCTGCCGGCCCCCGGCAGTAACGGAATTTTCCGGTTGCGCGGCTTTTTGGACCGGCGTAGGGTTCAGTCATCCGGTGTTTCCCGCAGTGGGCGATGCCGGAGGAGCGCGTAACCCCCATGAGCTTCCCACTCGCGACCCCGGACGCTGCCGCCGCACACCAGCGGTCGGATCGGCGCCATGCGGGTCGTGGCGCGCGGTCCGCAGGTCCAATCCCCAGTCCCCTCGCAACGCCCCGCCGGTCCATGCCGCGGGGCGTTTGCATTTCCGAACCAGAGGAGGTCGGCTGATGTTCGAAGGTCACCAGCAGGAAGTCGAGACGATGATGCTGAGCAATGCGGAATTCCGCGTGCTCTACATGCGCCATCGCGAACTCGACAAACAGGTACTCGACGCCGAGCTCGGCGTGCTGCCGCTGGACGACATGACGCTGGTCCGATTGAAGAAGGAAAAACTCTGGGCCAAGGACAAGCTCACCCACCTGTGGGACCAGGCGCACCACTAGCGACCTGACCCCAACGCGCGCCGCACGGCGCGCCGCCGGACCCGGGGGCCGGGCGTTTCCTTCCGTCGTGCGGAGGAAGTGCCCAGGCCCCCGTGCTTTTCCTGGAGCAACGCGCATGCGACCGTCCGTGCAGAGGCTGGAATCGAACCGCGATTGCGCGGCCCGCGTCCCCCGCCAGGTCGTCGGCGCGCTGTGCCTGGGCCTTGCCGCGGAGGCCGCCGCGCAAGCACCACTATCGATGCTCGAGCGCCCCGAATACGCCCGCGAGCGCCGCATCCAGCTCGGCATCCCCGGCACGCCGCGCGACCTCGACGGCGGCCCGCACGCCGGCAAGGCGCTGGCCATGGACGGCAACACGCTGGTCGTGGGTGCCGAATATTTCACCAGCATCCTCTCGCCCGTGCCGCAAGGCGTAGTGGTGTTCGAGAAGCGCGACGGCGAATGGGTCCCGGTCGCGAAGCTCCTGCCCGACGAACCGGTCGCCAACGGTCCGCAGTACTACGGCCAGTCGGTCGCCATCGAGGACGACCTGGTGGTCGTGTCTTTCGCCGAGGACGGCACCCTCGGCCAGCGCAGCGTCTACGTCTACGTGCGGCCGCCCGGCGGCTGGCCCGGCGTGGGTGTGCCGGTGCCGCGCATCTGGCGGCTGTCGCTGCCGCTCGCGCTGGGTGGCGGCGCCAGCGTGGCGATCGAGGACGGCGTGATCGTCACCGGCGCGCCGCTGGCCAGCCTGGTGGGGCCTGGCCCCTTCGACACGCCGCGCCACGGCGCGGTGCTGATCCACGAACCCCCATCGGGTGGCTGGCAAACGCCGCCTGCGAATCCCGTGGCGCCACGGCCGCCCGACCACCTGCTGGCGCTGGCGACCGCGCTGTTCGGCGAGGAGCAGACCGGTCGCCTGGTGGCCAAGGCCGGCGGCACCATCGTGGCCTCGGGGCGCCAGTACTGGGGCACGCTGGCTCGCAGCGGCCTGACCTGGAACTTCGTCCAGCCGCAGATCGCGGGACTACAGCCCGACGACGGCGCGGCCCTCGTCCCGAACGGCGGTCTGGACTTCAGCGACGGCGCGCAAAGCCTTGCCTTCGACGGCGAGACCGTGCTGATCGGCTATACGGCGAGCGCGGTGCCTGGAACCAGCGAGTTCGTCGGCGGCTACACCCGCGATCCCGGCTCGCCATCAGGCTGGCGCGCGTTCCAGCTGGGCCGCGCGGCCTGCCAGAGCCTGTGCGACGCCACGCCCGCGCAGCGCGACTTCGGCCAGTCGGTGCTGCTCACGCCGCGCGGCGCGGTCGTCGGCTCGCCCAACGACCTGCCCGCGCCGCCGGGCGTCAGCCCCTTCGGCGCGCTCTATTTCTACGACAAGCCGGCCACCGGCTGGCAGACGCAGGTATTGCCCTACGGCCAGCACTACAGCGCGGCCAGCCCGCCGCCGATCGTGCTGGTGCCGCGCTACGGCCATGCGCTTGCGGGCAGTGGCGGCGAACTGGTGGTGAGCTATCCGTATCCAGTCGACAACCCGGACTTCCAGTTCGGCGGCTTGTACTTCTACAGCGCGCAGGGCGTGTTCGCCGATGGCTTCGAGGCGGCGCCACCCGCCGCGCAGCGGGTCGCGGCCGGCACGGGCGCCACGCGCGAGACCGTGATCGAGAACGGCAAGCGCCTGTACCTCGACAAGGAAGCCTTCTGCTTCGACACCGCGGCCACGCACGCCACCCACACTGCCGCAGGGCCCGCGCCGGTGTGCTCGAGCGCCGACGATACCCTGCCGCAGCGCGGCAACGTCGGCGCGAGCGAGGACGTGGGCACGCTGCGCTTCACTTCGCTCAGCGGCGCCAACCTGTTCCTGGGCGGACCCAATGGCGAGGAGTGGACCGGCCTCATCCCCGGCCCCGACCTCGCGATCTCCGGCGCCGAGGAACTGGACATCCGCGCGCTACCGCTGGGCACCGAGGTCCGCGCCTTCGGCTTCGTGCTCACCGAACCCTTCGAGATCAACCCGCGTCCCGGCGAAGGCGCTGCGGGCATCGCGGACGACTCGATCTTCACCGTCAGGCTTTACCGCGGCACCGAGATCGTGCACGCCTTCGACTTCAACGTGCCCGACCTGCAGAAGCGCTTCATCGGCGCCTGGTCCGACGTGCCCTTCGACCGCGTGCGCCTCACGGAGCGCCTGGGCTACGCCGGCAACGAGGACAACCGAGGAGCGAACGAGTATTTCGGGCCGTTCTACACCGGCACGGCGGTGCCGCCACAGTGAGCGCGGTCGGGTTGACCGGATTCCCTGCGTCTGTAGGAGCGCATCTCATGCGCGACCGAGGCCCCGAGGCGTCGATGGTGGGTGAGGCGTTGCGAGGTCGCGCATGAGATGCGCTCCTGCAGAGGGTCATTGCAGGCAACACGCGAAAAAAATTGTACCCTCGCGACACTCCTTGCCGACGATTGCGCCATGCCCGTCCACCAATCCGTGCTCGAACTGATCGGCGAAACCCCGATCGTCCAGGTGCAGCGCCTCGACACCGGCTGCTGCGAGCTGTTCCTCAAGCTCGAGAGCCAGAATCCGGGCGGGTCGATCAAGGACCGCATCGGGCTGTCGATGATCGAGTCGGCGGAGAAGGCCGGCCGGATCAAGCCCGGCGACACGCTGGTCGAGGGCACCGCGGGCAACACCGGGATCGGCCTTGCGCTGGTGGCGCAGCAGAAGGGCTACAAGCTGATCCTCGTGGTGCCGGACAAGATGAGCCGCGAGAAGATCTTCAACCTCAAGGCGATGGGCGCCGAGGTGATCCTCACGCGCTCGGACGTGGCCAAGGGCCATCCGCAGTACTACCAGGACCTGGCGGCGCAGATCGCGCAGGACACGCCGGGGGCCTACTTCATCAACCAGTTCGGCAATCCGGACAATCCGCGCGCGCACGAGGAGAGCACCGGGCCCGAGATCTGGCGCCAGATGGAGGGCAAGCTCGACGCGATCGTGTTCGGCGTGGGCTCCTCGGGGACCATGACCGGGCTGTCGCGCTTCTTCGCGCGCGCGGCGCCGCACGTGGAGCTCGTGATCGCCGATCCGGTCGGTTCGATCCTGGCCCAATACATCAACGAGGGCACGCTCTCGACCAAGAGCGCCTCGTGGATGGTGGAGGGCATCGGCGAGGACTTCCTGCCGCCGATCTCGGACTTCACGCGGGTCAGGAAGGCCTACGCGATCAGCGACGGCGAGAGCTTCCACGCCGGGCGCGAGCTGCTGCGCAAGGAGGGCATCCTCGGCGGTTCCTCCACGGGCACGCTGCTGGCGGCGGCGCTGAAGTACTGCCGCGAACAGACCGTGCCGAAGCGCGTGGTGGCCTTCGTCTGCGACACCGGCAACAAGTACCTGTCGAAGATGTACAACGACTACTGGATGCTCGACAACGGCTTCCTCAAGCGCGAGAGCACCGGCGACCTGCGCGACCTCATCATGCGGCCGTACTCGCAGCACGATACCGTGGTGGTGTCGCCGGGCGACGTGCTGACGGTGGCCTACCAGCGCATGAAGCTGTACGAGATCTCGCAGCTGCCGGTGATGGAGGGCGACCGCATCGTCGGCATCGTGGACGAGTCCGACGTGCTGATGCACGTGTATGGCGAGGAGGCGCGTTTCCGCGATCCGGTCTCCACCGCGATGGTGTCCAAGCTCGACATCCTCGACGTGAAGGCGCCGATCGAGACCTTGCTGCCGGTGTTCGATCGCGGGCATGTGGCGATCGTGATGGATGGCGAGCGATTCCTGGGCCTCATCACCCGCATCGACCTGCTGAACTACCTGCGGCGGCGCGTACAATGAGCGCGACGCCAACCGAGGAGCGATCCGTGACCCCGCAATTGAAGGCCGTGGTCTGGAAGGGCGAGCAGTTCTGGCTAGGCCGCCTGGTCGATCACCCGGAGATCATGAGCCAGGGCGAGACCGTGGAGGAGCTGGAGGCCAATCTGCGCGACGCCTGGCGCGAACTGCTGCTCGAAGACGTTCCGGCCACCTACGAGATCCGGGATATCGCGCTTTGAAGCGCGACCAGTTGCTGCGGATGCTCGCGGCGGCCGGCTGCGAGCTACTCCGGCATGGCGGCCGGCACGACATCTACGTGAATCCGCGCACCGGGCAGAAGCAGCCCGTGCCGCGCCATCGCGAGATCGATGAGGCGCTGGCAAAGCACATCCTCAAGTACCTTGGACTGCGTTGATCCCATGACCACTGACAACAAGCAGGGCCTCGGCACCCGCGCCATCCACGCCGGCCAGTCGCCCGATCCGTCCACCGGCGCGGTGATGACGCCGATCTACGCGACCTCGACCTACGTGCAGTCCAGCCCCGGCGTGCACCAGGGCTACGAGTACTCGCGCAGCCACAACCCTACGCGCTTCGCGTACGAGCGTTGCGTTGCATCGCTCGAAGGCGGCAGCCATGGTTACGCGTTCGCCTCGGGCCTGGCCGCCACCGCCACCGTGCTCGATTCGCTGGACAGTGGCAGCCATGTCATCTGCATGGACGACGTCTACGGCGGCACCTACCGCCTGTTCGAGCGCGTGCGCAAGCGCTCGGCCAACCTCGAATTCAGCTTCGTGGACCTTGGCGACCGCGCCGCGCTCGAAGCCGCGGTGCGTCCGAACACCAAGCTGATTTGGGCCGAGACGCCGACCAACCCCTTGCTCAAAGTGCTGGATATCGCCGCGCTGGCCGACTTCGCGCGCAAGCGCGGTATCCGGCTTGCGGTCGACAACACCTTCGCCACGCCGATCCTGCAGCGCCCGCTGGAGCTGGGCGCGCATCTCGTCATGCACTCGGCCACCAAATACCTCAACGGCCACTCGGACATGGTCGGCGGCATGCTGGTGGTGGGCGACGACAACGAATTGGAAGAGCAGATGACCTTCCTGCAGAACGCGGTCGGCGGCGTGCAGGGGCCCTTCGACAGCTTCCTCGCGCTGCGGGGACTCAAGACCCTGCACCTGCGCATGAAGGCGCATTGCGCCAATGCGGGCGAGCTGGCGGCGTGGTTGGCGACGCATCCGAAGGTCGAGAAGGTGATCTATCCGGGCCTGGCCTCGCATCCGCAGCACGAACTGGCGAAGCGGCAGATGGCCGGATTCGGCGGCATGCTCTCGATCCTGGTCAAGGGCGGCCTGCCGGCGGCGCGGTCCTTCATGGAGCGCTGCAAGCTGTTCGCGCTGGCCGAATCGCTGGGCGGCGTGGAGAGCCTGATCAACCATCCCGCGATCATGACCCACGCCTCGGTGCCGCCCGAAAACCGCGCGCGGCTGGGCATCCACGACAACCTGGTGCGCCTGTCGGTGGGCGTGGAGGACGTGGCGGATCTGCGCGCCGAGCTCGATGCCGCCCTCAACGGCTAGCGTCGCGGCGCTTCTGTAGGAGCGCATCTCATGCGCGACCGCGGAAATGCCGGTCGCTTCGCCCTCCGTGGGCGATTCCGCGGATTGGAGTCCGCGGTCGCGCATGAGATGCGCTCCTACAACGGCCTTTACGGTTGCTGGAGCTCGGGCAGCTTGCGGTAGAAGTCGAGGCTGGCGGGGTTGGCCAGCGCATCGGTGTTCTTCACCGGCTTGCCGTGGATGAGGTTCCGCACCGCGAGTTCGGTGATCTTGCCGGAGATGGTGCGCGGGATGTCGGGCACCTGCACGATCTTGGCCGGCACGTGGCGTGGCGTGGTGTTCTCGCGGATCGCGCGGCGGATGCGATCGCGCAGGGTGTCGTCGAGCGCCACGCCCTCGCGCAGGCGCACGAACAGGATCACGCGCACGTCGTTGTCCCAGTCCTGGCCGACGCAGATCGATTCCAGCACCTCGGGCACGCGCTCGACCTGGCGGTAGATCTCGGAGGTGCCGATGCGCACGCCACCGGGATTGAGCACCGCGTCGGAGCGGCCCAGGATCACCACGCCATCGTGATCGGTCAGCAGCGCGTAGTCGCCGTGGCACCAGGTGTTCGGCACCTTCTCGAAATAGGCCGCGTGGTACTTGGCGCCGTCGGGATCGTTCCAGAAGCCCACCGGCATGCAGGGGAAGGGCGCGGTGCAGGCCAGTTCGCCGGGCTGCTCGCGCACCGGCTTGCCGTCCTCGTCGAGGATCTCGACCTTCATGCCCAGGCCGCGGCACTGCAGCTCGCCGCGGTACACCGGCAGCAGCGGGTTGCCCAGCGCGAAGCAGGAAATGATGTCGGTGCCGCCGGAGATCGAGGCCACCATCAGGCGATCCTTGATGTCGCGGTAGCAGTAGTCGAAGCTCTCCGGCGCCAGCGGCGAGCCCGTCGAAAGCAGGGTGCGCAGGGCGAGCAGCTTGTGGGTCTGCGCCGGCTTGACCCCCGCCTTCTCGATCGCCGCCAGCCACTTGGCGCTGGTGCCGAAGATGCTCACGCCGGCCTCGTCGGCGAGGTCCCACAGCGCGTTGCCGTCGGGATGCGAGGGCGAGCCGTCGTACAGCACCACGGTGGCGCCGACCGCGAGGCTCGACACCAGCCAGTTCCACATCATCCATCCACACGTCGTGTAGAAGAAGATGCGGTCCTCGCGCTTGAGGTCGGTGTGCAGCACCAGTTCCTTGAGGTGCTGGATCAGGGTGCCGCCGGCGCCGTGCACGATGCACTTGGGCACGCCGGTGGTGCCGCTGGAATACATCACGTACAGCGGGTGGTCGAAGGGCACCGGCTCGAATTCGAGCGGCGCCGGCGCGTGAGGCGCGACGAACTCCGCGAGCGCCACCGCGCGCGGCACCGCCGCCACCGCGGCCGGCGTGGGCGCGTCGAGGTAGGGCACGACCACCACGCGCTCGATCGCCGGGATCTGGCCCAGGATGCCGGCCACGCGCTCGAGGCAATCGAAGCGCTTGCCGCCGTAGGCGTAGCTGGCCGCAGTGAACAGCACCTTCGGCGCGATCTGGCCGAAGCGGTCGACCACGCCGTTGATGCCGAAGTCGGGCGAGCAGGAGGACCAGATCGCGCCGAGGCTGGTGGTGGCCAGCATCGCGACCACGGCCTCGGGGATGTTGGGCAGGAATCCGGCCACGCGGTCGCCGGTGCGCACGCCGGCCGCGGCCAGCGCCTGTTGCAGTCGCGAGACTGCGTCCGCGAGCTCGGCGTAGCTCAGTTCCTGGGTCTGGCCGGTCTCGCCACGGAACCAGAGCGCGCAGCGCTCGTCGCGATGGCGCAGCAGGTTCTGGGCGAAGTTGAGCCGCACATTGGGGAACCAGCGCGCGCCCGGCATGCGGTCGGCGTCGATGAGCACCGGCTCGCGCTCGCCGCTGGCGCGGATGCCGCAGAAGTCCCAGACCGCAGTCCAGAAGCGCTCGGGTCGGCGGATCGAGAAATCGTAGAGGTCCGGCCAGGACTGCACCTGCTCGTCGCACTCGGACTGCACGAACTTGAGGAAGCGCGACAGGTTGGCGCGCTCCACGCGCTCCTTGCCCGGGGACCAGAGCGGGCCGACCGATTCCATGCCGATCCTTTTCGAGCCGCGACGGGTGTGCGGCGGGGGACGAAAGTTACCGGATGGCGCGGGTGCGGGCCAGCGGACGAAGGAACAATCCGCTTCCCGCCCTATCGGCCCGGGCATGCGCGCGGCCTTGGCCGCCGTCCAGTGGGAGTGGCTTCCGCCGCGTGCAGGGCTTATCGCGCGCAGAGCGCGCTCCTACAAGGCCGGCCTTGTCGGAGCGCGCTCTGCGCGCGATAAGCCCTGCATGCGGCTGCAGTCGCTCCCACAAGGCACGGCTCCCGCGCCGGGCTTTCGATCAGGGCGTCGCGGGCGCGGCGGCCTTCGGGGCGGAGCCGAAATCGCCGTCTGCTTGCGCGGCGAGGTAGGCGGCGACGGCGTAGACGGCGACGTTCTGGTTGAGCGCCTTGGGGTCGACCTTGTCGAGGGTGTCGTTGGCGGTGTGGTGCAAATCGAAATACTCGGTGCCGTCCTGCTGCAGGCTCAACGCCGCGACGCCGGCCGTCGCCATCGGGCCCACGTCGGGACCGCCGTACGCATAGGGCAGGCCGCGCGAGACCTTGAGCGGCGCCAGCACCTGCATGATCTGGTCGATCGCGCCGCGCGCCTCGGGCTTGACCGCGCTGTCGAGGCGCCAGATGCGCCCGGCGCCGAAGTCCGATTCGAAGGTCAGCGCATGGCGCGCGATCTCGTCCTTGTGCGCCTCGTGGTAGGCGTTGCCGCCGAAGATGCCCTGCTCCTCGTTGGCGAAGGCGACCACGCGGATGGTGCGCTTGGGCGCGACAGGCAGGCGGCCGATCGCATGCCCGGCCGCGATCGAGATCGCGACCCCGGCGCCGTCGTCGATCGCGCCGGTGCCGAGGTCCCAGGAATCCAGGTGCCCGCCGATGAGGATGACTTCGTCGGGCAGCTCGCTGCCGGTGATCTCCCCGATCACGTTGGCGCCGGTGTGCTCGCCATCGAAGCCCACGTCCAGCGCCAGTCGCACCACCACCGGCAGGCTGCGCTCGAGCATGCGCGAGAGCAGGTCGGCGTCGGGATTGGAAATCGCCGCGGCCGGGATCGGGGTCGCGACGATCGGCAGGCCGGAGCGGGTCTTCTTGCGGTACTTCCGGTCCGCGCCCGGCTGGGCCAGGATTTCGCGCCGCGACAAGGCCACGCCGGTGTGCGGCAGGCGGTCGTCGTCGGTGCCGACCGAACGGATCAGGATCGCCTTGGCGCCCATCTCCGCCGCGACGAAACTGCCTTGCGTGCGCGCCTCTACCGCCGGCCCGTAGCCCGCGCCTTCGCGATCGCGCACCATGCGGTTGCCGATGAACACGATGCGGCCGCGCACGTCCTCGGGACGCGCCTCCTTGAGCGCCTGCAGCGTGCTGAAGGCGACCACCTCGGCCTCGATCCCGCGACGCGGGGTGCCGATGCTGCCGCCCAGCGCGGTAACGACCAGGCGCTGCGGGTGTGGGCTCACGATCTCGGCCGACTCGGCGCCGCGCTTCCAGACCGGGTAGGTGACCGGTTCGGTCCAGACCCGGTCGTAGCCCAGCGACTTCATCGCCTGCTGCGCCCACGCCACCGCGCGCACGTCGCCCTCGGAACCCGCCAGGCGCGGGCCGACCTCGGTGGTCAGCGATTCGAGCAGCATCCAGGCCTCGTTGCGCACGACGACGTCGTCGCGCAGGGCCTCGGCGGCCTGGATCGAGGCGTCGTCGATGACCGTGGGCGCGGTTTGCGCCAGCGCCGGCGCGCAGCACAGCAGGGCGAGGCAGGCGATCAGGCAGCGCATGGGCGTTCCGAAGGGACGAAAGCGCCCAGTTTGCCAGATTGCGCCGGCCCGATGCCGGGTCAGGCGTAGACCTGGTACAGGAGCAGGTACACCACCACGCCCGAGATCGAGACGTACATCCACAGCGGCCAGACCCAGCGCGCCAGCGCGCGATGCCGCGCGTCGATGCGATTGAGCCCGAACCACGCCGTCGCCAGCACCAGCGGCAGGGCCAGCGCGGCCAGCACCACGTGGCTGACCAGCAGCGCGTAGTACACCGCGCGGATCGGCCCGTGGCCGCGGAAGACGAAGATCGGCGCCGCGTAGTGGTAGGCGATGTAGGAAACCAGGAACAGGGCCGACACCGCCAGCGCGCCCAGCATCGCGCGCCGGTGCGCGGCGATGCGGCGCTGCGCGATCAGCACGCGTCCGGCCACCAGCAACACGGCCGACAGCGCGTTGAGCGATGCGTTGATGTGCGGCAGCAGGTTCGCTGCATCCATGGCACGGCCGAATCCGGAGCGCGGGCCCGCAGGCGGGAGGCGCGACTATCGATGCGGTCCCCAGGCCCGTCAAGCGGCGATCCGGCTGATCTGGATCAAGGCGTCGCTCCGGGCGCTGGCCAATCCTGCCGGCATCGCGCGCGAACCGCGCACGCTGCATCCGGAGCGCCGCAGTCAATGTCGAACCATGCCACGACCACCACGCTCGGGCGCCGCGCGCTGCTGCTCGCCGGTCTCGGCGGCGCGGCCGTGGCCGCGACCTGGCTGGCGCGCCGGCGTGGCGGCGAGACGGGCTGGGCCGCGGCCGCGCCGGAGCTGCAGGCCGTCCTGTGGCCGCTGCCGCGCGAGGTCGCCGAGTTCGAGCTGCGCACCCAGCGCGGCGAGGCCTTCGGCGCGGCGCAGCTGCGCGGACAGTGGAACCTGCTGTACTTCGGCTACCTGCAGTGCCCGGATGTGTGCCCGACCACGCTGCAGTCGCTGCACGGACTGCGCGAGCTCCTGGTCGCCGACGAGCCCGCGGCCGCCGCGACGCGCTTCGTCTTCGTCAGTGTCGATCCGGGCAACGACACGCAGGAACGCATCGGCGCCTACCTCGACTACTTCGATCCGGAACTGGTCGGCGTGACCGGCGATCCCGCCCAACTGGCGCGCCTCGCGGGCTCGCTTGGCGTGATGTATGCCGAGCACGTGGACGACTTGGGCGTGCGCAGCATGGACCACACGACCTCGATCATCGTGGTCGATCCGCAGGGACGTGGCGTCGCCGCACTGGCCGGCCCGCACCAGCCGCGCACGATGCTCGAGCAGTTCGGGCAGCTGCGCCGCCACCTCGGCGGCTGAGCCGCGGGCCCGAATCTATCGGGCGGGCACGCCGCGGTGCGCAAGCACCAGCACCGCGCTCAGCAGCAGCACCGCGCCGCCCTGGTGCAGCGTGCCGAGCAGCACCGGGACTCCCCACAGCAGGGTCGCGATGCCGAGCGCGACCTGGACCAGCCCCATCGCGAGCAGGGCGTTCAACGCGCGCCGCTGGCCGCGGTCGAGCCCGGCCCGGGCCAGGCGCAACCACAGGAAGCCGATGAGCGCCAGCGTGGTCAGCGCGAGGCAGCGGTGGACGAACTGCACCATGGTCGGGTTCTCGAACAGGTTGCGCCACGCCGGCGCCAGCGTGAGCAGCCCGTCGGGCACCCATTGCCCGGCCATCAGCGGGAAGGTGTTGTAGGCGAGGCCGGCGCGCAGGCCGGCGACGAAGGCGCCGATCACGATGGTGGCGCCGACCAGCGCCAGCAACGCGGCCACGATCCCGCGCCGGCGCCGCCCCGTCTTCGCGACCGGCCAGCGCAGCTGCAACGCCAGCCACAGCATCGCGGCGTAGACCAGCAACGCGAGGCTGAGGTGGGCCGCGAGCCGGTACTGGCTCACGCGCGGGATGTCGACCAGCCCGCTCTTGACCATGTACCAGCCCATGTAGCCCTGCGCGGCGCCCAGCGCCAGCACGCCGAGCAGCTTCCAGCGCAGCGGCGGCGCGATCCAGCCGCGCCACCAGAACCACAGCAGCGGCAGCGCGAACACCAGCCCCAGCAGGCGCGCCAGCAAGCGGTGCGCGTACTCGTACCAGAAGATCAGCTTGAACTCGGACAGCGACATGCCGCGGTTGACGGTCGTGTACTGCGGACTCTCGCGGTAGCGCTCGAACTCGGCTTGCCAGGCCTGCGCGTCGAGTGGCGGCAGCACGCCCGTGACCGGGCGCCAATCGACGATCGAGAGGCCCGATTCGGTGAGGCGGGTGGCGCCGCCGAGCATCACCAGCGCCAGCAGCACGCCGCAGCAAACCAGCAGCCACGCGCCCAGCGCGCGCTCGCGGGCCGTCGCGCCCGCTTCGATCGTGCTCGCCACCTCGCCCGCTCCTTCCCGTGTCGTCCCGACCCCGCAAGCATCCAGCATGGATGCGGCGCTGTCACCCCCGGAACGATCGCGATCTCACTTCCCGTTGACCTAGGTCAAGGCCGCGTCGGGCGCCCCGGAGGCATATAGCACCGGACCGCCGGCGGGCGCCGGCACGGCCATGGCATGCGCAGGGAGAGTCGGCGATGAGCGAGACCCAGCAGGACAACGAGAAGGTCCCGATGATGCAGCAGCTGCTGGACAACCCGTTCCTGCTGCTGTTCCTCGGCGTGATGATTCCCATGGTGGTCTACACCCTGTGGGGCGTCATCGACATCCTGACCATTCCGGTCGCGAAGTAGTCCGCGCAGGACCTGCCGCACAACCCCGGGGAAGCGACCATGAGCGCCATACTGCCCCCTTCCGAACGCCTCTGGTGGAAGCATCCGCTGGACCGCGTCGAAGGCACCTGGATCGCCATCGCATTCGTCTGGTGCATGGTGATGTTCTTCATGATGATCTACTGGCACGCCTTCGGCAGCCAGAACCTCTCGACCGAGACCTACCGCACCACGCCCGACCAGTTCGCGCTCAAGACCCAGGCGATGGTCGACCAGTACACGGTGCGGACCGAGACCGACGCCCAGATCCCGGTGGTGGCGCCGCCTCCGGGCAGCGACGTCTACCTCATCGCGCGCCTGTGGAATTTCTGGCCGATCCTCGAGCTCAAGCAGGGCGAGACCTACCGCCTGCACCTGACCTCGATGGACTACAACCACGGCTTCTCGCTCCAGCCCGCCAACATCAACATCCAGGTGGTGCCGGGCTTCGAGCACGTGGTGACCGTGACGCCGAACCAGAGCGGCACGTACTCGGTGGTGTGCAACGAATACTGCGGGATCGGCCATCACACGATGGTCGGCCGCATCCACGTGAACTGAGGGGGCGGCCATGTCCATCGCAACGACCTACCGGACCTGCCCGCGCTCGGGGCTGCAGTTCGAATCCCATGCCGAGAAGCTGATGATCGCCAACGCCGTCGCGGCGGTGGTGTTCCTGCTGATCGGCGGCATCCTCGCCGTCGGCGTGGTGCTGACGCGCTGGCCGGCGGTGCACTGGCTGGAAGCGGACACCTTCTACCAGGTGCTGACCGCGCACGGCATCGACATGCTGATCTTCTGGATCATCTTCTTCGAGATCGCGGTGCTGTACTTCTGCGCCTCGACCCTGCTGCGCTGCCGCCTCGCCACGCCCAGGATCGCGTGGGTGGCCTTCGCCCTGATGCTGGTCGGCGCGGTCACCAACAACGTGGCGGTGTACCAGGGCGCGTCGAGCGTGATGATGACGTCCTACGTGCCGATGATGGCCGCGCCCTCGTTCTACCTCGGGCTGATCCTGTTCGCGGTCGGCGCGCTGGTCGCCTGCTTCGTGTTCCTGGGCACGCTGGTGGTCGCCAAGCGCGACAAGACCTACCAGGGCTCGGTGCCGCTGGTGACCTTCGGCGCGATCACCGCCTGCATCATCGCGGTGTTCACGATCGCGTCGGGCGCGATCATCCTGGTCCCGACCTACCTGCTGTCGCTGGGGCTGATCGACTCGGTCGACCCGCTGGTCTACCGCACGATCTGGTGGGCCTTCGGCCATTCCTCGCAGCAGATCAACGTCGCCGCCCACATCTCGATCTGGTACGCGGTGGCCGCGATCGCCTTCGGCGCCACGCCGATGTCGGAGCGGGTCAGTCGCGGCGCGTTCCTGCTCTACATCCTGTTCCTGCAGCTCGCCAGCGCGCACCACCTGCTGGCCGACCCCGGCCTGAGCACCGGCTGGAAGGTGATCAACACCAGCTACTTCATGTATTTCGCCGTGCTGGCCTCGATGATCCACGGCCTGACCATCCCCGGCGCGATCGAAGTCGCGCAGCGGCGCAAGGGCTACAACAAGGGCCTGTTCGAGTGGCTGCGCAAGGCGCCGTGGGGCAACCCGGTGTTCTCCGGCGTGTTCATCTCGCTGATCGGCTTCGGCTTCCTCGGCGGGATCTCGGGCGTGATGATGGGCACCGAGCAGCTCAACATGCTCATCCACAACACCATCTACGTGCCCGGCCATTTCCACGCCACGGTGGTGATCGGCACCACGCTGTCGTTCATGGCGCTGACCTATTTCCTGATCCCGGTGCTGTTCCGGCGCGAGATGATCAATCCCGGCCTCGCCAAGTGGCAGCCCTACCTGTTCGGCCTGTCGATGTACTTCTTCTGCCTGGTGATGATGGGCGCCGGCACGCTGGGCGTGTCGCGCCGGCACTGGGACATGGCCTTCAGCGGGGCGGCACTGGCCTACGAATGGCCGGGCGCGGCGTACCTGATGATGGGCCTGGTCGGCATCGCCGGCATCGCCGCGATCGTGGGCGGTGCGATCTACATCTACATCACGGTCGGCTCGCTGCTGTGGGGCAAGCGCCTCGACGCCGGCGCGACCAGCGCGCAGGCCACGCCGATCCCGCCGACGGCGCCGCTGGCGGCGGTGCAGACCTACGGCTCCATGGGCTTCGCCGCCCCCGGCACCTTCGTGCTGGCGATGGTGTTCCTGGTGTCCTTCGTCCTCTACTACTTCATCAACTGGAAGTACCTGTCGACGCTGTGGGGCCTGAGCTGAGCGCGCAGGGCCGCGGCGGGCGACCCGCCGCCGCGGCCTTCCCCGTACCGACCAGGCCACGCCACGACCATCGCGCCCCGCACCGAGACCCCAGGCCATGAACACCGCGCTGCTTGCCAACACCCGTCCGCTCGCGTCGCTGCTGCGCGACGTGCTGAGCCTGTTCAAGCTGCGCATCGGCGTGCTCATCATGGTCACGGCCCTGGTCGGCTTCATCGCCACCCCGGGCCGCGACGCCAGCGCGTGGCAGGTGCTGGTGCTCGCGCTGGCCACGCTGGTCGCGTCGGCCAGCGCCGGCGCCTACAACCACTACCACGACCACGACAGTGACCGGTTGATGGCGCGCACGCGCTCGCGACCCTTCGTTACCGGCGCGCTGCCGCGGCATCCGGCATGGCTGCTCCTGATGGCCGTGATGCTGGGCGGGGCGATTTCGGCGGCGTGGATCGTGGTCAATCCGCTGGCGGCGAGCTTCGTGTTCCTGGGCGCGTTCGTGTACGGCGTGGTCTACACCATGTGGCTCAAGCGCCGCACCTGGCTCAACATCGTGATCGGCGGACTCGCCGGCAGCTTCGCCGTGCTGGCTGGCGCGGCCGCCGCCGATCCCCACCTGGGCACCTTGCCCTGGCTGTACGCGCTGGTCCTGTTCCTGTGGACGCCGCCGCATTTCTGGAGCCTGGCGATCGCGAACCGCGACGACTACGCCCGCGCCGGCGTGCCGATGCTGCCGGTCGTGGTGGGCAACGAGCGCGCGGCGCGGATCGTGCTGGCGAGCACGATCGCGCTGGTGCTGGCCTCGCTGCTGCCGGTGTTCCACGGCGCCGGGCTGGTGTACCTCGCCGGCGCGCTGGCCGGCGGCGCGCATTTCCTGCGCAAGGCCTGGCAACTGGCGCGCGCGCCGGGCCGGCAGGCCGCGATCGCCTGCTTCCTGGCTTCGCTGGTGCAGCTCAGTGCAGTGCTGGCCGCGGCCTGCGTCGACGCCGCGCTGCGGTAACCCGGCCATGCCCGTGCCTGTAACACCTTCCCGCACTTCGGCGGGAGCGGCCGGCCGCGCGCTGGCCAGCGCCGCGCTGGCGCTGCTGGCGACCCTTGGGCCGGCGCTGGCGCAGTCCGTGCACGGACCCGTAGCCGGCTCGACGCCACCGCAGGTCGCCGCCGGAGCCGCCGCGTCGCCACCGGCCTTCGGACTCGATCCCGAAGTCGCGATGCGCGCCAGCCGCGCCGCACTGGGTGGCATCCCGGGCGACTACGTCCTGCGCGATCGCATGGGCAAGCCGGTGTCGCTCGCCAGCTATCGCGGCAAGCCGCTGCTGGTGAACTTCATCTATACCGGCTGCTTCCAGGTCTGCCCGACCAGTTCGCGCGCGCTGGGCCGCGCGGTCCAGGGCATGCGCGGGCGCTTCGGCGATGCGCAGTTCAACGTGGTCAGCATCGGCTTCAACCAGCCCACCGACTCGCCGCAGGCCCTGCGCCAGTTCGCCGCCCAGCAGCGCATCGACGAGCCGAACTGGGAATTCCTCAGTCCCGCCGCCGGCGACGTCGC